>Ga0210038_1000116_pt1 | contig 53885 bp, 56 predicted proteins | sample CryGeyCG2114_020_FD_183970 | JGI IMG/M metagenome (GOLD analysis project Ga0210038, IMG submission 183970) | Groundwater microbial communities from aquifer - Crystal Geyser CG15_big_fil_post_rev_8/21/14_0.20 (SPAdes) (version 2) | ecosystem: Environmental > Aquatic > Deep subsurface >... | reverse complement strand
AAGCCGGATCAGCGATGGTTTTCATTGGCTCAGGCCGCACGCACTCCACCATCGCGCGGATCAACGCGCGCGGCGTGAAGTATTGCCCCGCGCCGGACTTGGTATCTTCCGCATTGCGCTCCAGCAAGCCCTCGTAGATGTCGCCCTTCACATCCGCGCCCATCGTCACCCACTGCGTCTCGTTCACCATGTCGATCAGGCGATACAGCTTGGCCGGGTCTTGAATCTTGTTCTGCGCCTTGGTGAAAATCGTCCCCAACATCCCCGACTTATTGCCCAGCTCGCGCAACAGCGTCACGTAATGCACCTCCAACTCTGCACCGCGCTTGGCCTTCAGGCTCTGCCAGTCGAATTCGGCAGGAATGCCCACCGCGCGGTTATACGGCGGCTGGCTGTATTCATCCGCCATCTTCAGGAAGATCAGATAAGTGAGCTGCTCCAGATAGTCGCCATAACCCACCCCGTCGTCGCGCAACGTGGTGCAGAAACTCCAGACTTTGGAAACGATAGATGCGGTTGCGTTCATGCTTTAACCCTGAGTGATTTTTTTCTTGCTGGGCGGCAAATAATTTTCTGCCGAGATAACCCGCCTGCCCGTTTTACCTTCCAGCTCCAGTCGCGCTTTTTTGGCGATACCACCACCGATTTTCGCCGCAACCTCATTCTCGTTCATGCCAGTCGCCTCCACGCTCTCGGCGATCTGGCGCGTGGAAAGCTCCGCCAGCGCGGTAAAGATCAGCTCCGCCTCGCTCATGTGGTCGCGCAGGTTTTGCGACTTCAAGCCCTTCATCGTCTTGTGCGCCTTCACATCCACATCGGCCCACTCCTGATGGATGATGTTAGTCAGGATCGCGTATTCCTCGCCCTCCTTGATGTCGTGCTCTTTCCAGTAATCGGTCAGCTTGTTGCGCGTCTCCTGCCCCGTCATGCGCTGCTGAATCCACTTCTCGCTGCGACCATGCTTTTGCCATGTCTCGCGGGCGCGATCCAGTGACAGTGCCGGATCAGCCATCTCCTGCATCCGCTCATAGCCCACCTTCGCCAGCCACAGCTTGATCGGCTCAGCCTTGGGGCTGGGTACAGACTGCACCAGCCGCAACAAAGTTTCGGCAGTGGCGACATCGGTCAGGTAATTCTTTCCGTCTGCGGCAGGTAATTTCAGTCGGTTACATTTTGTAACCGACTCACTGCCTTCTTTACTCAGCCGGTTCTTCAGCACCTTCCAGTAGTTCCGGGCAGCCTGATAATCAGGCTGCTGGGTCAACACCTGCACAATATCCACCACCGAAAACCACCAAGTTTCCGTGGCCTCGTCATACACGCGGCGAATTTCGTGCTCTTCAAAGAGGGCGGGTTGGGCTAGCATGGTCGGGGCTCCTTGTTCAGGGATGCCAAACGGGATATTTCAACCCGTGACAATTTGTCACCGATTGACCTCTTGCGCGCCTTGGCTGCAACAGTTTCATTCTTTACAACAGTTGCCCGCTCCGCCTTGATGCGCGCCAACAAAGCAGAGGCGGGTTCGTCGTGCGGGTCTTGCGGCACCAGAAGTCCTGCGAAGGCTTTTTTCAGGATGGACTGGCGCAGGGCTTCGGCTTGTTGCAAGGAGGTGGTGATGGTTTGTTCGAGTTGGTCAACTTCGGACATACGCGAATCAAGCTCTTGGCTTATCAATGATTGCTCTTCATAAGAACATAGTGGCACTGGATATGCGCGAATCTGTGCTTCGCTGATATGCGGCAACTGCGTGCCTGTTTGATTGCCTAGGCAATGATTTATAAATCTGTTCTGGTCAATCGCTGAAAAAATGTAACTGGTGCATATGCCCTGCTGCTCCTTAATTCTCGCAACCCGCTGAACTAACAAACATGGCGTATCACTCTGCCTTACCCTCGTGACTTTAAGGCCGGATGAAATAACTGGCCGATCCATCGCAATGATTATTTCTCCAGCCATTACCAAAAGAGCTTCGAATTCGTTGGCACGATCATTGGGCCAAAATCTCGTATCAGTCCATCGAAGCTGCCTCGGCTCAATATTTTCCCCGCGCAACAGGCGTATTCCACTTGAGGAAAAATCACTGCTCTTAAATGCAAAACCGACATTTGTTTCTACTGCATCCCCCAACTTGATCCACCCCCACCCCTCCGGCAGCTCAGGCAATTCAGCCAGTTCTTCGGCGGTGAGTGGCGGCAGGGGTTTCGGGGCTTTGGGTTTCCCAGCACGCTGGACAAGGCTGCCTTGTTTGACGTTGGTTTGCCAGTCGGCGAGCTGTTGCTGGTAGCGTTGCGCGCGCTCTTGCTGGATGCGTTTTAGCAAGGCATCGGCGGTTTCGAGTTTGTCCTGATTCTCTGCGCGCCACTGCGCGGTGAGCTTGCCCTCGAAGGCGTGTTTCAGCAGGGCTTGGCGATACACCTTGAGCTGTGCCTGCGCGGTCTTCAGGGCTTCGATACCCTTGTCCAGCTCGGAAAACAGCTCCTCGATTTTGGCAACGATGCGGTGTTGTTCGTTCTTGGGCGGTAAATTGAACGGTAGCTGCTCTATATCCTTGGCGCTGATATTTTGAACACCCATACCTTTTGCAAATTCAGTTAGCTCTCGCTCAATGTTTGATAAAAACAAACCAAAGAATTTAGGATTTAACTCGGAAACCAAATGTGGAACGATTTTGCCCGTCCGCTGATTTTGGAGTGCTGGAAAATCATCAGCATAAAGGCAAACTTTACCGATTGAGCCAGACATCCCAATAATCACATCGCCTTTTGTGATTACATAATCTGAGTGTTTCTTGAGATGGTCACCAGACAAGAACACTGCGTCGGATGTATCAATTCGAGCGCCCTTCATCTGCGACTGCCGGATGAGAGGAACATCGGATTCATGCCCTCTCACTTTTTTGAACAGCTCGCTTTTGAAAGCGTATCCATTGCGGATTCTGGCAATGTCACCAAAACAGCAAGCTTCCCATCCTGTAGGCAGCGATGGAATATCAGTATTCGACATCATGCCACCAACACTTCATTCAATTCATCCAGCAGCATATCCATCTTCGCGCCAAACAACTGAACCATTTTGCCCAGCCCGCCTTGCCCGTCGAACGACGACATTTCCAGATCGTCGCGGTCGATGTGGAAAGAGTTGGCGACGTGGTCGCGCACCCTGCGCAGCCAGTCCATTTGTTCTTCGTTGAATTTTTCGGTGCCACCGGAGTGAGGTTCCATCACCACACGACGGGCACGGAATAATCTGCGAACGCGTGGTCGGCAGTGACGATGGTCATGCCTTCCAACATCGCTTGGGAAATGATGAGACGGTCAAACGGGTCTTTATGGTGTGGTGGAAGTTGAGCTAGATTGCTGATGTGCGACAACTCGATCGGCAGCAATTGGATATTGTTTTCTTGTTGGTTTTTCGCAATCAGCTCTTCGATAGGCAAAGGTAAGGTCAACTTCCCCAATTGATATTTAATTTGTATTTCCCATGCCGACGCGATACTGAGATAAAAATCATGCTCGCCAGAACGGCTCAATTCTTTAAGTTGCTCAGATAATTTAGAACTTTCCCCATTTATCCAGAGAAAAATATGCGTGTCTATTAACAGCTTCATATTTTTCCCTCTAACCAAAAACTGTCAGGTAAAGGCTCATCAAAATCATCACTGATTTTTATTTGCCCTTCAAACAATCCCAGTTTTAATGGTTTAGGTTTTTTTGCTGGCTGTTCATCATAAATAACGAATATCCTAGCCTTGCCCGTAGCCGCCGTTTTGGGCAACTGCAAATGAATTTGCTGGTTGTGGTCAATTTCCACAGGGAATTCGAGGGCGTGCATGGTGGTTTCTCCTTCGAGGCTATGGTGCATTTTAATACAATGCAGCCAGTCGTCATGGTTACTCAAGCGGTAGTGGCGCGCAATTGGTCGGGGTTATGCCACCAACACTTCATTCAATTCATCCAGCAGCGTGTCCATCTTCGCGCCGAACAACGGGACCTTCTTGCCCAGCCCGCCTTGTCCGTCGAACGGCGACATTTCCAGATCGTCGCGCTCGGTGTGGAAGGCGTTGGCGACGTGGTCGGGCATCCTGCGCATCACGTGATTTGCCAATCTGCCAGGCGCAATCCCGCCACGCGGCTGAATTCTGCGGTGTTGTGAGTGACTAGGGTGGCATTGTTAGCGCGGGCGATGGCGGCGATCAGGGTGTCATTTGGGCCGATGGGTTTGCCTTGATTGAGCAGGTCGGCATGAATTTGCCCGAAGTGCTCGGCGCTTTCGTCGTCAAACGGCAGGCTTTGCAGGGGGGCGAAAAAGGCTATGAGCAGTTGCAAATTAGATTCCATCCGCTGGCTGCGCCGTGCGCCATAGAGCAACTCGGCTTTTACGATGCTGCACAGTACGATGTCGGTGGGGTTGTGCTGTCTAAAGTTTTGGGTAACGCGCGATTGCTTTTCATTGAGCAGATGAATGCAAACGTTGGTGTCGAGCAGGTAGATCATTCGAGTGTCAGCCGCTTTTCAAATTCACCTTGCGGCGGGCGTTCCAGTGGCGCGCCTTCCCATTTTCCGAATAGGTCGAAATATCCTTCCGGCCAGCCACTGTTCGCCCGCGTGTCACGTTTGACTAACTCGGCCAAATAACGGGAAAGGCTCAAACCTGATTGCGCCGCCTTTTGCTGGGCTTGTTGGGCAATATCTTCGGGGACATAACAATATAATTGAGTCATGGGATTCTCAGTGTGTATGTGGTATATGTGGATTGTAGCAAAGTGCAGCAGCAAGCACTGCGTTTGTTGCATAAGGCTATTGGATAAACGCTGTCTTCATCGCTTGGCTGGTTTTATGTGGCGCGCAATTGGTATCGCGTCATTTAATTTTGTTAGGTTTAAGCCACCAGCACTTCATTCAATTCATCCAGCAGCGTGTCCATCTTCGCGCCGAACAACTGATACATCTTGCCTAAGCCCCCTTGTCCGTCGAACGGCGACATTTCCAGATCGTCGCGCTCGATGTGGAAGGAGTTGGCGACGTGGTCGCGCACCCTGCGCAGCCAGTCCATTTGTTCTTCATTGAATTTTTCTGTGCCGCCGGAGTGGTGTTGCATGATCCAGTTTCTAAAGTTGCGGCGCACGGTGACATCGAAGTCGCTCAGCGTTTCATCCATGCCGCACACGCGGCGGATGAGGGTGACCAAGGCGGTGAGTTCCTGCACGGGTTGCGCGCCTTTGTAGTCGTCCAGCCTGCGGTAGGCTTGCCACACGTACAAGGGGGCGAGTTTGGGTTTGTCGATCTTGAGTTTATCCAGCACCTGGCGGATGAGGTCGTAGCTGAGTTCGCGCCTGCGATACGGCTGGCTGAAGAAGATGGTGAGGGCGGCGATGTTGTCCTTATTCGCTTGCAGGTAGGCGGCGAATTCGTCGGCAATGGCTTGGGCGTTGTTGGCGATGTTCGCTTCCCAGCCCGCGCCCAGCACGGTGTCGAGTGTGTCGTGGTCGATGGTTTGTTCTTTGTCGCGGCGGAGGGTGTCGAGCAGTTCCACCAGTTCGCCATTCAGCACGCTGGCCACTTCTTGCACCAGTTGTTGTTGTGCCTGTTCGCGCTTTGCGTCGCCGGGGTCGCTGCCGATACCCAGCCCGGCCAGTTGCAGCGCGCGGGCTTCGATGTTGTCGGCATCGATCGCGCCGAATAGCTGGCCGACGAGTTGGTTGAGCTCCAATCCACCCGCCGCTTGGCGAATCATGCGCTGGTCATCGGCATCTAATTGTTTGTTGAGCCGCGCCAAACGTCCGGCAAGCGAGCTGATGGTGTCTTCGTCCGCCGCGCCCATCATCACCTGCATCGCCAAGTCCTTCATCGGCACGGTGGGTTTGGTGATGAGTGGCTGGCTGGCGGTCTTGAGCGATTTGGTCACGCCGATGGCATCGACGATGACATAGTGGGTCTTGGCGCTGACGGCGGAGGGCGTGACTTTGCGCAGGTCGTCGATGTCCAGTGTGCGCGTGCCGCGACCTTTCATCTGCTCGAAGTAGTTGCGGCTTTTTACGTCGCGCATGAACAACAAGCATTCTAGCGGCTTCACATCGGTGCCGGTGGCGACCATGTCCACGGTGACGGCGATGCGCGGGTAATACTCGTTGCGAAATTGCTGCAACACCGACTTGGGGTCTTCGTCGGTTTTGTAGGTGAGTTTTTTGCAGAAGGCATTGCGCTCGTCGAATTCCTCGCGCACGGTCTGGATGATGTCGTCGGCGTGGCTGTCGGTCTTGGCGAAGATCAGGGTCTTGGGTACTTCTTTGCGTCCGGGGAAAATCTCCGGCAGCTTGTCGCGGAAGGTGCGGATGACGGTGCGGATTTGATCGGGGTTGACGATGTTGCGATCCAGTTGCGTGGCGGAATAGGCTTCGTCTTCGTCCTGCAATTCCCAGCGCTTCTTGCGCGTGAGTTTTTCGCGGCGTTCCACTTGCACATGCGCGGGGATGACACCGCCGCCTTGCGTGATCTGCGTTTCGATCACATAGACTTCATTGCCCACGTTCACGCCATCGGCCACGGCTTTTTCGTGGCTGTAGTCGCTGACCACGTTCTTCTTGAAGAAACCATAGGTGCGGTTGTCCGGTGTGGCGGTGAGGCCGATCAGGCTGGCATCGAAGTAGTCGATCACCTGTTGCCACAGGTTATAGATCGAGCGGTGGCATTCGTCGATGTAGATGAAGTCGAAGAACTCCGGCGGGACTTTTTCGTTATAGACCACCGGCATCGGCTCTTTGCTTTGCTTCAACTCTGCGGGGTTGATCTCTTCGGTGGCTTCATCGAGCGGCGTGTCTTTGAGGATGGAGTACAGCCGCTGGATGGTGCTGATGCAGACCTGACTATCCTTGGCGACGAATGAGGACTTGAGCCGCTGCACGTTGTATAGCTCGGTGAACTTGCGGTTATCGTCTATCGGCACATAGGACATCATTTCCTGCTCGGCCTGTTCGCCGAGGTTTTTGGTATCCACCAGAAACAGGATGCGCGCAGCCTTTGCGTGTTTGAGCAGGCGATAGATGGAGGTGATGGCGGTGTAGGTCTTGCCCGCGCCGGTCGCCATCTGGATCAGGGCGCGAGGTCGGTCGGCCTTGAACGAGGCTTCCAGATTGGTGATGGCCGTTTCCTGGCAATCGCGCAGGCGCAATGCTTTGGCGGGCAGTTTGTTCGGGTTGAGTTCGGGGAGGTGCTGCAAACGTGCGCGCAGTGACTCGCCTTGCGACAGCCATTCCTTGAGCGTTTCGGGGCGGTGGAAGTTGAACACCTCGCGCGAACGCGGCTTGGGATCGCGGCCATCGGTGAAGCGGGTGATGATGCCGGTGCTCTCGTACAGGAAGGGCAGGGGTTCTTTGTTGTTGACCCATTTGAGCTTGGCGGCGGCGTAGCCACCTGTTTGCTCTTCGACTTCGGTGATCTTGTGCGCGAGGTCTGCTTTCTTTGCTTCGATCACGCCACAGGCTTTTCTATCGACGAACAGCACGTAGTCTGCGGGACCGATGTCAGTCTGAAACTCGCGCACCGCAACCCCCAAACTGGCACTCAAGTCGAGTTTGTTTTTCGACTGGACGACCCAGCCTGCCTGTTCGAGCTGGGCGTCAATGTTATCGCGGGCTTTTTGTTCGGGGTTCTGGTTTTCAGTCATTGCCAAAGTTAAGCCTTTCCTGTCTTTTCCACGGGATTTGGCCGCTATTCCATAGGCGTTCTCTGTGCCTTTGCGCTGAGGAATTTAGTGTTGCAAAACCACTGGACAGCAATTTCATCGTCGGTAAGTGCCCGAGGTGAAAAAAGGAGTCGGCCGGTAAGCCGGGTTCTGTCGTGGACAGCCATTCATCTGGGACGACGGTCGCCCGTCGCCTCGTGCAGCCTACCCGCAGGCTCGGCGGGCCGCCTCAACGCCTGCCTATTTGGCCTTGCTCCGGGTGGGGTTTAACGTGCCATTCCTGTTACCAGGAACGCGGTGAGCTCTTACCTGACCCGCCTTTCGGCGGACCCGACCTTCCTTGCGGAAGTTCGCGCCTTTTAGCTCCGGCATAACGCGGCAAGCCGCATTAGCCTTCACTGAAAGGTGCTATCGCACCTTTTCAACCTTACCTGATCCGTCCTCGCGGCCGGCCATCGGCGGTATATTTTCTGTGCCACTTTCCATCGCCTCGCGGCGTCCAGGCGTTACCTGGCACCCTGCCCTATGGAGCCCGGACTTTCCTCTGTGTTGCCACAGCGGCTGTCTAGCCAACTCCGCCGCAGAGTTTACACGATGGACAAGCCGCCGGCGCTGTCATCGTTCTTGAACGGGTCGCCGCCCTTGAGCTTGAGCATCAGGCGCAGGTCGTTGGGTGAATCGGCATGACGCAGGGCGACGTCCGGCTCGATCTGGCCGGCGACGCAAAGATCGAACAGCGACTGGTCGAAGGTCTGCATCCCGAGGTCGCGCGACTTGGCCATGATCGGCTTGATCTCATGTACCTCGCCCTTGAGCACCAGGTCGGAGATCAGCGGCGTGCAGATCATGATCTCGATCGCCGGCACCCGACCGCCGCCGATCTTCGGGATCAGGCGCTGGGAGACCACGGCCTTGAGGTTGAGCGACAGGTCCATCAGCAACTGCGAGCGCCGGTCCATCGGGAAGAAGTTGATGATCCGGTCGAGCGCCTGGTTGGCGTTGTTGGCGTGCAGGGTGGACAAACACAGGTGGCCGGTCTCAGCGAAGGCGATGCCGTAGTCCATGCCGTCGCGGTCGCGGATCTCGCCGATCAGGATCACGTCGGGCGCTTGGCGCAGGGTGTTTTTCAGGGCGGCGAACCAGTTGTCGGTGTCGACCCCGACCTCGCGCTGCATGACCAGGCACTGGTCGTGCGGGTGGACGTATTCGATCGGATCCTCAATGGTGATGATGTGGCCGCGCGAGTGGTGGTTGCGGTAGCCGATCATGGCCGCCAGGCTGGTCGATTTGCCCGAGCCGGTGGCGCCCACCATCAGCACCAGACCGCGCTTTTCCATGACGATCTGGTTCAGGGTTTGCGGCAGGCCCAGTGCTTCGAGGGTAGGAATCTCTATATTGATGACCCGTGCTACCAGACCGACCGAGCCGCGCTGGACGTAGGCGTTCATCCGGAAGCGGCCGATGCCGGAGAGGCTCAAGGCGAAGTTGCATTCTTTAGTCTCGCGGAATTCGCCGCGCTGCTTATCGTTCATCACCGCCGAGACGATCTCCTCAGCCTGTTCCTGGCTGATCGGCTTGCTGCCGACCGGGGTCATCTCGCCGTGGATCTTGAAGGCCGGCGCGGCGCCGACGGTGACGAACAGGTCGGAGCCGTCTTTTTCCAGCAACAGCTTGAGCAGATCGACGACATATTTGAAATAGGGGCTTTCGTCTTGCTGGGACATATCAGGGCTCCAGAATTCGCCAGTTTACGGTCTCGCCGGCCCGCAGCGGGATCAACTTCCCGGCCCCGAAACCAAGCTCGGCCGGCACTTCCCAGGCCGTGCGCGCCAGGGTGAGCGTGGCTGAGTTGCGCGGCAGGCCGTAGAACGCCGCGCCGAAGATACTGGCGAAGCCTTCCAGTTTATCGAGCGCGTCGGCCGCCTCGAAGGCCTCGGCATAGAGTTCGATGCCGGCATGGGCGGTGTAGATGCCGGCGCAGCCGCTGCCGCATTCCTTGGCCGACTGAGCGTGCGGCGCGCTGTCGGTGCCGAGGAAGAACTTGGGGCTGCCCGAGGTGGCCGCCTCGACCAGCGCCTGCCGGTGTTGCTCGCGCTTGAGCACCGGCAGACAGTAGTAGTGCGGCCGGATACCGCCCTTGAACATGGCGTTGCGGTTGTATAGCAAGTGGTGAGCGGTGATGGTGGCGGCCACGTTGGCGCCGCCCGCGCGCACGAAGTCGATGCCCTGTCGGGTGGTGACGTGTTCCAGCACCAGCTTGAGCTTCGGGAAACGCTTCAACAGCGGCGCCAGCACCCGGTCGATGAACACCGCCTCGCGGTCGAACACATCGACCTCAGGATCGGTCGCTTCGCCATGCACCAGCAGCGGCAGACCCTGTTGTTCAAGCGCCGCGATGGCCGGGTAGGCCCGCTCGACTGCGGACACGCCAAAGTCTGAGTTGGTGGTCGCCCCGGCCGGGTAATACTTCACTGCCTGGACGAAGCCGCAGGCGCGGGCCAGGGCCACTTCCTCGGCCGAGGTATTGTCGGTGAGGTAAAGGGCCATTAATGGGTCGAACGACATCCCGGTGGGCAATGCCGCCAGGATGCGCTTACGGTAAGCGGCGGCCTCGGTCACGCTGCGCACTGGCGGCCGCAGGTTGGGCATGACCATGGCCCGGGCGAACCGTCGGGCGCTATCCGGCAACACCGCAGCAAGCATCGCGCCGTCGCGCAGGTGCAGGTGCCAATCGTCGGGTCGGGTGAGGGTCAGGGTATCGGTCATTTTTGCTGATCTGATTTCAGTTCCTGGGCCAAATCATACAGGGCATTTTTTCTGGCGCCGGTAATCTGCGCCGCCACCCTGGCCGCCTGGCTGGCCGGCAAATCCTCCAGCAGGATGGCCAGCACTCGGCCGGCCTCTTTCATGCCGTCGTCGGCATCGGCTGGACAGCCCGAGACGATGAGGACGAACTCGCCCCGCTGGCGGTTTTCGTCGCCGTTCAGCCAGGCCAGCGCTTCATTCAGCGGGCAAGCGTGAAATTCCTCGAACCGCTTGGTCAGCTCTCGGGCAATGAATAGCCGACGCTCACCGCCCAGCACGGCGACCATATCGGCGACCGTCTCCAGCAGCCGGTGCGGCGATTCATAGAATGCGCTTGGCCATGGGTAATCGGCCAAGGCCTCCAGTTCGCGCCGGCGCTCGCCGGCCTTGTGCGGGAGGAAGCCGTAGAACTGCCAGTGGCCATCCTCCAGGCCGGCCGCCGACAAGGCCGTGACCACGGCGCTGGGGCCGGGCAGCGGCACTAGCGGGATGTGCGCCGCCCGCGCCGCCCGCACCACCACGGCGCCAGGGTCGCTGATGCCGGGGCTACCGGCATCGCTGACCAGGGCCACGCTTTTGCCTGCGCGCAGGCGTTCCAGCAGGATCGCCGAGGCGGCCTGCTCGTTGTGCTCGCGGTAAGAAAACAACTTGCCGGCGATGCCGTAGGCTGCAAGTAGGCCGGCGCTTACCCGGGTATCCTCGGCGGCGATGAGGTCAGCGGTCTTGAGAATGTCCAGGGCCCGCAAGGTGAGGTCACGCAGGTTGCCGATCGGCGTCGCGACGATATACAGGGTGCCGGGCGCGGCGCGGAATTCGTTGGGTTGCATGAACGGGGACCAAGGTTTAGCGTGTTCGCAGTTTAGCAAGGGAGGGGACATGGAGCGCGGCAAAGAAGCCGAGGATCAGGCGGCGGCCTATCTGACGGCGCATGGCCTGCATCTGGTCGAGCGCAACTGGCGCTGCAAGGGCGGCGAGATCGACCTGATTATGCGCGACGGCAAGACCCTGGTATTTGTTGAGGTGCGGGCGCGCGCCAGCCGTCGATTTGGCGGCGCGGCGGCCAGCATCACCGGCGTCAAGCAGGCCCGCATCGTTCATGCCGCGCGCTTGTATCTGTCGAAACTGGGTTCGATGCCTGCCTGCCGTTTCGATGCCGTTCTACTCGATGGCCCGCAACTGGTCTGGCTCAAGGATGCCTTCCAGGCAGTCGATTGACTCTATAATCGTTACCTTCCATGAACCTCGCCGAACACGTCCAACAGCATTTCATCGACAGCGCCCAGATCGTCCAGGCCGCCGCCGAGACCTTGGCCGAGCCGATCGCACGAGCTGCCGAGCGGATGGTCCAGACCCTGCTGGCCGACGGCAAGCTGCTGGCCTGCGGCAGCGGCGGCTCGGCAGCCGACGCTCAGCGCTTTGTCTCCGCCATGGCCAACCGCTTTGAACGGGAACGTCCCGGCCTGGCCGCGATCTTACTGGCTGACGGCACGGCCACGCTGACCGCACTCGGCAACGATTACGATTATGGTCTGGCATTCGCTCGTCAGGTATCGGCTTTGGGCAATCCAGGCGATCTGTTGCTGGCCATTTCGGCTAGCGGCTATTCCCGGAACGTCCTGGCGGCGGTGACTGCGGCCCACGAGAAAGAGATGATCGTAGTGGCCCTGACCGGCCGCGACGGCGGTGATCTAGCCGAAATCCTGCACGAGGAGGACGTGCTTATTTGTGTGCCGGTGGACGCCACCGCCCGCATATGGGAAGTCCACTTGCTGGCTATTCACAGCTTGTGCGACTGTATCGACAAACTTTTATTGGGAACCTGAACATGCGCCATCCTATGCCTGTTTTATTTTTGAGCCTGCTCGTCCTATCGACCCTGTCCGGTTGCGCCGCAGTCGCCGTCACCGGCGCCGCCACCGGTGTCTTGATGGTCGACGATCGCCGGACGAGCGCCACCTTTGTCATGGACGAGGAAATCGAACTCAAGGCCGGCAACCGGTTGCGGGAAAGCGCCCTGGAGGCAGTCAACGCCAGCTTCACCAGTTACAACCGCAAGCTGCTGATTACCGGCCAAGCGCCGAGCGCGGCGGCTAAGGCCCAGGTTTCGGACATCGCTCGCGGCACGGCCAATGTCCGCGACGTAATTAATGAAATGTCGATAGGTGGGCCGAGCGGTTTTTCCACCCACAGCGATGACGCGTACATCACGAGCAAGGTCAAGGCCCGATTCATCGACGATAAGCAATTCCACGCCAACCGGGTGAAAGTGGTCACCGAAAGCGGCGTGGTCTACCTCATGGGTCTGGTCACACAGGCCGAAGGCAAGCAGGCCGCCGATCTGGCCGCCAGCACCTCCGGCGTCAAGCGCGTGGTCAAGGTATTCGAGTACATCGACTGACCGGGCGATGAAATACACCGACTTGCGCGACTTCATCCGCCAGCTTGAGGCGCGCGGCGAACTGAAGCGCATCGGCGTCGAGGTCGATCCCTACCTGGAGATGACCGAGATCGGCGACCGCGTACTGCACGCCGGCGGTCCGGCGTTGCTGTTCGAGCGACCCAAGGGTCACTCAATGCCGGTGCTGACCAACCTGTTTGGCACGGTCAAGCGGGTGGCGCTGGGCATGGGTGAGGAGGACCCGGCCCGACTGCGCGAGATCGGCCAATTGCTCGCCTACCTGAAGGAACCGGAACCGCCCAAGGGCCTGCGCGACGCCTGGGACAAGCTGCCGTTGCTCAAGCAGGTGCTCAACATGGCGCCCAAGCAGGTGCGCTCGCCAGCCTGCCAGGAAGTGGTCTGGGAAGGCCAGGACGTCGATCTCGCGCGCCTGCCCATACAGACCTGTTGGCCGGGTGACGCTGGGCCGTTGATTACCTGGGGCCTGGTCATCAGCAAAGGCCCGCGTAAAACGCGCCAAAACCTGGGCATCTACCGCCAGCAGGTCATCGGCCCGAACAAGGTCATCATGCGCTGGCTGGCGCAACGCGGCGGGGCGCTCGATTTCCGCGATTTCCAGCAAGCCCATCCGGGCCAGCCGTTTCCGCTCTGCGTCGCCATCGGTGCCGACCCGGCGACCATCCTGGGCGCGGTGACGCCGGTGCCGGATGCGTTGTCCGAATACCAGTTCGCCGGCCTGCTGCGCGGCGCCAAGACCGAGGTCGCCACGGCGCTCGGCAACGATCTCAGCGTCCCGGCCACGGCCGAGATCGTCCTGGAGGGGGTCATTCATCCTGGCGAGACCGCGCTGGAAGGCCCGTTCGGCGACCATACCGGCTATTACAACGAACAGGACCGTTTCCCGGTGTTCACGGTCGAGCGCATCACGACGCGCCGTGATCCGATCTATCACAGCACCTATACCGGCAAGCCGCCGGACGAGCCGGCCATGCTCGGCGAGGCGCTCAACGAGGTGTTCGTGCCGCTGCTGCAAAAGCAGTTTCCCGAGATCGTCGATTTCTGGCTGCCGCCCGAGGGCTGTAGTTATAGACTGGCCGTGGTTAGTATGAAGAAACAATACCCCGGCCACGCCAAGCGGGTTATGTTTGGGGTGTGGTCCTTTCTGCGCCAGTTCATGTACACCAAGTTCATTTTGGTGACCGACGACGACGTCGATGTGCGCAACTGGAAGGAGGTGGTCTGGGCCATGACCACCCGCGTCGACCCCGCCCGCGACGTTATGATCGTCGAGAATACGCCCATCGACTACCTGGATTTCGCCAGCCCGGTGTCCGGCCTGGGCGCCAAGATGGGTATCGACGCCACCAACAAGTGGCCTGGCGAAACCAGCCGCGAATGGGGTCGGCCGATCGCCATGGATGCGACGGTCAAGGCGCGAGTGGATGCCATCTGGCCGCTATTAGGAGGACTTTAATACCATGCTTGACGCAAAACGTTTGCAATCTTTTTCGCTGTTGAAATCCCTGAGCGACCACGGTCTGACTCAGGTTGCCAAACGTTTTATAACTAGAAGCCTGGGCTCGGGCGAGGTTTTGTTCAACCGTGGCGATAGCGACCCAAATATCTATTTCCTGTTGGATGGGACCATCTCGCTACGCTCCGACGATAACAGCCCCGCCATCTTGATCCGGGCCGACAGCGACGCCGCGCAGATGCCGCTTTCCCGCCTCAAGCCCCGCCGTTACACAGCGGTGGCGGGCTCGGCGGCCAAGGTTGCGGTTATCGACGAGGACCTGCTGGATCGCCTGCTCGCCGCCGACCATACCGCCGCCTATGAGGTTACGGTCATTGAGGGCGACGACCCCGAGTGGATGTTTCACATCTTCTCCAATCCAGCCTTCAAGAAGGTTCCGGAGGACAACTTGATGGCCTTGCTCAGCCAACTTCAGACGCAGGACATCAAAGCTGGCCAGACGGTTATTAGGCAAGGCGACCACGGCGATTATTACTACCTGATCCGGCGCGGACGGGCACAGGTTCTTCGGTCCTTTCGGGGCGAGACGCCGGCTCAGGTTGCTGAATTGGGGCCGGGCGACGGCTTCGGCGAGGAGGCCTTGCTGTCCAATGACCCCCGCAACGCCTCGGTGATCATGACCGAGGACGGGGTACTCATGCGCCTGTCGATCACTGATTTTAATAGCCTGCTGCGGGCCTCGCTGGTTCCGAGGGTCAGCCCGATAGAGGTGCCGGACATGGTCAGGGCCGGGGCCGGGACCATCGACGTCAGGACCTCAGGCGAATATGACGAGGATGGTTTGTCTGGTAGCCTCAACCTGCCGTTGTGCAATTTGCGCCCACTGGCCGCGACTCTGCCGAACGATCGCCAATACATTACCGTCTGCCAGACTGGCCGGCGCAGCTCGGCAGCCGCTTTTCTATTGAACCAGCGCGGTTTCGATGTCTACGCACTGCGTGGCAACCTGGCTAGTCTGTCGGCCCTGAAACCAAATCGATAAACCCTTCCATTTCAACAATAGTTGATTATAATGGTCGGGATTATCCGACAGGAGTTTAACGATGTCCACAGAATTGCTTGCTGCCGCCCGAGCCGGCGACGCCGAAACCGTCCGTCGTTTGCTGACGGCCGGCACGAGGCCCGACTGGGCTGATGAAGACGGCACGACCGCCCTTATGGCCGCCGCGCATAGCGGCAACCTTGAGGTTGTGCAAATCCTGCTGGCTGCGGGCGCCGACGCCAACGCCACCGACGCCAACGGCTGGACCGCGCTGCTCAAGACAGTCTACAACCACGAGCTGGATACCGGCTTCGCCCCGGTCGCGAAGGCCCTGATAGACGCGGGCGCCAACGTCAATGCCACCATCCATTTCGGCATCACGCCGCTGATGTTGGCCGCCGGCGGCGGCGAGGGCGCGGTGTGCGAAGTATTACTTGAGGCGGGCGCCGACCCGAATGCGATTAATGAGGCCGGCCGCACTGCGCTACAGATGGCCAAGGAACGCCACTGGGTCGATGTAATCAACCTGCTTTACGAAGCCACCGGCTTTGCCCCGGAGACTGAGGGCGCTTGCTCCACTGGCGCAGCGCACGGGCCAAGCGAGGCTCAGGTGGTGAACTTCATCAAACGGTCGCATTGACGGTAACGGCGTGACCAGACAGCGTCACGCCATCCTGTCACGCCTTTACAGCCCTTCGGCGCTGTACACCACGGTCAGGGTGTGGCTTTCCCCCGCCGGTACAGTGACCACATTGTCGAGCGCATTGCCGCTTTCCACGCAGACCATCTCGCGCCAGCCGCCCTGGTTATGCTTGCCAGGGCCGAAGTCGGCCATCTTTTCCGCCTTTTCCAGCCACGGCGTCCAGACCACGGTCGAGCGGCTGCCGGTCTTGGCGATGCGGATGCGGCGCTTGAGGTCCGGGTCTTCGATGACGCATTCCGAAGCGGTATCGAGGTAAACCCGGTCAACCTCGCCGGTGAAGGCGATCGGGCCGGTCTGGCGCTTGCGCTGGCCACCATCGACCTTGTCAACGTACTCGACGTTTTCCAGACCTGCAACCTTGACGGCGCCGATGTCGCCAATCCGGAAATAGGTGTGCAAGGCCTCGCCGATCTCCACCGCTTCGGTGTCGAGGTTGGTAGTGACCAGATCGATCCGCAGCGTGCCCCCGACCGTGACCATCAGCTCGACCCGGCAGGCCTTGGCAAACTGGGCGCGGGTCTGATCGTTGGGCATCAGCATCAGCTTGACCTGGGTTTCACCGCCGGCCAGCGTCTGGCTGCCGGTCACCTGCCAGGGCACGGTGCGGGCGAAGCCGTGGCCGGGAAAGGACTTCTCGGTGGCATGAGGGCCGAACCAGGGCCAACAAATGGGCACGCCGCCGCGGATGGACTTGCCGGGCAGGAACTTGGCCGCCTCCGAGACCCAGATCACCGGCTCGGCCTGGCCCTTGGGCGTCCAGGTCACCACATGGGCGCCTTGCAGGCAGATCGTGGCTGTGGCGAGACCATTCGCGATCTCGGCGAAGGCCAGGCCATCCGGCCCTGTGCGGAAGGCAAGCTGGTTGGCGATAGCAAATTGCCGGTTCGGCGATTCTGCGTGGCTCGACATGGCGTCTCCCTTCGATTGGTTGAATTACGTACGTTCTACCTGGCTGACGTCGCGCACGGCGCCGAATGCCGCGCTAGTGGTCATCGCCGCGTAGGCGCGTAGCGCCGCCGAAACCGGTCGATTCCGGCCCACGGCTTGCCAGGCCGCCTGGCCCTTGGCCACCATGGCGGCGCGGCGCCTGGCCAGCTCGTCATCGCTGACGGCGACGCGGATGGCTCGGTTGGGGATGTCGATCTCGATCATGTCGCCTTCCTCGACCAGGCCGATATTGCCGCCTTCGGCCGCCTCGGGCGAGACGTGGCCGATACTCAAGCCGGAGGTGCCGCCGGAAAAACGGCCATCGGTAACCAGGGCGCAGGCCTTGCCCAGACCCTTCGACTTGATATACGAAGTGGGGTAAAGCATCTCCTGCATCCCCGGCCCGCCGCGCGGGCCTTCATAGCGGATGACGACGACGTCGCCGGCCTTGATCCGGTCGGCCAGGATGGCCTCGACCGCCGCGTCCTGACTTTCGAAGATACGCGCAGGACCGTTGAATTTCAGGATGCTGGCATCGACGCCGGCGGTCTTGACGATGCAGCCGTCCTTGGCCAGATTGCCATAGAGCACGGCCAGCCCACCGTCCATGGAATACGCATGGGTGAGGTCGCGGATACAGCCATTGGGACGGTCCAGGTCCAGTTCGGGATAACGCCGTTCCTGGGAGAAGGCGACTTGCGAAGGCACGCCGCCCGGTGCCGCCCGGTAGAACGCGGATACCGCAGCCTCGTGGGCGCGCGCGATGTCCCAGACCGCCAGCGCCTCGCCCAGCGTGCGGCTATGCACGGTATGGCAATCCCGGTGAATCAGACCGGCCCGATCCAGCTCGCCCAGGATGGCCATCACACCGCCGGCGCGATGCACGTCTTCCAGGTGATATTGCTGGCTGGACGGCGCCACCTTACACAGGTTGGGCACCTTGCGGCTCAAGCGATCGATGTCCTTCATGGTGAACTTCACCCCCGCCTCCTGCGCCGCGGCCAAGAGGTGCAGCACGGTGTTGGTGGAGCCGCCCATGGCGATGTCGAGGGCCATGGCATTCTCGAAGGCGTCGAAGGTGGCGATGGCGCGCGGCAATACGGTTGCGTCGTCCTGCTCGTAATAACGCTTGGCCAGTTCGACCGCGACCCGTCCGGCGCGCAGGAACAATTGCTTGCGATCGGCGTGGGTGGCGACCAGCGTGCCGTTGCCGGGCAACGAAAAACCCAGGGCCTCGGTCAGGCAGTTCATCGAGTTGGCGGTAAACATGCCGGAGCAGGAACCGCAGGTGGGACAAGCCGAGCGCTCGACCGCTTCGACATCCTGGTCGGAGCACTGGCTGTCGGCCGCCTGGACCATGGCATCGACCAGGTCGAGCATCACGGTCTTGCCGCTCAATACCACCTTGCCCGCCTCCATCGGCCCGCCGGAAACGAACACCGTGGGGATGTTCAGGCGCAGGCTGGCCATCAACATGCCCGGCGTGATCTTGTCGCAGTTGGAGATGCACACCAGGGCGTCGGCGCAGTGGGCGTTGCACATGTATTCGACACTGTCGGCGATCAGGTCGCGCGAGGGCAGCGAATACAACATGCCGCCGTGGCCCATGGCGATGCCGTCGTCGATGGCGATGGTGTTGAACTCCTTGGCCACGCCGCCGGCCGCCTCGATCTCGCGCGCCACCATCTGGCCCAGGTCCTTCAGGTGGACATGGCCGGGCACGAACTGGGTAAAGGAGTTGGCAATGGCGATGATCGGCTTGTTGAAATCGCCGTCCTTCATGCCGGTGGCCCGCCATAAGGCGCGGGCGCCGGCCATGTTGCGACCGTGGGTGGTGGTGTACGAACGATAACGAGGCATGATTGTCACCTTACAAGACCTATAATCCTGCCAATTTTAACCCCACCAGGCGCCTCGACATGCTGGTTCATCCGCAATTCGACCCAATCGCGCTACAGCTCGGGCCACTGGCCATACGTTGGTATGGCCTGATGTATGTGCTGGCCTTCATCGCCTTTGTCGTGCTGGGCCGCCTCCATGCCAAGCGCCGGCCGGAGCTGGGCTGGAACCGGGACATGATCGACGACCTGTTGTTCTACGGCATCCTCGGTGTCGTCATTGGCGGTCGGCTGGGCGAGGTCCTGTTCTATGAGCCGGGCTACTACTTCAGCCATCCGGGCGAGATTATCGCCGTCTGGAAGGGCGGCATGAGCTTCCACGGCGGCCTGATCGGGGTCATGGTTGCCCTGGCCTGGTTCGCCCGCAAGACCGGCCGCAGCTTCCTGCAGATCAGCGATTTCGTCGTGCCGCTGGTCCCAGTTGGCCTGATGTTCGGCCGCATCGGCAACTTCATCAACGGTGAACTCTGGGGCCGGCCGGCCGATCCCGGCCTACCCTGGGCGATGATCTTCCCGCAGGTTGATATGCTTCCGCGCCACCCGTCGCAGCTCTATCAAGCGGCCGGCGAGGGACTGCTGCTGTTCGCGATCATCTGGCTCTACGCGGCCTGGCCGCGCGCGGTTGGCCGCGTCTCCGGCCTGTTCCTGCTCGGTTATGGGGTGTTGCGCTTCGCCGCCGAGTTCTTCCGTCACCCGGACCCCGGCATTTTCAGCGGCCTGCCGTTCGACCTATCCACCGCCCAATGGCTATGCGTGCCGATGCTGATAATCGGTATCTGGCTGTTGGCCCGTCCGGTGCGCTAAAGCCGGCTTGTAGCCAGGCGCTGGCGATGGGTATAATTCCCGACTATTGCAATTGGGTATATCGAGATCGATCATGAATACGCAAACTAACAAGATGCACGAGCTGGTCACCAGTCACCCCGTGGTGCTGGTCATGAAGGGTACGCCCCAGTTCCCCCGCTGCGGCTTCTCCGGCACAGCGGTGCAGGTATTGAAGGCCTGCGGGGTGAACGATTTTTACGCCGTCGATGTTTTGACCGACCCCGAGCTTGGCCAGGCCGCCAAGGACTATGCCCATTGGCCGACCTATCCTCAACTTTATATCGACGGTCAATTCGTCGGCGGCGCGGACATCATGCGCGAGATGTACCAAAAGGGTGAATTACAGGCCATGCTGGCCAAGCCTTGAACGGGCCTGTAAGGTCCAGCCGCCTGGCGGCCGATTTGTCCTGAACTGGTCAGCACGAATAGTATGGCGGCGCAAGACTATGTTTTTACCTGTTGCGCTCTGTGTCGCTACGGTTAAACTGGATTCATCAGGTTTATTCGGGGGTACGCAAGATGCTGATTAAAGAATTAATCGACGGCAACGCGGCCTGTTTGAACCTGGAAGGACGCTTCGATTTCCACTCTCAGCAAGACTTCCGCAGCGCCTATGAGACGATGCTGACCAAGCCTGAAATCGGCGAGTTGAGGCTCGATTTCAGTCGGGTCGATTACCTGGACTCATCCGCGCTCGGTATGCTGCTGCTGTTGCGGGAGGAGGCCGATGCCGCTGGCAAACGGGTCAAGCTGGCCAACTTGTCCGGGGTGGTGAAACAGGTGGTCGAGATCGCCAATTTTGGCAAGCTGTTCACGATTCAATAGCCCTAATGCGCCTGAAGATACTGGTTGTCGACGCCGTCCAGGACAATGCGGAGCGGCTCGGGCAAATCGTCCGCCAGTTGGGCCATGACGTAACGATCGCCCGCGACGGGGTCGAGGCGGTAGAGCACTATCGGAGCGCCGAAACCGACCTGATCTTCATGGCCATCACGCTCCCCGGACTGGATGGCATCGAGGCCACCCGCCAGATGCGCGCCCTGCCCAGCCAACATTGGGCGCCCATTGTTCTCCAATCCGCCGCTGACAGCGCCGAAGAGATCGTTCGCGGGATGGCGGCGGGCGGTGACGATTACCTGGCCCAACCGACCGATGTCCGGATCATCCAGGCCAAGATCGGCCACTATGCTCGCATCCTGACGCTGCAACGCGATACGCAAGGCTATCTGGCGGAGCTGGGCGCCTGGCGCGAGAACGCCGAACAACAGAACCGGCTGGCTCAACATGTGGTCAGCCGGTTGCTGGCCGCCGATGGCTTGCGCGATCCGATACTGAGCTGGCTGAATGTCCCGGCCGATAGCTTCAGCGGCGACCTCGTTTGCGCCGCGCGCGGCCCGGACGATGCGCTCTATGCCCTGCTCGCCGATGCCGCCGGTCACGGCCTGGCGGCGGCCCTGATTGCGCTGCCCCTGACCCAGGTCTTCTACGGCATGGCGGCCAAGGGCTTCCCGATCGATACCATCGCCGGTGAGCTGAATCGCAAGCTGAAATCCTTTCTCCCGGCCGGCCATTTCGTGGCCGCCAGTCTGGTTGCGCTGGATGTCCGCAACCAGGTCATCGAGGTCTGGAACGGCGGCAACCCGGATGTCCTGCTGCTGGACGGCAGCGGCCTAGTTTCCGGACGCTGGCCCTCGCGCCATTTGCCGCTGGGCGTTCTGCCGCCCGACCAGTTCGATGCCACGGTCGAGACCGTCGAGTATGCCCAGCCGAGCGAGTTGGCGCTGTTTTCGGACGGCATCGTCGAGGCCGAAAATCCATCCGGTGAGAGTCTCGGCCTGCCGGGCATCGAGGCGCTGCTCGGCGCCGCGCCCAAGGGACAACGTCTGGCCGCCCTAAAAACGGCCGTGCTCGGGCATCTCGCTGGCCGGCCAGGGCACGACGATCTGTCGGCCCTCGTCATACAGGCGCCGATCGAGCGGCGTCAGACGCTGCGCCTGACTCGGGCCGCCGCCGACCTGGCCGAGCCGGCCTCGGACTGGCGTCTGGAGTTGAGCTGGGGCGCATCCGAACTGCGCACTGTGGACGTGGTCCCCGCCGTACTCGGCTTCATGAGCCAGATTCAGGCCCTCAAACCCTATCAAGGACAACTGTTTCTGGTCTTGTCCGAACTGTTCAACAATGCCCTGGACCATGGCTTGCTGGGCCTCGATTCCAGTCTCAAGAACAAGGCGGGGGGCTTCCAGCGTTATCACGATGAGCGGCGGCAAAGGCTGGAGACCTTGACCGACGGCCGGATCGACATGGCGTTTCGGCTAGGTCAACCCGATGCCCGGCCGGTTCTGGATATCCGCATCGAGGACAGTGGTCAGGGCTTCGACTACAACCAGTTCGATCCAGCCTTCGACGACTCGGTGGCGATGCGGCAAACCAATGGTCGTGGCATCTTGATGGTTCGTAGTCTGTGCGAGGAGGTCGTGTACTCGGGCCGGGGCAATGTAGTGACCGCCCGCTTTAGCGGTTGAGCGCGGGCAGTCTGCGGCCAGAGGCTTGCTTCACAGGGCGTTGATTCGCTCCAGGTAGCCCTGAATGCGATCCGGTCGGCCGGCGCGCAGCAGCTTGGCCGCCAAGGGCGCCAGGCTGGATAGGTGGCTATGCATGATCTGCTGCTTGACTGCCATCAGATGGGCCGGGTGCATGGAAAAACTGCGCAGTCCCAGGCCCAGCAACAGCCGGGTCATCTTCGGGTCGCCCGCCATTTCGCCGCACACCGACACCGGGCGCTTGAGACGATGCCCTACTTTCAGGGTATGCGCCAGCAACTGAAGCACCGCCGGATGCAACGGGTCATACAGGTGCGCCACCGCGTCATCGGTGCGGTCGATGGCCAGGGTGTACTGAATCAGGTCGTTGGTGCCGATCGACAGAAAATCCAGTTTCTGAGCGAACCATTCGGCTACCAACGCCGCCGCCGGGATCTCGACCATGCCGCCGATGGGCACGCCGGGATTGAACGGCTGACCTTCCCGCGCTAGTTCCGCCTTGGCCAGGGCAATCAGTTCCAGTGCCTGATCCAGTTCGTCCAGGCTGGACAGCATGGGGATCAGAATCCGCACCTGGCCATAGTGGCTGGCGCGCAAGATGGCCCTAAGCTGAGTGACGAACAAGCGCGGCTCAGCCAGACAAAAGCGGATGGCGCGCAGCCCCAGGGCCGGGTTGACGCTGACCTCCGACATCCAGTCCAGCGACTTGTCAGCGCCCGAGTCCAGGGTGCGTATCACCACCGGCCGGCCCTTCATTGCCGCGGCCACGTCGCGATAGGCCTCGAACTGCTCGTCCTCGGGGGGTAGATCGGGCCGGTTCATGAACAGGAACTCGCTGCGGAACAGGCCAATCCCGGCGGCGTTCTCGTCCAAGGCGTCAAACACGTCCTGGGGTAGGTCGATATTGCCAAGCAGCTCCACCGCCTCGCCGTCCAGGGTGGCCGATGGGCTGGACTTAAGCCGCTTGAGTTTCTGCTGTTCCAGCCGCCATTGATCGCTGCGGAGCTGATATTCCTCCAGGATTAGTTGGTCCGGGTTGACGATCACCACCCCAGCGATGCCGTCGACGATCAGCACATCGCCTTCCTGGATCAGGGAACGGGCATTGTGCAGCGCCATGACCGACGAGATGTTTAGGCTGCGCGCCAGGATGGCGGTGTGCGATGTCGTGCCGCCCAGGTCGGTGATGAAGCCGGCGAAGGCGTGCCGTTTGAACAGCACCATGTCGCTCGGCGACAGATCGTGAGCGACCAGTACGGTGGGCTCGTCCGAGACCTTCAATGGCGCCTGACCGGGGTGGCCGAGCAGGGCCTTGAGCAGCTTATCGGCGACTTGTTTCACGTCTTGCTGGCGCTCGCGCAGGTAAGCGTCCTCGAAGCTTTCGAACTGGGCCAGCAAGGCCTCGGTTTGTTGGGCCAAGGCCCATTCGGCGTTGCAGGCCGTTTGCCGGATCAGACCCTTGGGGGCCTGGGAAATCATGGTGTCGTCGAGGATCAATGCATGCAGGTCGAGGAAGGCCGCCAACTCCGACGGTGCGCCCTCGGGGATATGGTCGCGTAGCTGGCCATACTCGGCGCGGACCTCGGCCACGGCGGCGTCAAAGCGCGTTACCTCTGAGCCGACGTCGGCCTTGCGCAACACATAGTGCGGCACTTCCAGGCGGTCGTGGGAGTAAAGCTGGGCCCGGCCGATAGCATAGCCGCCGGAGATGCCGATGCCATGCAGGGTAAAGGTCACTCAGCTTCCCCGAATTTGTCTTCGATCAGGGCAACGATGGCTTGCATGGCCTCCGCCTCGTCCTCGCCATCGGTCGTCACCGCGATGCTGGAGCCCTTGGCGGCGGCCAGCATCATGACGCCCATGATGCTCTTGCCGTTTACCCGGCGACCCTTGCGGGCGACCCAGACCTCGGACCGGAAGCGGGCGGCGGTCTGGGTTAGCTTGGCCGAGGCGCGGGCATGAAGGCCCAGCGCGTTGGTGATTTGCACCTCGCGCTCAAGCATCGCAGTGATCGAAACGAATGTGGATAACCGCGGCCCGCCCGCCGTTGGCCACCCGGCCGGCCAGCAGACCGAGGCCTTCATGACGGTAAGACAGGGCCTTGAGCAACATCGGCAGGTTCACCCCGGCCACCGCTTCCAGTTTGCCAGGACGCAACAGCTTGCAAACGATATTGCAGGGCGTGGCGCCGTACATATCGGTCAGCACCAGCACGCCATCGCCGGCATCGAGAGCCTCGATCTGGCCACGTGCGGCGGCGAGCATGGCGTCGGTATTGGGGTGGCTCATCAGATCGATGGCGCCAAGGCGGTCCGGGCGCTCACCGAGGACATAAGTGGCCGATTGGATTAGGCTCTCGCCCAGGTTGCCGTGGGCGACGATCAATAAGCCGATCATGGGGTTCGGCGGTTAAGAAGATGGCGCATTTTAGTCTTATTCTAGCGCCGGGTAATGGCCTGGATGTCAATATCCGGGTTAAGGCCTATCTGTACTCAGGCTGCGATAAAATCCAGCCTTAGCCATTCGTTCAGCCCGCCATGCCCAGTGACCGTATCCGGGAAATCCCCTACAACTACACCTCGTTCTCCGACCGCGAGATCGCCCTGCGCCTACTTGGCCAGGATGGCTGGCGGCTGATAGAGGACCTGCGCGCCGAGCGCAAGACCGGGCGCTCGGCGCGCATGTTGTTCGAGGTCCTGGGTGATCTCTGGGTGGTATCGCGCAACCCCTATCTGGAAGACGATCTGCTGGCCAACCCGAAGCGGCGCGAGCTGCTGATCGGTGCCCTGCGCCATCGGTTAAACGAGATCGAGGCCCGCCGCCATGGCAACGACCGGGTCGGCGCCCTGCTGGTCCTGGCCAACCAGGCGGTGGATGCCTTCGCCGCCGGGTTTGTCGAGACCGCCGCACTGCGCGCCGAAATCAGCCATAAACTGGGCCATTACACCCGGCGCGACAACATCGCCTTCGATGGCTATGCTCGCGTTTCGCACGTCACAGACGCTACCGACTGGCGAGTGGAATATCCATTCGTGGTGCTCTATCCGGATACCGAGGGCGAAATCCCGGCCTTGGTGCGGGGCTGCATCGAGGCCGGCCTGACCGTCATCCCGCGCGGTGGCGGTACCGGCTACACCGGCGGCGCGGTACCCCTGACGCCACGCTCGGCGGTCATCAACACCGAGAAACTGGACTGGAAATCGGCCATCGAAACCGTGGTTCTGCCCGGCCATACCACACCGACTCCAGTCATCCGCTGCGGCGCCGGTGTCGTTACCCGACGGGTAATGGAGGTCGCCGAGGCGGCGGGTTTGGCCTTCGCCGTGGACCCGACCTCAGCCGACTCCTCCTGCATTGGCGGCAACGTGGCCATGAACGCCGGCGGCAAGAAGGCGGTGTTATGGGGCACCGCGCTCGACAACCTGACCGCGTGGAAAATGGTGACGCCGGATGCCGACTGGCTCACGGTCACCCGCCTCGACCACAACCTGGGCAAGATTCATGACGTCGAGACCGTCCGCTTTGAACTGCAACGCCACCACGCCGATGGCCGCGCCAAGGGCGAGCCGGAGATACTGGAAATACCCGGCGCGTCCTTTCGCAAGTCGGGCCTGGGCAAGGACGTCACCGACAAGTTTCTGGCCGGCCTACCCGGCGTGCAAAAAGAAGGCTGCGACGGCCTCATCACCCAGGCCACCTTCATCCTGCACCGGATGCCGAAGCATGTTCGCACGGTCTGCCTGGAGTTCTTCGGCCCGGTCCACGAAGCCGTGCCGGCCATCGTTGAGATCAAGGCGCACATGGACATAAAACCCGGCGGCGCCCTGCTGGCCGGCCTGGAACACCTGGATGCCCGCTATATCAAGGCGGTCGGCTATGCCACCAAGGCCAATCGCACCGGCCGGCCCAACATGGTGCTGCTCGCCGACCTGGCCGCCGACGATGCAGGGGCGGTCGACGAGGCCGCCGCCTATATCGTCGAGCAGGCGACGGTCAGGGGCGGTGAGGGCTTCATCGCCGTCAGCGTCGAGGCGCGCAAGAAATTCTGGCAGGACCGTTCCCGCACCGCCGCCATCGCCACCCATACCAATGCCTTCAAGGTCAACGAGGATGTGGTCATTCCACTCGACCGGCTGGGCGATTACAGCGACGGCATAGAACGTATCAACATCGAACTGTCGATCGGCAACAAGCTCGATTTACTGGCAGCGCTGGAGACCTTCTTCAAGGGTTCGTTGCCCTTGTTCCAGCAGGAAGACGATGTCACGGCCGACCCGCGGCTCACCGAGGAACGGCGCAGCCGCGCCCTGGAGCTGATCGTCCGGGTGCGTGAGCGCTGGCTCGACCGCTTGGAACGACTAGGCGAGGACGCGGTATTCCGCGCCGTCCAGTTGCACGAAGACCGCATCTCCTGGCGCCACGAGGTGCGCGCCGAACTGCGCCAGATATTCACCGGCCGCGAGTACGAGCCGGTGCTGGCGGCCGCCGACCGCATCCACCAGCGGGTGCTGAAGGGCCGCGTATTCATCGCCCTGCACATGCACGCCGGCGACGGCAACGTGCATACCAACATCCCGGTCAACTCCGACAACTATGCCATGCTGACCACGGCCAATGCGGCGGTGGCCCGCTTCATGCGGCTGGCGGTTGACCTGGGCGGTGTCATCTCGGGCGAGCATGGCATCGGCATCACCAAGCTGGAATTCCTGCCCGAAGCCGCCGTGGCGGCCTTCGCCGCTTACAAGAACAAGGTTGACCCGGAAGGCCGCTTCAACAAGGGCAAGCTGGCCCACGGCGGTGATTTGTCGAACGCCTACACGCCCAGCTTCAGCCTGATGGAGACCGAGTCGATCATCATGGAGCAGTCAGAGATCGGCGCCATCGCCGACTCGATCAAGGACTGCCTGCGCTGCGGCAAGTGCAAGCCGGTCTGTAATACCCATGTGCCGCGCGCCAACCTGCTCTATTCGCCGCGCAACAAGATATTGGCCACCTCGCTCTTGATCGAGGCCTTTCTGTATGAGGAGCAGACCCGGCGCGGGGTCAGCCTCAAGCACTTCGACGAGTTTAGCGACGTGGCCGATCACTGCACGGTCTGTCACAAATGCGCCAAGCCCTGCCCGGTGGACATCGACTTCGGCGAGGTCTCGATGGCCATGCGCCATTTGCTCCGCAGCACCGGCAAGAAGAAGCGCTCGGTCATCTCGATAGCCGCCGAGGCCTTCCTCAACAGTACCGACGAGCGCGCCGTTCGGCTGTTGCGCAAGGGCATGATCCAGTGGGGGTATCCGGCCCAGCGGCTGGGCCACGAGGTGGTCAGCGGGCTGGGCCTGGATCGCGCTCAGAAGCGTATGCCCCCGGCCAGCGTCGGCAAGCCGAAGATGGTCGAGCAGGTCATTCACTTCCTCAACCGGCCCTTGCCCGGTCATATCCCGAGCAAGACCAGCCGCGCCCTGCTCGGCCTGGAAGACCCGAAGATCGTGCCCATATTGCGCAACCCGGAACAAAACGGCGAGGCCGCCGACGCGGTGTTCTATTTCCCCGGCTGCGGCTCCGAACGCCTGTTCTCGCAAGTCGGTCTGGCCACCCTGGCCATGCTTTACCAGGTTGGCGCCCAGACCGTGCTGCCGCCGGGCTATTTGTGTTGCGGCTATCCGCAGACGGCAGTGGGCGACCGGGAAAAGGGCGAGGCCATCACCACGGCCAACCGGGTCTTGTTCCACCGGGTTGCCAACACCCTCAACTACCTCGACATCAAGACCGTCATCGTCTCCTGCGGCACCTGCATGGATCAGTTGCTGAAATATGAATTTGACAAGATATTTCCCGGTTGCCGGCTCATGGACATCCACGAATACCTGGCCGAGAAGGGCATCAAGCTGGATAGCGCCAGCGGGGTAAGTTATATGTATCACGAACCCTGCCACAACCCGATGAAGCTGACCAACTCGCTCGACACCGCGCAGACGCTGTTGGGCGCCAAGGTCAGGCTGAGCGAGCGTTGTTGCGGCGAGGCCGGCACCTTCGCCGCCACTCGTCCAGACATCGCCACCCAGGTCAAATTCCGCAAGGCGGAGGAGATTCAACGGCTGGCCGGCGAGTTGACTGCGGCCCGCCCCGGCGTCGGCGTTAAGCTACTGACCTCCTGCCCGTCCTGCCTGCAAGGCCTGAGCCGCTACCAGCAAGAGACCGGCGTCGAGGCCGATTACATCGTGGTCGAACTGGCCAAGCGGCTGTTGGGCGATACCTGGATGGATGATTACTTAACCCGGATTCGGCAGGGCGGCATCGAAAAGGTCTTGCTGTGACCGACTGCCCGTTGTGCGCCTCATCCGGCGACAGCCTGTGGCGCGACGACTTCTGTAGCGTGATTTCGGTCGACGACCCGGATTACCCCGGCTTCTGCCGGGTCATACTGAATCGCCATATCAAGGAGATGACTGATCTGCCCAGCGCCGAGCGCCAGCGTTTGATGACCGTGGTGTTCGCCGTGGAATCGGCGGTGCGCGAGGCGCTGAAGCCGGACAAGATCAACCTGGCCAGTTTGGGCAACCTGACGCCCCATCTGCACTGGCACGTTATCCCGCGGTTCGCTGATGACCGCTGCTTCCCGGATGCCGTCTGGGCGCCGGCCCGTCGGCCCGGCGCCCAGCGCAGCACGACCGACCTCAGACCCCGGCTGGTTCTGGCGCTGGCCCGGGCGCTGGGACCGAGTCTGGAATAACCCGGTCGGCAGGTAACACGGCGGTGAAGGTGCTGCCCTTGCCCGCCATGCTCTCTATCCGCAGCTTGCCCTGATGTCGTTGCAGCACATGTTTGACGATGGCCAGGCCCAGGCCAGTGCCGCCGGTGGCCCGGGAACGGCCGCGATCGACCCGGTAAAAACGCTCGGTCAGGCGCGGGATGTGCTGGGCCTCGATGCCCTCGCCGGTATCATGCACCGAGAATTCCGCTGATCCGCTGCGGGTCAATGTCCAACTCAGGGTAACGGCGCCGCCGGCCGGGGTATAGCGCACCGCGTTCGAAACCAGGTTGCCAAAGGCACTGTGTAGCTCGACGGTCCGGCCGATCAGCTTGGCCTGGGTCGCCATCACCAGATCGATTGTGTGCCGGCCCTGGCTCAGTCCTCGGGCCTCATTGAGCAGACGTTCCATCAGGACCGGCGCATCCACGGTCTCGTTCTTCATGTCCTGATCGCCCTCTAGTTGAGCCAGCGCCAGCAGATCGTCAAGCAGGCGGCGTACCCGGTCCGATTGCTCCAGCATGAGATGGACGTATTTATGGAAGGCCGCCGGATCAGGCGCGGCCATCTCACCGAAGGTCTCCAGAAAGCCGGCGATCACGGTAATTGGCGTGCGTAGTTCGTGCGAGACGTTGGCGACGAAGTCGCGCCGCATGGCGTCAACCCGTTCCAGCTCGGTCACGTCGTGGGCGAACAACATGCGCTGGTTACGCGGCATGGGCACCATGCGGATCAACAGGGTCTGCTCCGGGACGACCGGCGATTTCATTTGCAGTGGCTGGTTGTAACTATCCAGCGATAACCACTCGGTGAAGCGCGCATGGCGCAGTAGGTAATAGATGAACTGGCCGACATCACGCGCCTGCGACAGACCCAGTTGCCGTTCGGCCGCGTCGTTCAGCCACACAATACGGTTATCAGCGTCGAGGACCACCAGGGCATCGGGCAGGGCGCCGGTCGCCACCCGCATCTGTTCCATGTCGGCCATCGCCTTCTGCTGGCGGTCCTGGCCAAAACGGGTTTGCTTGTCGAGCAGGTAAAAAACGTCACCCCAGCTTGCATCGCCGTTCAGCCGCCCCAGCCAGGCCAGCAGCCGGGCATAGTTCGACAACTGATACGCGAGGATGGCGGCGAGGCAAGCGACGGCCACGGCAAGCCCGGCGACCGGGCTGCGGCCGAACCAGAACAGGATGGAAACCAGGGCCACGCCGCCCGCCGCCAGCAGGGTGCGTAGCCAGAACGACCACATCTTGGGCTACCTTGAAGTTAAAGCAGCCCGAATTCTAGTTCAAAGTCGTCGACAGCCGGTATCCGGCACCGCGCACCGTCTGGATCAGGCGGTCATGGCCGCTCGTTTCCAGGGCGCCGCGCAAGCGCCGTATATGCACGTCGACGGTACGCTCTTCGACGAACACATGGTCGCCCCAGACCTGGTCCAGCAACTGGGCGCGCGAGTAGACCCGCTCCGGATGGGTCATGAAGAAATGCAACAAGCGAAACTCGGTCGGCCCCAGATCGAGCGCCTTGCCACCGGCGAATGCCCGGTGACTGGCCGGCTCCAGTTTGAGCCCGGCGGCCTCGACCGGGTCATCGGTCAGCTCCGGCGCCCGGCGGCGCAGCACCGCCTTGATCCGGGCCATCAGCTCGCGAGGCGAGAAGGGCTTGGTGATGTAATCGTCGGCGCCGATATCGAGACCCTGAACCTTGTCGCGCTCCTCGGCCCGGGCGGTCAACATGATGATCGGGATCGTCCTGAGCCGGGCATCCGCACGCATCCGCCTGGCCACCTCCAGACCGGACATGCCTGGCAACATCCAGTCAAGCAGGACAAGGTCGGGCAAGGCGTCGCGCGACAGACTCAGTGCCTGTTCGCCGTCGCAGGCGACGCGGACCGCATAGCCCTGCTGGGCCAGATTGAACTTGAGCACTTCCTGAATGCCGGGCTCGTCTTCGACTACCAGAATGGCGGCTGACATGGCGACCTTCTTTGCTAGGAGCCTGTCGGACTTATGATGAAAGTCCGACAGGCTCCTGGTTGATGAAGTCGTCATCTTATGACGATTATGTGAACGATTTATGACGCCGGCGGCGATAGACCCAACGAAACTCACATAGCCCACAAGGGCGGGCCATGCCCGCCGTAACGGCAGCGGGTGAACGGCGGCTGTGGGAGCGCCAGTAGTAGGCGCGAATGTCGGGTTTCAACCCGACAAACCCGGCCCACGGAACCCGCATCGTCGGGATAAAACCTGACCTACAAAACCCGCATTCCGGCCCTGCCGGACACAGCCAATAAAAAAGGGCGCGGTTGCCCGCGCCCTTTACACAACGTATCTGAGGGTTAAGTCAGATTAGAAGTCGTGGTTCAGACCAACAGTGATAACGTTGTAAGCGCTGACACCTTCCGGCTTGGCATTGCAGTAACCCAAGTAGGTGCTGGTGCGCTTGGATAGGCCATAGACCACGCCGACAGCGATGTCGGTCATGTTGTTATTGGCGCCATCGGGATTACGCTTACCAAACTGAGCGGCCAAGGTGATGGGGCCCATGCCATAGGCAGCGGAAACCAGATAAGCCTTGGCGTCATTGCCAGCGACACCACCCAGGTCTTTCTGGTCTTCATAGGTGCCGCCCAGCTTGAGGTCGCCCATGGTATAGCCGACATTCAGCTTCCAGGCGCTTTCATCGGCCAGGTTATTGTGGTCTTCATAGGCCAGGCTGGCCTCCAGAGGGCCGTTGCCATACTTGGCAGCTAGGGAGTAGGCATCGGTCAGACTGTTTGCGTTAGGATTGGTGTCAATAGCGTTAGTGCCACTACCAGGAACAATGGCGGCAATCAGGGTCAGGCCGGAGAAGCTGGGAGAGACGTAGGCAATAGCGTTGTCAACGCGCAGGTCAAAATTTTGGCAGCCAATAATGCAAGTTGCGCCACCGGTAGAACCGGCGCCACCTTGTGCGTCAGCCGCGGTATCGCCGAACAGGTCGGCGGAACCGGCCAGCTTGTACGGGGTGTCGTGACGACCGGCCAGGACGGTGCCGAAGTCGCCGGCCAGACCCAGGAAGGTATTACGCCGACTACCCAGTGCAGCGGTAGAGTTGATGGCGAAACCGGTTTCATACTGATAGATGGCCTTCAGACCGCCACCCAGGTCTTCGGCGCCCTTGAAACCAACCCGCGAAACTTCATCGGTCATGGACCAATCGTTGCCATGGTTAGCGTTGTTCAGGGAAATACGGAACTTGCCATAGAAATCAACGTTGGCGGAGGCAGCGAAGGCCGGAGCGGCAAAGGTACCGGCAATGGCCAGGGCGATTAGGGACTTCTTCATGTTTTCACTCCTTTACAGGTTTAGGAAACTCTAACTAGCTTGTTCGCGGAGGGACTGCTGACCGTACCGGTCAACCCCCCCCGCCTCGCCGCCAGCAAACCAACATGGGCGCTAGACAACGAGTGGGCGGAAACAACCTCTCGCGCGAGAAGTTAGGGCGATTGTCGCAATTTTCATGCGTTAAACCAAAGCGCTATTCCACTTTAAGTGGGGGTCGGACTACCCTGACGTGGTAATTATGCAACACTTTTTTGACCTCATCGGGCTGCATAAGCCGATCCTAACGATCATGGCGACCCGTTGCCGTCGGTGACACATCTGCACAGGCAACAGTTCGAATGGATTCGAATTTACAGAAACAATGTTGCACTAACTGCTTATATGTAAGCCCTTGTCGGGATTCAACCCGACAAGCCGGGCATGTCAGCGGGGTTTTGTAGGTCGGGATTCATCCCGACAACCCGGCCCATGGAACCCGCGTCGTCGGGATGAATCCCGACCTACGTCCGATGCATTGGTCTTTCCTTGTTCGCATAGGTGCTAAACAACGCGCAACACTACACTGGTTATTTTGTCACTCATTTTATCGAATCGGTCATCAGCCGGTTGAGCTCGGCGCCAGGGTCGCTTGCCCGCATGAAGGCCTCGCCGACCAGGAAGGCGTTGACGTGGTGTTGGCGCATTAGGGTGACGTGTTCCGGGGCGAGGATGCCGCTCTCGGTGACCACGATGCGGTCATCGGGAATGGCCGGCAACAGGTCGAGGGTGGTCGCCAGCCGGGTCTCGAAGCTGCGCAGGTTGCGGTTGTTGATGCCGATCAGCGGGGTTTTGAGTTGCAGGGCCAGGGCCAGTTCGGCGCCGTCGTGAGATTCGACCAGGACGGCCATGCCCAAGTCCATGGCGAGCGCTTCCAACGCCTTCATCTCGTGTAGTCCGAGCGCGGCGACGATGAGCAGGATGCAGTCGGCGCCCATGGCCCGCGCTTCGTAGACCTGGTAGGGGTCGATCATGAAGTCTTTGCGTAGCACCGGCAGCGCGCAGGCGGCGCGGGCAGCCTGCAAATAATCCGGCTCACCTTGGAAGAACTGGCGGTCGGTCAGCACCGACAGACAGGCGGCGCCGCCGTGTTCGTAGCTGGCGGCGATCGCGGCCGGGTGGAAGTCGGGCCGGATGACGCCCTTGCTCGGGCTGGCCTTTTTGATCTCGGCAATGACGGCGGGCTGGCCGGCGGCGATCCGGGCGCGGATGGTGCCGACGAAATCGCGCACTGGCGGGGCGGCGGCGGCGGCTTCGATAATCGATTGCAGCGGCAGACCGGCCTTGGCGGCGGTGACCTCCTCGGCCTTGACGGCGAGGATTTTTTTCAGGATGTCGGACATAGGGTTTTAGGTTTCTTCGATTCTGACCCGCGCGGTAATCGCCGTCAGCAGTTCATACGAAATGGTGCCGGCGGCCGTGGCGACGGCCTCCACCGGGCAGCCGTCGCCCCACAGGGTGACCGGGCTGCCAACATGGGCGTGGCCGAGGTCGCTCAGATCGACGTGTAGCATGTCCATGGACACGCGGCCCAGGGTGCGAGTGAGGCGGCCTTCGACCAAAACCGGGGCGCCGGTCTGGGCATGGCGCGGATACCCGTCGGCATAACCGCAGGCGACGATGCCGACTTGCATATCGCGGGGGGCGGTAAATAAATGGCCGTAGCCGACGCCTTCGCCCTTGCGCACCGGCTGGATAGCAATGATCTCGCTCTCCAGGCGCATGGCCGGCAACAGGCCGAGCGCCTCGCCGGTCTCGCTGGCGAAGGGCGAGGCGCCGTACAGCATGATGCCGGGCCGAACCCAGTCGCCCAGCGATTCCGGGTGGCGCATCAGGGCGGCGGAGTTGGCCAGACTGATCGGCTGGCTCAAACCTGCGGTCGCCCGGCGGAATAGATCCAGTTGCGGCAGGAGGTATTCGCCGCCCTCGTCGGCGCGGGCGAAGTGGCTCATCAGGGTGATGTGGCCAATGTGGGGCAGCGTCTTGAGCCGGGCCAGGGCGTCAAGCATGGCCTTGGGTTGGAGGCCCAGCCGGTGCATACCGCTGTCTAGTTTCAGAAAGCAGTCGATCTTGCACTCGACTCGCGCGCGGGCTAGTGCATCGACCTGGTCGGCGCGGTGGATGACCGGCTGCAACCGGCGGCGGGCGATCTCCGGAATCTCGTCGGCGTGGAAAAAACCTTCCAGCAGGACGATGGGGTGGCTATAGCCCTGAGCGCGCAATTGGATGGCTTCGTCAAGGGTCAGCACGGCGAAGCCGTCGGCGGCGCGCAGCGCCTGAGCGGCGCGCAACAGGCCATGACCATAGGCGTTGGCCTTGATGACCGCCAGCAGCCGAGCGCGGCCGGCCAGCCGTTTCGCCACCATGAGGTTATGACCCAGCGCGGCGCTATCGATGCGGGCGACAAGCGGGCGCATGGTCAGCGGCTCATGCCCCCGGGGGCCCAGCTCTCGAACTTGGTGTACTCGCCCAGGAAGGTGAGTCGGACGGTGCCGATGGGGCCGTTACGCTGCTTGCCGATGATGATCTCGGCGCTGCCCTTGTCCGGGCTATCCTGGTTGTAGACCTCGTCGCGGTAAATGAACAGGATAACGTCGGCGTCCTGTTCTATAGCGCCCGATTCGCGCAGGTCCGACATCACTGGCCGCTTGTTGGGCCGTTGTTCCAGTGAACGGTTGAGCTGCGACAGGGCAATGACCGGGACGTGCAACTCTTTGGCCAGGCTTTTCAGGGAACGGGAGATGTCCGATATTTCGGTGGCCCGGTTTTCGCCCTTGCCGTTACCGGACATGAGCTGGATATAGTCGATCACGATGAGGCCGAGCTTGCCGTCATTCTGTCGGGCCAGGCGGCGAGCGCGAGCGCGCACCTCCATGGCGGTCAGACCGGGCGTCTCGTCGATGAACATGGGGACTTCGCTGAGCCGCCCAAGAGCGGTGGTCAGCTTGTGCCAATCCTCCTCGGCGATGCGGCCGGTGCGCATCTTGTGCTGATCGAGCCGACCGATGGAGCCCAGCATCCGCATGACCAGTTGGGTGGCCCCCATTTCCATGCTGAATACCGCGACCGGGAGGTTGGCATCGAGGGCGACGTTTTCGGCGATGTTGAGGCTGAGGGCGGTCTTGCCCATGCTTGGCCTGCCGGCCACAACAATCAGGTCGCCGGGTTGCAGGCCTGAGGTCTTGCTGTCCAGATCGGCGAAACCAGTGGCGATGCCGGTAATGTCGCTGGGGTTGTCACGGTTGTAGAGTTCGTCGATGCGGTTGACGACCTCCACCAGCAACGGTTGCAACGGCTGGAAGCCCTGACTGCTCTTGGCGCCGGCCTCCTTGATCTCGAATACCTTGGCCTCGGCGGCATCGAGGATATCGCCGGCGCTACGGCCCGCCGGGTTGTAGGCGGATTCGGCGATTTCCGCGCCCACCTCGGCCAGGTAGCGCAACACCGCCCGCTCCCGGACGATCTCGGCATAGCGCCGGATATTGGCGGCGGATGGGGTGTTCTGGGCCAACGAGGCCAGATAGGCCAGGCCGCCGATGTCTTCCAGCAGGTTGCGGGAATCCAGCGCCTCGGCCACGGTGATGACGTCGGCCGGTTTGTTCTCAGCGATCAGGCTATTGATTTGACGCCAGATGGCCCGATGGTCGGCGCGATAGAAATCCTGTTCGTTGATAAGGTCGGCGACCCGGTCCCAAGCGGTGTTTTCCAACATCAAACCGCCGAGCACGGACTGCTCCGCTTCTACCGAATGCGGCGGCAGCTTGATGGCGGCGAGTTCGGAATCGTAGCGGTCAGTCATAGGGGCGTTATTTTAGTCCGGAAACGACAAAGGCCGCAGAGCGGCCTTTGTCTATTTTGTGGTCATGCCCGCTTGCACGGGCATGACCAATCGTCGTTACTGCTCGCCGACTACCGTAATCTTGATGTTGGCGACGACATCGGTATGCAGACCAATGGCGACTTCGTATTCACCCACCATCTTGAACGGGCCTTCAGGCAGGCGTATTTCGGACTTGTTGACATCGAAACCCTGGGCGTTGAGCGCACCGGCGATGTCGATGTTGCCCACGGAACCGAATAGGCGGCCATCGACGCCGGCCTTTTGCGCCAGGGTCAGGGCAAAGCCTTCCAGTTTCTCGGCGCGGGCCTGGGCAGCGAGCAGCCGCTCGCCAGCGATACGTTCCAGTTCGGCCTTTTTCTCTTCAAATGCAACCCGGTTGGCCGGGGTGGCGCGCTTGGCCATGCCCTGGGGAATCAAGTAGTTACGGGCATAGCCGTCCTTGACCTTGACGATGTCGCCGAGGTTGCCCAGGTTGGCGACCTTGTCCATCAGAATGATTTCCATGGTCGTCTCCTTATTCGTGCAGGTCGGTGTAATGCAACAGGGCCAGGAAGCGGGCACGCTTGATGGCGACGTTGAGCTGGCGCTGGTAGTGGGCCTTGGTTCCAGTGATCCGGCTGGGGATGATCTTGCCGTTCTCGCTGATGAAATCCTTCAGGACGTCGAGGTCCTTGTAGTCAATTTCCTTGACCTTTTCAGCCGTGAAGCGGCAGAACTTTTTACGCCGAAACAGGGCGTTGCTTGCCGGTTTGCGGTTTTTGTCCATCGGTTTGCGACGAAAGAAAGCCATTTGATGCTCCTTAAATCAATTCATATTCGGTTACATGCACTATGGGCCAGCGATCGCGGACGCCTTTGCGCTCCAGAAAGCCGATCAGCCTGACCTGCGCTCCCGCCGGTACCCCGGCCAATTCCTGGGCGGGCTTGCCGAAGGCCTGTGCCTCCAGTTCGCATTCCACCGGCCGTGGCCGGCCCGCTTCGGTTTGCTCGGAGGCGTGCGCCAGTCTCAGTTGCAGGCTGGGCAGGCCGCCGGGGGTGTGGCGCAGAGCGTCGTGATACACGACACGGCCGTCGATCTCGACCCGGTTATGCGCCAAATCAGGCCGCAGCGGCTTCGGCCGGCGCAGCTTCGGCCGGCGCGGCCTCGCTCGACGGGGCCAGCAGATTGCGCGACTTTTCTTCCTTCAGCATCGGCGAAGGCGCGGTGACGGCCTCGTCGCGCTTGATGGTCAGGTGGCGCAGGATGGCATCGTTGAAGCGGAAGCCATGCTCCAGTTCGTCCAGGGTGGCCTGGTTGCACTCGATGTTCATCAGCACATAGTGGGCCTTGTGCACCTTCTGAATGGTGTAGGCCAATTGACGCCGGCCCCAGTCTTCGAGGCGATGGACCTGGCCGCCGTTGCCGGCGATCAACGCGCGATAGCGATCGATCATGGCCGGCACTTGTTCGCTCTGGTCCGGGTGGACGATTAAAACAATCTCATAATGTCGCATTAAAGCTCCTTTTGGTTCGCAGCCCCCCGCGCGACCGGTGGGGCAAGGACGGAAAATCCGGGCCGCATGTGCGGTCCGGGGAAAGGGCGCGGATTATGATGCAGAATCAGTCGGATAGCAATGGCATACTGAAAGCGTCACGCTTGCAGTATCACGCCCTCGCGGCGCCCCTTTGCACAGACTCCCCCATCAGTGGCCGCATGGCGGTCAGCAGATTGGCGAACAGGTTGGGATGCTGGTGTTCCTGTTCGGCCAGCATGAGCTTCATCTGGTGGCGCTGCATCGGCTTGGCGAAACAGGCCGGGCAGTTTTCAGCGATGACCGGCAGACCGGCGTGGATGGCAAAATCGCGGGTCTGGCGCTCGCGGGCATAGATCAGCGGCCGGATCACCCTGAGGTCGCCGGCGTCGATTCGATAATGAGCCCGCATAGTGCGCAGCCGGCCGCCAAAAAAGGCCGACATCATGAAGGTCTCGGCCAGGTCGTCCAGGTGCTGGGCCAGGGCCAGCACCTTGTAGCCTTGCTGGCGCGCCGTCCGGTACAGGATGCCGCGCCGCATACGCGAACAATAGGCGCAGAACGAGTCGCCGCGCATCCGGGTCTCGGCCTCCGCGACGATGGCTTGGCGCTCATAGAAATAGGGCACGTCCAGCGCCGCCAGGTAGGGCTTGAGCGGCGTCGGGTCAAACTCCGGCGAGCCGGGGTCGACGGTGCAGGCGGCCAGATCGAACTTCACCGGTGCCCGCTGTTGCAGGTAGAGCAGGACATGGAGCAGCGACAAACTGTCTTTGCCGCCGGAAAGGCCGAGCAGGACGCGGTCGCCGTCACCGATCATGGCGTAGTCGCCGATGGCGCGGCCGGCGGCGGCGATCAGCGAGCGGGGCGGCTTGACAGGTTGGGCGAGGCTCAACTCAGGGCAGCGCCTTGCTCAGGCTATCGAGAAACTTCTCTGGTGGTTCATAGCCCGCTACCTGGTAGGTCTGTTGTCGACCGGTCCGGTCGAAGAAGACGATGCCGGGCGGACCGTACAGGGCAAAACGTTTGAGCAGGGCCGCGTCGTCGGCCGTATTGCCGGTGACATCGACCTGGAGCAGGGTCACGCCCTTGAGCCGGGCCTGGACTCGCCCATCGGCGAAGGTATTGCGTTCCATCTCCTTGCACGATACGCACCAGTCGGCATAGAAGTCGAGCATGACCGGCCGACCGGCGGCGGCCCGCACGGCGGCATCCAGTTCGGCCACGGTACGTATCCGCTGGAAGTTCAGCCCGGTTTCGGCCTGCACCGTCGCCGCCGAGCTGCCCTTGAAGATGGCCAGCGGCTGCAACGGGTCGCGGCCGCCACCCAGGGCGCCCAGCAGCAGCGAAACGCCGGCGATCAGGGTAATGATGCCGATGCCTTTCCAGAACCGGGGCCAGCCGCCGACCTCTGCGTCTAGCGGGTCCATGGCCCGCAGATAGACCCCGGAGACGATCAACAGTACGGCCCAGGCCAGCATCTGGGCCAGATCGGGGATCAGCGGCGAAACCAACCAGACGGCCACGCCTAGCAGCAGCACGCCGAAGAACTTCTTCACCGCTTCCATCCAGCCGCCGGCGCGCGGCAGCAAGGCCCCGGCCGACAGGCCGACCAGCAAGAGCGGTACGCCCATGCCCAAGGCCAGGACGAACAAGGCGATGCCGCCCAGCACCACATCGCCGCTCTGGCCGATATAAAGCAGGGCGCCGGCCAGCGGCGCGGCGACGCAGGGGCCGACGATCAGGGCCGATAAGGCGCCCATGATGAACACCCCGGTCAGGGTGCCGCCTTTCTGGCGGTTGCTGGCCTCGGTGAAGCGGCTTTGCAGGAAGCTCGGCAGTTGCAGTTCATAGAAGCCAAACATGGAGAAGGCTAGGGCGACGAAGACGGCGGCGGTGGCGCCCAGGGTCCAGGGATTTTGCAGGGCGTTGGAGATGAGCTTGCCGGACAGGCCAGCGGCCACGCCGGCCAGGGCGTAGGTGACGGCCATGCCCAGAACGTAGGCCAGCGACAGGATGAAACCGTGGCGCTTGGTGACCCGATGGCCCTGGCCGACGATGATGCCGGACAGGATGGGGATCATCGGGAAGACGCAGGGGGTCAGCGCCAGCAAGAGGCCGGCGCCGAAGAAACTGGCCAGGATCAGCCAGAAGTTGCCGCCCTTGAGCAGGCTGGCGATCTTGCCGCTATCCGAGGTATTGGCGGCGGCGGCTGGGGCGGCGGGTCGAGACTGGGCCAAGACGGGGGCGGGCTGAAGTGGTTCGAGCGCCGCTTGCGCCTCAAGCCCTGACGGGAGCGGCAGTTTCGCGGTCTCGGTCGCCGCCGCAGTCGCGGTCGGCACGACGATCTGGAGCGGGGTCTCGATGGGCGGGAAGCAGATGCCAAACTGCCCGGCGCAGCCCTGATAACCGGCGGTCAGGGTAAAGCGTTGGCCGGGCTTGGCGCCCTCGACCGGAATGCGGGCCTTGAAATCGGTGGTATAGATTTCCTCGCGGCCCAGGAATTCATCCTGCTTGACCTTGCCGGGCGGTAAGTCGGGCTTGCCCAGCTTGACCGAATCGGCGGCGAACTTGATCTTGCCACGATAGAGGTAATAGCCGTCGACCACCTTGAATTGCGCCTCGATGGTCTTGGCATCGACCATCCGGGCGGAATAACGGAAGGCTTGCTCCGGTTCCAGCAGGTCGCCATCGGCGGCCCTCAGCAGGGGGGATGCAAGGATAAACAGCGTAAATAATAAAAAGCGGATCATGTAGTCTCCTGCGTTTCGGTGGCCAGCCAGGCTAGATATTCGGGTAGGCCGTGCGTTATGTCGATCGCCACCAGCTCGGGCAGCTCATAAGGGTGATGTTCCCGGACAAAGCGCTCGACCTGGTCATAGCGTTTGGCGGTGGTCTTGATAATGACCGGAATCTCCCCATATTCGTTCACCGCGCCCTGCCAGCGATAAAACGACTGGCAGGGTGACAGGACATTGACGCACCCGGCCAGGCGCGCCTCCAGCAACTGGCCAGCCAGTGTCCGGGCGGTCTCCAGATCGGGTAAAGTGGTAAAGACAAGTAACGTCGAGGGCGTTGGCATGAATGGTTCGCTGGCCAGGATATGGCCGATTATAGCTTTGGCCTTCCCGGTGCTGGAACTGATCGGGATTATTTCGATCTGGGGCGAAATTGGCGCCTGGACCTTGCTCTGGCTATTCCTTGCCGCCGTTGCCGGGTCGGCGTTGATTTCGCTTGAGCGAGTCGCCTTCATGCCTGTGCTGGCGGCGAACATGCAGGCCGGAGGCAACCCTTTTGCCACACTTAAGGCCAGCGGGCTGCGATTTCTGGCCGGTTTACTGTTGATCTTTCCGGGGGCGATCAGCGATGTGTTGGCACTGCTACTGCTGTTCTGGGTTGGCTTCCGGCCACCGCCGCCGCGTACCCCGCGCGCTCCCGGCGCGGCGGCCAACGACGACGTGATCGAAGGCGAGTTCCAGCGGCTGGACGAATAGGACGCGGTGACAGAGTGACCAAGCCACGAGCGACGTAAACGGTCACTGATCTGAATCCAGATGCCTTTTCAGGTGACGCAGGGCGACTAGCAGCGCCGCCGATGCCGGGATGGCCAGCAAGACGCCGAAGAAGCCGAACAATTGGCCGAAGGCCATCAGGGCGAATATGACCGCCACTGGGTGCAGGCCGACCCGTTCGCCCACCAGCCGGGGGGTGATGACCATGCCTTCCAGCAATTGGCCAACGGCAAACACGCCCCAGACCGGCAACAGCGAAACCAGGTCGCCATGTTGGCCGAGGCTGGCCAGGGTGCCCAGCAACACGCCCACGGTGACGCCCAGATAAGGCACGAAGACCAGGATGCCGGCGACCATGCCGACCGCCAGGGCGTAATCCAGGCCCGCCAGCCAGAGACCCAGGCTGTAAAACAGCGCCATGATGAAGATAACGGATACCTGGCCGCGCACGAACTCGGCCAGCACCTGGTCGATTTCCCGAGCGATCGCGGTAAGCGATGGCCGTACCCTGGCCGGGATTATCTCGCTCAGCGAGGCCATCATCCGATCCCAGTCGCGCAACATATAGAAGGTCACTACCGGGATCAGCAGCAGACTGGCGGCAATGCCCAGCAGGGCCAGCCCCTGGCTGCCCACCGACGGCAGGTAGGCGGTCAGCTTGGTCAATTCGCCGACATGGCCCTTGAGCCAGGCTATGATCTCCGCCTGGCTGCTCGCCAGGTCCATGCCCAAGGACGAATGCAGCCAGGGCAAGACGGTAAGCTGGCCCCAGTCCAGCAGTCGGGGAAGCTGGGCCATCAATAAACGACTTTGGGCCTGGAACAAGGGGGTCAGTATCAGCGCCAGCACTGCCATCAGGAGCAGCAGGCCGAGCAGTACCAGCACGGTGCCCAGCGTGCGCGACAATTTGCGCCGTTCCAGCCAGTCCACCAACGGGTCGAACAAATAGGCCAGCGTCGCGGCGGCCAGGAAAGGCGTCAGCATCGGCGACAGCAAGTAGAGCAGCCAGAGGCCGCCGGCAGCGAGCAGCAGGTAGAGCAATGCGCGGTTGGAGGCAGGATTGAGGTCCATTGGGCTAGAATATCACCCTTCCCGTCATTTCCAGCCTACTGCCGTGAACAGCCAAACCGGACTTTCCTACCGAGACGCCGGCGTCGACATCGACGCCGGCGATGCCCTGGTCGAACGCATCAAGCCGCTTGCCCGCCGCACCATGAGACCGGAAGTGCTGGGCGGCATCGGCGGTTTCGGCGCCCTGATGGAGTTGCCCAAGCGCTACCGGGAGCCGGTGCTGGTCTCCGGCACCGATGGCGTCGGCACCAAGTTGAAACTGGCCTTCGAGATGAACAAACACGACACCATCGGCCAGGACCTGGTCGCCATGAGCGTCAACGACATCCTGGTGCAGGGCGCCGAGCCATTGTTCTTCCTCGACTATTTCGCCTGCGGCAAGCTCGACGTCGATGCCGGCGAGCAGGTCGTCGCCGGCATCGCCCACGGCTGCGAGCTGGCCGGCTGCGCCCTGATCGGCGGCGAGACAGCCGAGATGCCCGGCATGTACCCAATTGGCGAATACGACCTGGCAGGGTTCGCCGTCGGCGTGGCCGAGAAGTCCCGACTGATCTCCGGCGCCGACATCCGGCCTGGCGACGCTATACTGGGCCTGGCCTCCAGCGGCCCGCATTCCAACGGCTATTCCTTGATCCGCAAGATCGTCGAGGTCAGCGGCGCCGACCTGACCAGCGATTTCAACGGCCGGCCGCTCGGCCACGCACTGCTGGAACCAACCCGGATTTACGTCAAGCCGCTGCTAGCCCTAATGCAGGAAATTACCATCAAGGGCATGGCCCACATTACCGGCGGCGGCCTGCTGGAGAATATACCGCGCGTGCTGCCCGATAACACGGTCGCCGTCATCGACCAGTCTGCCTGGATATTGCCGCCCCTGTTCCAGTGGCTGATGGAGAAGGGCAACGTGGCCGAACGGGAGATGCACCGTACCTTCAACTGCGGCATCGGCATGGTGGTGGTGATCGACCGCGCCGCCGCCGATGCCGCCGCCCACTTCCTGACCGAGCGGGGCGAGACGGTGTATCGACTGGGCGAGATCGCCGCACGCCAGGGCGACGAGCACCAGACCGTCATCCGTCGATGAAGGCCGTCATACTCATTTCCGGCCGCGGCTCCAACATGGCGGCGTTGCTGAAGGCCGGCCTGCCGGTCGAATTCGCCGCCGTCATCAGCAACCGACCGGATGCCAAGGGGCTGGAAACCGCCCGTTCGCTGGGCGTGGCGACCGCCGTGGTGGATCATCGCGGCCACGCCGACCGCACAGCGTTCGACGCCATACTGGCGGCCGAGATCGACCGCCACACGCCCGACCTGGTCATCCTGGCCGGTTTCATGCGGGTACTGACGGCCGACTTTGTGCGCCGCTACCAGGGCCGCATGATCAACATCCATCCCGCCCTGCTGCCGGCCTTTCCTGGCCTCGATACCCATGCCCGAGCGCTCGCCGCTGGCGTTCGGGTGCATGGCTGCACGGTGCATTTCGTCACCCCCGAGGTCGATGTCGGGCCGATCATCATCCAGGCCGCCGTGCCGGTGCTGGCCGACGATACCGAAGCCAGCCTGGCCGCCCGGGTGCTGGAACAGGAACACCGCGTCTATGCTCAGGCGGTGCGCTGGTTCGCCGAGGGCCGCTTGACCCTGGGCGCGAATGGCGCAGTGGCCGTGGCCGGCGCGAGCCGACAAGTCATGACCCTGATCTCGCCGCCGCTCGACGCTCGGTAACAGGCCATGGGCCGGGCCAATCGGACGCTGCTTTGGGCGCTGGCGATCTCACTGCTGCTGCATTTCCTCACGGTAAGCTCATTAGGCAATTTATGGTCGCTGCCCAGCGAACGACTCGACTTTCCGATCGAAGCGCGCTTGACGCCGCCAGCCGCCAGGACGCCGCCGGCCAAAGCCAAACCGGCCGTCCCGGCGCGCCAACCCATTAGCCAAGCCAAACCAGTCGCCCCAGCGCCGCCAGTGGCCGAGCCCTTGCCCACCCCCGAACCGGAACCTGTACCGGTCGAGCCGCCGCCCCCAGCCGCGCCGCCGGAACCGGTCGCACCACCGGTCATCCGCCTACCCCCTGCTCCGGTCACGCCAGTTGTGCCGGCGCCGCCAACCCGCCCGGCGCTACGCGATCTGCCGACCGATCTGGTCATCGACTATGCGGTGCAGATAGGCGATGGCGACAACGGTTTCGTCGCCGGCCGCGCTGCTTACCATTGGCACAGCGGACAGGGCCGATACTCCATGGTCAGCACGGTTCAAGCCACCGGACTGACCGCGCTGTTCGTCAGCGGCCGCATCGTCCAGGTCAGCCAGGGCAGGCTCGACGCGGGCGGCCTGCAACCTGAACAATACTGGTTGGAACGCGGTAGCCGGAAACAGGATGCCGCCCGCTTCGACTGGTCCCGAAACCAGTTGGTCCTGAGCGGTGGAGAGCCCAGCCAACCGTTGCGGGCGCAGGCGCAGGACCTGTTGAGTTTCCCCTTCCAGTTGGCGCTGACCGTGCGCGAAGACGAGCCCGATTTCATGCTGTGGGTCACCAACGGCCGCAATTTCCGCGACTACGCCTTTCATGTGCTCGGGCGGGAAACCGTCAATATCGCAGGCGGACAAGCGGAAACCGTGCATTTACAAGGCGCGCGAGCCGGCGAGGGGACGCTGGACGTCTGGCTCGACCGGGCTGGATCGGGCCTGCCAATACGCATCCGCACCGTCGATCAAAAGGGCAAAACCATGGTGCTGCGGCTGGAAAAGATCACCGCGCCCGGCCAGCCCTCGGGCGGATAAACCTAGTGTAGTGTTGCATTCTTTGGAATGCTTATATGTAAGCCCTTGTCGGGATTCAACCCGACAAGCCGGGCATGTCAGCGGGGTTTTGTAGGTCGGGATTTATCCCGACGACGCGGGTTCCATGGGCCGGGTTGTCGGGATGAATCCCGACCTACGTCCGATGCCTTGGTCTTTCCTTGTTCGCATATGTGCCAAACAACGTGCAACACGACACTAGCGCTATGTTGCGCCTCCTTGCTACACGTCCATTTCGAAGGCTTGCCGCAGGTGAAGTGCTGCGCGAAAACCGTGTCAACGTAAAACTCACGCAGCCCATAGGACGGCCCATGCCCGCCCTATAGAGGCAGTCCATAAAGTGACGCAATCGGGGCATTGGTTAAGCGGCTTTGCGAAGCATCTTATGGATATTGATGTCGTCGTAAGGAGCAAACAGGACGCCATCGCGCTTTTCAATCAGACCAATCGTTGACAGCAATTGAACGTCGCCATAGACGTTTTTGTAGTCCCGGCCAATATCTGCCGCCAATTGCCGAATATTTAGCCCTTCATGCTGAGCGACGTACTCAAGCAAATCCATTCGCTTGTCCGTCAGCGTAGAGTGCAACTGGCCATAAGTTGCGAAAAACAAGCGAGATTCCGCCTCCGCCATTTCTTCCCCCGCATCAACGCGAGCAGCCCAATCCAGTAATGCCTGTTGCTCATTTTTCGGGGATACCACTGCGATTTCAATTCGTTTCATTCAATCTCTCCCGAGAGTTGCACAATGTCAGCAGCAAAATCCGTGAGTAGTTGCACCAGCGACACGAAGTCGTACCCCGTTTCCAGTTCTTGCTCCCCGATGTGACGGTGAGACCCTTTGCCTGATTCATTGTCGTACCGCACGATGGTTTTACCTTTGGCGCCGCAATACAGTCGAAACTTGATCCCGTGCGGCCTATCCAGTGTCGGCCGAGGTAACTTCCAGACCTTCCTTTGGATAATCCGCCCATCGGTAAGAATGGTTTTTGTGTCGAGAATTAACCTTGCATTCATAATGGCATCTTACACCATAACCCGTGAATAACAAGATGACGCAAATCACCACATTACGCGCCTGATATCTGGTGAGGCGGCTGACCGGGTGAAACATGCGCCAGACAGAAATGCCGCCATCGTCGCGGCACACGCGACAGGAGGTTATTCTTACCAGCAAATCGCAGACTACTTCGGCGTGCATTTCACGACCGCGGGAAGAATTGTTCGGGGAGGAGTGTGATGGGTGCGGGAGAAGAATGCTACATTGATAGACCTGACCCCGCAGGGTGCTGACCCCGTAGGTTTTGCTCAAAAAACAACGCGGTGGCAGCTCCCGCCACCACCGCGTCAGCGGTTTAGTTCAACTTTCAATTACGCCTTATAACTATCAGATGCCTCCGAGAACAGCTTGGCGGCAAGTTGCCGGGAAATATTTATACATCCCCGTTGCAGCATCAGTTCCGCAGGACCAGCCGGCAATCGCAGTCGCACCCGTTGCTAGCGCAACGCTGCGAGCGTTATCTGAAGTCGGCTGAAGAATCAAATTTTTGGTATCTAAGCCTGCAACACCCGTTCCTTGAATGGTTACACTAACGGCACCAGTGGCTATGTCTGCTGCAATAGCGCTAACATATTTGGATGTATTTGACGTGCAGCCATACTGAACGGCTGCGGTTGGGAAAGCTTGATTGGCCTGCAGATATTCAGACACTGAGTTCTTGCACGCATCTGCGGCAATCACAACTTCTGACACTTTAGCCCGCGTCGTGTAGTCCTGATATGCCGGCAACGCCACTGCCGCCAGAATGCCGATGATCGCCACGACGATCATCAGTTCGATCAAGGTAAAACCTTGTTGGATCTTTTTCATGGTAAAGCTCCTGATAAATCCCGCCCACATGACGGTCAGTACCCTACTAGCGATTACTATGCCAACGGTGGGCTTCGGCGCTAGGAAATTCCTACCAGCAGGGCCTCAACCCGTGCCGGGACGGGCCGGAAGGGTGGCCCCCAGCGGTTTTGGCCAGACCGATGGCCCCCGTGCCGATGCGGATCGACCCCATGCAACCGTCTTGGGTGACGAAAATTGGCAGCTACTGACCGACTAGGGCAGAAAAATTGGGTAGAGTAGAGAACAGGCTCTCGCCTACCCTCCCTCATCAAACCGTGCATGCGGTTCTCCCGCACACGGCTTTCCGATGTTCTTCATACCGAGACACGCCGACAATAGGGGACAGACCACGGTTTTCTGGTAACCCGCGTAAGACAAGGGCGCAATAAGCGAAGCGCATTGCCGCCCTACATGACTTCAAACTGACCAACGATCCGTGCTTATCCGGTTAGCTCCCAAGCTCACTAGATCTAGCCCGGATGTTTCATAAAAATGGCTGTGTCCCTGAAAACAAAAAACGGGGTCAGGCCTTACATTTGACATATCCTCCCCGACCTTCCGCCCGTTTCACCGCAAGGCCTTGCCATCCATGCCTTCTGTTTGAAGCCAAACAGAAGGCAGCCAAACGACAGGACATGGATGTCAAATGTAAGGCCTGACCCCCTTTCCTTTTTCGATGATCCTGTGGGGACCGCCGGGGGTGGGCAAGACCACCCTGGCGCGTCTGATGGCGCACCATTTCAACGCCGATTTCATCCAGATTTCCGCCGTGTTGGCGGGGGTGAAGGCTATCCGCGAGGCGGTGGAACGGGCCAGGGTGAACCAGGCCGCAGGCCGCCAGACCATCCTGTTCGTGGATGAGGTCCATCGCTTCAACAAGTCGCAGCAGGATGCCTTTCTGCCGCATGTCGAATCGGGCCTGCTGACCTTTATCGGCGCGATAATAACGAGTAACAAAGTGACAGGGAGGCGAGGCTTTTTGTCACATTGTCACCATCTTTACCAGGCAGTAGAGCAACCGCTCGCCCATCTCGGCAGACGGCAGCGCGATGCCCAGGTCGCTGGTCTGGGTCACCGCCAGGCCTTCATATCCGCATGGGTTGATGGCCGAAAACGGCGTTAGGTCCATGGCCACATTGAGCACCAGGCCGTGATAGGAACAGCCGTTCTTGATGCGCAGGCCAAGGGCCGCGATCTTGGCCTCATTCACATACACGCCCGGTGCGCCGGCCCGTCGTTCCGCCACGACGCCAAAGCCCGCTAACAGATCAATCACCGCCTGTTCCAGCCGCCGCACCAGTTCCTTGACGCCATAGCCGCGTCGCCGCAAATCCAGCAGGACGTAAACCACCACCTGGCCCGGACCGTGATAAGTCACCTGGCCGCCCCGGTCGATGGCGATGACAGGAATGCCGAGGTCAGTGAGTATATGCTCACGTTTACCAGCCTGGCCGAGCGTGAACACCGGCGGGTGTTCGAGCAGCCAAAGCTCATCCGGTGTATCCGGCCCGCGCTCTGCGGTGAAGGACTGCATCGCTCGCCAGGTCGGCTCATAGTCGACCCGGCCGAGATGGCGGACGATGGGTGCAAGCAACATCAAATGACGATTTTTACCGCCGGGTGGCCGGATAGCTCCCGATACAGCCCATCCAGTTGTTCCTTCGAGAGCGCATGCACCGTGCAGGTGACCGATAGGTAGTTGCCGCCGCTCGACGCGCGCATCTCGACGGTCTCGGCCCTAAAGCCGGGGGCGTGACGTAGGACGATCTCGACCACGGTCTGGGCGAAGTCGTCACTGCGCGCACCCATGACCTTGAGCGGGAAGTCGCAGGGAAATTCGAGCAGGGTTTGTTCAGCCATCCTGGCCCCGCATGATCCGATGTTTGAAGGCCTGATAGGCGGCGTGCATACGTTTGAACACCGGCCCCGGTCGGCCGCTGCCCACGGCCTGGCCATCCAGGGTGACGACGGCGGTGATCTCCTTGGTGGACGAGGTCAGCCAGACCTCGTCGGCAGCGCGCAGTTCGGCCTCGGCGATCGGCCGCACGGCATGGGGCAGGCCTTCGGCGGCCGCCAGTTCGAGCACCACATCGTAGGTGATGCCGGGCAGCATCAGGTTCGATTTCGGCGGCGCCAGCACGACGCCGTCCTTGACCATGAAGATGTTGCTGGTTGCCCCTTCGCTGAGGAATCCGTCGCGGATCAGTAGGGTTTCGGCGCAGCCGGCGTCCACGGCCAGTTGGCGCAGCAACACGTTGGCCAGCAGCGAAGTGGTCTTGAGGTCGCAATTGAGCCAGCGGTTGTCGGCGGCGGTGATGGCGGCGACGCCTCCGCTGACGAGCTCGGCTGAGGGGGTCTTCAGCGCCGTGGCCATGACAAATACGGTTGGCCGGACGGTCTTGGGGAAGGCATGGTCACGCGGCGCCGGGCCGCGAGTGACTTGCAGGTAGACGCCCTGGTCTAGCCATTCGGCCTCGGCCACGATGCGGCCGATCAGCGTCTCCCATTCGGCCGGGGCGAGCGGATTGGCTAGCCGGATACCGTCCAGGCTGTGCTGAAGACGGTCCAGGTGGTGACGCAACCGGAACGGCTGGCGATCATAGACCGGGATCACCTCGTACACCCCGTCGCCGAAGATGAAACCCCGGTCCAGCACCGGGATGCGGGCCTCCTCCAGGGGCAGGAAGGCGCCGTTCAGATAGACGGTGGCCATATCTCAGCGGATCATCAGCATCAGGCTGTCCCAGCCGCGCCGGATCAGGCCGGAGACGCCGATGCTGGACAGGGCGGTTAGAGTGAAGTCGCCTACCGGCTTGCCGTCCAGAGTCAGGTGCAACGTACCCACGCCCTGACCGCGCGCGATCGGCGCGAGCATCGGCTGTTGGGTGGTGACCTGGGCCTGGATGCGCTGGCTGGCACCGCGCGGCACGGTGATATAGAAATCGCGCTGGAACCCGGCGCCCAGGCTGCCGGAGGTGCCCTTGTAGATGCGCAGGGTGGTGACCGGCTGGTTGGCGTTATAGAGCTTCATCGTTTCGAAGAACTGGAGGCCGTAGTTGAGCAGTTTCTGGCTTTCGGCGGCGCGGCCGTTGTCGGACCCGGCGCCCAGCACCACCGACAGCAGACGCCGGTTGTCGCGTCGGGCAGAGGCAATCAGGCAATAACCTGCGCTGTCGGTGTGACCGGTCTTCAGGCCGTCGACATTGGGGTCCAGCCAAAGCAGGCGGTTGCGGTTTGGCTGGGTGATGCCGTTATAGGTGAATTCCTTGATCGAATAGTATTTGTACTCGTTCGGATAATCCCGGATCAGTGCGCTGGCCAGTTTGGCCAGGTCGCGGGCGGTGGCGTAATGTTGCGGGTCAGGCAGGCCGGTGGCGTTGACGAAGTGACTGCCGGTCATGCCCAGGCGTTGCGCCTCATGGTTCATCATCGCCACAAAGGCGTCCTCGGCGCCACCGATGCCCTCGGCCAGGGCGACGCTGGCATCATTGCCGGACTGGACCACCATGCCCTTAATCAAATCCTCCACTTTGACCTGGCTGTTGACCTTAAGGAAGGTGCGCGAGCCTTCGCTCCGCCAGGCCTTTTCCGAGACCGGCAGGGTCTGGTTCAGGGTCAGGCGGTGTTCCTTCAACGCCCCGAACACCAGATAGGCGGTCATCAACTTGGTCAGCGAGGCCGGCTCGACCCGCGCGTCGGCCTTGTTCTCGGCCAGCGATTGACCGCTGTTGGCATCGACCAACAACCAGGCGCGAGCCGCGAGCTGCGGCGCCGGCGGGGTCGGTAGGGCGGCGTGGGCAGTAAAGACGAAGGCGAAGGACAACAGCAGTAATTTGAACGATTTCATGGCTAGACGGGGACTCCGGGCTCGGTGTGGGGGATAGCAGTATAACGGAGCGACCAGGCAGGTCCGGGCGGGTTCCTCAGCGCGTGACCTTGAAGCCATGGATGCCGGTTTCGCGTTCCACCTGTTGTGCGGCCTGATCGGCCTCGGCCGGACTGGCGAATGGACCCATCTGCACCTTGACCGTAGCGCCGACCTGCAACCGCTGGAGCGCTGGTAGGCCGGTCCCGATCCGTTCCTGGACCCGTTGCATGACCCGATTGGCGCCGGTGCCGTCGGTGAAGGCGCCCAGTTGCAGATAGGTGGCGCCGGCCGGTGGCGGCCCAGCTTGGGCGGTAGCGGTCGGCTCGAGGGGCGGCAGGGCGACCGTCGCGACCGTTTCGGATTGAGTCGGCGCAGGCATCGCCACCGGCGCCGGTGTCGGCGCGCCGGGGTCGATGCCGGTCACGGTCACCGGCGTCACGCCCTTCAGGATGTCCAGCTTCCAGGCGGCGGTGTAGGACAGGTCGATGATCCGGCCATCGTGGAACGGCCCGCGATCATTGACGCGGACCACCACGCTGCGGCCATTTTTCGGGTTGCTTACCCGGACATAGCTGGGTATCGGCAAAGTTGGATGGGCGGCGGTCATGGCGTACATGTCGTAGACCTCGCCCGACGAGGTCGGCTTGCCGTGATAGCGGCGGCCATACCAGGAGGCCAGGCCTTGCCCCTGGTAGTCCTTGGCGCTGGCCAGCGGCGTGTAGTCCTTGCCCAGCGCATTGTAGGGCCGGTTGGCGGCGGCCTTGAGCGGCTCCGCCTTGGGCACGGCGTCGGGGATGGCAGCCAGATTGGCCGGTGGTTGGTCGCCCGGCCCGTCGTCCAGGTAGTAACCGCCGCCATGGATCGGTCGTGTGCCGGCGGTTCGCGGCGAGTAGCTGGAGCAGCCGGCCAAGGCCAGGCCGATGCCAGCCAGGATGAGGTAGCGGGTGACCCGGCTCATGTCTTGACCAGTTTCTTGTGGCTTGCGACGCTCATCACAATACCAAAGCCGACCAGCACAGTCAGCATCGAGGTGCCGCCATAGCTGACCAGGGGAAGAGGCACGCCCACCACCGGCAGGATGCCGGATACCATGCCCATGTTGACGAAGGCATAAGTGAAAAAGGTCAGCATGATGGAACCCGACAGCAGCCGGCCGAACAGGCTGGAGGCGTTGATGGCTAAACCGAGACCTCGCCAGACGATGGCAGAGTAGAGCAGCAGCAGGACCAGATTGCCGAGCAGGCCGAACTCCTCGGAGAACACCGCGAAGATGAAATCGGTGCTGGCCTCGGGCAGGAAATCCAGATGGGTCTGGGTGCCAGCCATCCAGCCCTTACCGCCGAGGCCGCCGGAGCCGACGGCGATGGTCGCCTGGATGATGTGATAACCGGCGCCCAGCGGGTCGCTGGAAGGGTCCAGCATGGTCAACACCCGACGACGCTGATAGTCATGCAGCAGGTACTGCCAGGCGATCGGCGTGAACGCCGCCAGGCCCAGGCCGCCAGCCGCCAGCACGCGCCAGGACAAGCCGCCCAAGAACAAGACATAGAAGCCGGAAGCGAATAGCAGCAGGGCTGTGCCCAGGTCTGGTTGCTTCAGGATCAGCCCGACCGGGATCAGCAGCAACACGGCGGCCAGGGCGAAATCACGTCCGGCCAGCACCTCCTGCCGGCTGTGCAGATACCAGGCCAGCATCAGCGGTACGCCCAGCCGCATCAGTTCGGACGGCTGGATGCGCGTCACGCCGAGATTGAGCCAGCGGCGAGCGCCGTTGACCACGTCGCCGGCCACGGCCACCCCCACCAGCAACACCACGCCGAGCACATAAATGGGCAGGGCGAGCTGCATCAGCCGCTGCGGCGGCAGCAAGGTTATCGCCAGCATCGCGGTCAGGGCGATAGCCATGTTGATGAAGTGCGAGATGAGCTTGTCCATGCCGCCGCCGGCGGCGCTGAACACCACCCCCGAGCTCAAGGCCAGCAGGATCAGCAACATGACGACCAGTGGCGGATCGATATGGCTGAACAGACGGTGCCGCCAGTATTTAACGACCATTTTCTATAACTCCAGCGGGCGCCGCAGTGGCCGTGGCATCGGGTAGCGTGGCGGCAGCCGTTTCCTCGGCCGGGCCGGCGTCTTCCTGTTCATTATCCGGCGTGACCTCGACCGGGGCGACGGCCTGGCCGGGGAGCTTGCCCAACAGCCAGTAGTCGATGACCTTGCGGGCGATCGGCGCGGCGACAGAGCCGCCATGACCGCCGTTCTCGATCATGACCGCGACCACGATGCGCGGGTTGTCGGCCGGAGCAAAAGCGATGAACAAGGCATGGTCGCGATTACGCAGGGCGACGCGGGCCGCGTTGTAGCGTTCGTTCTGCTTCATACCGATCACTTGGGCGGTGCCGGTCTTGCCGGCGAACTGGTAAGGCGCACCGGCCCCGGCGGCCGCTGCCGTGCCGCCCGGCAAGGTGACCTGCACCATGGCCTCCTTGACCAGTTGCAGATACTCGGGCTTGAGTTCGATACGGCTCAATATCTGGGGCGCGGCATAGTGGCTGCGGCCAGTGGCGGGATCGGTCCAGGCGCGCAGTAATTGGGGCCGGTAGACCACGCCGTCGTTGGCAATGGCCATGGTGGCGGCGGCCAGTTGCAGCGGCGTCGCCAGGGTGTAGCCCTGGCCGATCCCGGTAATGACGGTCTCGCCTGGCCACCAGTGCTGCCGGAAGCGGTTTTCCTTCCACTCCGGGCTGGGCATCAGGCCGGGCAGTTCACCGTCCAGATCGATCCCGGTCTTGGCGCCGAAGCCGAACTTGGCCAGGAAATCGTGTGTCCGGTGTATGCCCATCTGCTGCGCCAGGCCATAAAAAAAGGTATCGCAGGACACGGTGATGGCCTTCTTGATGTCGACCAGGCCGTGGCCGCCCGCCTTCCAGTCGCGGTAACGGTGGCTGCTGCCCGGCAGGGCGAAGTAACCTGGGTCGGAAATGGTCTCGCCCGG
>Ga0210038_1000100_pt1 | contig 57934 bp, 56 predicted proteins | sample CryGeyCG2114_020_FD_183970 | JGI IMG/M metagenome (GOLD analysis project Ga0210038, IMG submission 183970) | Groundwater microbial communities from aquifer - Crystal Geyser CG15_big_fil_post_rev_8/21/14_0.20 (SPAdes) (version 2) | ecosystem: Environmental > Aquatic > Deep subsurface >... | reverse complement strand
GGCCGCACATAGAGTAATGTTATAACATTTATTTAGACCTATTGCCTTGATATGCGAATCTTGATACGAAACTCGCGACGGTGCCCCGAGTTACGGGGGGTAAAAGGGTCAAGGTCTTGTGAATCTCCAGCGCGATTTGACGCGCCGACATGTCCAGGGGGCATTTTGTTCCGGCTTCTACGATACTTTTCGCTGACCAGTGCGTTCGCCTTCGTCCTTCTGGCCATCGTGCTCGCGGGCCTGTTCCACGCCCTCGGAATCCGGCAGGTGACGGAAGAAGTTCAGCGCGACAACCTGACCCTGTCCCGTGCGTTCGCCAACGCGATCTGGCCTCGGTTTTCGGACTACATAACGAAGACCGCACCCTCCACGGGCGAGGCGTTGCGCGCACGGCCGGAAACGGGCCAGATACTCGAAGTGGTCAGGGACTTGACCAGGGGACTCGATGTGGTTGCGGTCAAGATCTACCGCCTGGACGGGCTTACGGTCTTCGCCACGAAATTCGACCTGATCGGCTACGACAAGAGCAACGACCATACATTCGCCTTGACCGTGAACTCTCGAAACCCGCAGAGCGAATTCAGTTTTCGTAAGACGTTCAACGGCCTCGACGGGGTCCTGCGCGACCGCCACATTGTCGAATCCTACCTGCCGATCTGGAGCCCCGACGGGTCGGTCGAGGGTATTTTCGAACTCTACACGGATGTTTCCGCCGGGGTCGCATCGGTCATCACCCATACGACGTGGTTCTCGGCCGTGGTCATCGGGATTCTCGCTGTTCTGTACGTGGTTTTGTTCATCATCGTTCGGCGCGCCGACTTGGTCATCACCAGCCAGGCCCGCAAACTGGAAGCGGCGACGCAGTCCGCCGAACTGGCCAATCGCGCGAAAAGCCAGTTTCTTGCCAACATGAGTCACGAATTGCGGACGCCGCTGAACGCGATCCTCGGATTTTCCGAAATCATGAACGAACAGTACCTGGGGGCCATGGAAAACCCCAAGTACCGCGAGTACTCCCGCGACATCCATGTCAGCGCACGTCTGCTTCTCGAACTCATCAACGACGTGCTGGACCTGTCCCGCATCGAGGCGGGCAAGGTCTCCATCGAACGGGAACCCATTGAAGTTGACAAGATCGCCGACGAATGCGTTCGAGTCATGGAGTCCCTGGCGGCAAGAAAAGGCGTGACCTGCGGCGTCGACATCCAAGAGAGCCTGCGGCCGTTGGTTGCCGATCCCCGGGCGATCAGGCAAATCTTGCTGAATTTGCTGTCGAACGCCGTCAAGTTCACTCCCCAGGGCGGCAATGTCACGATCGCCGTCTCCGCGAACAATGCCAGGCACGTTCTTCAGGTCAGGGACACCGGCATCGGCATTCCCGGGGACAAGATAAATTCCCTCACCGACCCGTTCACCAAATTCGGCATGGAGGCCGTCGACAACCACGAGGGAATGGGCCTCGGCCTGGCTATTGTGAAGTCCCTGGTCGACCTGCATGACGGCGACATGACGATCGAAAGTGAACAAGGGGCGGGCACGATCATTACCGTGATCCTGCCCACGGCGATGGTGGCTAACTAACCAACCTCCGCGAGGCTATCGCCTCATGAACGGATTGGCGGTCCGTGCCGCGGCATGTCCCGACCGGGGGTTGCGCCGGCGTGCGGGCCCCGTGATACTTCCGGCGCCCTACTGCGCCGCCGCGCGCACGGGATAGAGGTGATCCATGAAGGCGGCCATGGCCGGAGAGCGGTAGCCGTCGCGCCGGCGGATGAACAGCGTCGTCACTCGCCCTTCGCGGGCCGGCAGGGCATGCAGGCGCACGCGGCCCCTTTCCGCCAGCTCCCGCGCGATGCCGCGCGGCAACAAGGTCACGCCGACACCCGCCGCCACGCAGCCCAGGATCGTTTCGATGGTGCCGAATTCAAGGGTGCGCAGGCCCGTCACGCCTCGCGCGGCCAGCACCTCCTCCAGCTTGCGGCGATAGGAGCAGCCGACCCGCAGGACGACGATCTTGACCTCGCCGTTTCGGGCAAGGGCGCGCAGATCCTCGACCCCCGGCGCGGTGACGGCAACCAGATCCTCGTGGAAAGCCGTCTCGGCAAGGATGTCCGGATGGTCCAGAGGGCCGCAGACAAAGGCCCCTTCGACCCGGTTCTCCAGAACGTCCTCGGTCAGTTCCGCCGTGGTACCCGTGCGGATCGCCAAGTCGACGCTTGGATGACTGCGCGCGAACCCGGTCAGGACCGGCGACAAATGCATGGCCGCCGTGGTTTCCAGGGAGCCGATGACCAGTTCGCCTCGCGGCACACCGTCGTCGGCCACGGCACGGCGCGCATCATCGATCAGCCGCGCCGCCGCCTTGGCGAAGGGCAGCAGGCGCTCGCCCGCCGGCGTCAGTCGCACGCCCCGCGAATGCCGCTCGAACAGCGCCGTTCCCAAGCCTTCCTCCAACACACGGACGCGCGCCGTCACGTTCGATTGCACGGTGTTAAGCTCAACCGCCGCCCGGTTCATGGCGCCGGTGCGGGCGACGGTCTCGAAGAGGCGGAGATCGGAAAATTCCATGTGAATCAATCTCATAATAAAAGATATAATTTTTGAATATATATCATGAATATTGATATCTTAAAAGCACGGCAACGTCGTCTCCCCGCCGCGCGCCTGGCATCCGCACCACCATCAGCGTGAAATTTTTGGTTCATCCGGTGATTCCGGAGAAGACGGTTCGGATTTTGAGGAAGAAGTATTGGTCGTCGCGGAATCCGTGGGCCATTCGCTTGATGACCTTGATCTCGTTGTTGAAGCCTTCGAGCAGGCTGGTGTGGAGCGACCATCTGGCATGGGCGACGATGCCCGGTAGGTAGGCTTGGAGCCTTTTGGCGAAGGCGACGAGCGGTTTGATGCCGCTGTCGATAGCGCGGGCGAACCAGCATTCCCAGGCGGTCCGGGCGTCCAGGATCGGCAGGTCGCGGAATCACCGGATGAACCCAAAAAAATCGGCCATCGTCCTGTCCCTTGGCCTTGAAATCAGCAGCGGAAATTCCGATATTGACAATCATTCGCAAGACAAATGATAATCATTTTCAAGATAGGCCTATCGCCGGGAACGCTCCACATGTACGTCTGCAATTGCAACGGAATCACCGAAACGGAAGTCAAGGAAGCGGTGCGCTCCGGCGCCCGGAAATGGGACGACGTGCATACGTACTTCGACTGCGCCCCCTGCTGTGGCAAATGCGAACGCGACATGGCCGATGCTATCCGCGAAGCGGACCGCGAACCCGAACCCGCCGCCGAACCCCTGTTCGGCGCGCCGGGCCTTGCCGTGGCGGGTTGACATGTTCCTGTGGCGCGCCCTCAAGCCCCAGGCCGTGCTCGCGGCCGTCAGCGCGATCTCGAAGGGCCGCGCCATCCAAGGAGGTCAGGCCACGTCGCCCAGGGACGGACGATCGGCGCCGACGGCGCCGCTGCGCTTCGCCAATCCCAGCGATCCCAACAGCCTGACCTAGATAAATCCTGTCACTTGATTAGCGGTGCCGCGGCGCGCGACGAGGTGTCTATCAGCGAAACGCAGTCGCCGCGCTTGCCGTCCCGGGCCTCGCAGGTCATGACGCCGTTCAGAAGGAAACGGCCGACGTTGGCGCATTGCACCCCCTCGACGTCGAACACCTTGAGCGTGGTCTTGCCGTCCGGCACGGGCCCGCCCTGCACTGCGATGCGGCGGGCGACAATGCCGTCCTTGTCGAAGATCACGAGGTCCAGCTTGAGATCGCTGAACGCCGCGCCCGCCTTGTTGGTCAGCACCAGATAGGCGCGGCAGGCGTTGGCGAGCGGCTCCAGCTTGTTGAGTTCCACCCCGATGCGCCCGTCCGCCGCGCGGGCATGGCCCGACGCGGCCAGCAAGATGCCCAGCACCAGGGCGGTGACGACGGTCGACCGATACAGTCCGTTCATGGCCTTACTCCCCCTCTGCCCGGCGATACGCGCAGCGACGTCCCATCATACCCGCGAACGACGTCCTGTCACAGGGGAAGGGGCGGCCAAGGCCGCCCCTATTTTGCCGGTCAGGCTTCGGCGACGATGGGATTGCCGAGGACGCCGATGCCCTCGATCTCGACCTCGACCCGGTCTCCAGCCTTCATCCAGCCCGGCGGTTTCATGGCATGGGCGACACCCGAGGGCGTGCCCGTGGCGATCACGTCGCCGGGCTCCAGGGTCATGAATTCGGATAGAATGGCGATCAGGCGCGCCACGCCGAAGATCATGTCGCCGGTGTTGGAATCCTGGCGCGTCTCGCCGTTGACCCTGGACGTAATGCGCAGGCCCGAAGCCCCCACGGGCAATTCGTCCGGCGTCACCACGACGGGGCCGAGCGGCCCGGTGCCGTCGAAGTTCTTGCCCTGGGTCCATTGCGGGGTATAGCGCTGCCAAGCGCGCACGGAAACGTCGTTGAACAGGGTGTAGCCGAACACGTGGTCCAGCGCCTTGTCCTCGGGAATGGCGCGCCCGCCACGGCCGATGACGAAGGTCAGTTCGGCCTCGTAGTCGAGCTGGTCGCACACCTTGGGCAGGATCACCGGCGCCTCTGCGGCGACCAGGGACGTCGGCAAGCGCACGAAGAGCGAAGGATATTTCGGAATGTCGTGGCCGCCCTCGCGCGCGTGCGCGGCATAGTTCAGGCCGACGCAGACGAACTTGCCGGGCGTCTCGATCGGCAGCGCCGGCCTGACGTCCTTGAGCGCCAGCATCGCCCCCTCGCCCGCCCCCTTGACCGCGGCGGCGGCGCGGGCGAGCGCTTCCGGTCCGGCCTCGATCAAGGCCAACAGGGTCTTCGGCAACGCCGGGTCGGCGGCGGCCAGGTCGATCACCCTGTCACCCTCGACGACGCCCAGGTGCGGCGCGCCGGACGCTTCGAACATCATCAGTCTCATCGGGAGGAATTCCTCTTGGAATGGTCTTTTCTGCCCATGAAAAAGCCCCCTTGCGGGGGCCTTTGTCAATATGGCGGCTGGCATCGTGCCTCCGCCCGCCCGGGATCCAGGCTGCATGTCGCCGATACGGAAGCGGTTGCGGTATTCGCACCTGCCTAGATGCCACACGAACGCCTCGGGAACGGGACCAGAATGCTTCGAAAATGCTGTTGGAACAATAAGATATCCACGTTCCGGCCGGAATAGTTGCCACCGAATTATCACATCTCATACGTGCCGATACAATGTATCGTCATTTCAGTTGCGCGTGCCAAGCAAGGTGCAACAGAGAAAAAAGCGGTTTTGTCCGACGTGCATCTGCGAGGGAAGGGCGTCATCAAGCGCCTCTCGCGCCCACTTTGCCAGTGAGGGCCGGGCGGGCGAGGAGCACCCGGGCTGCCGGTGAGCCGGCGACGCATGTCGAATCCCGCGGAACCGTATCCATGGTCTTCACGTCGAGAGAATACCTGGTCTTCTTCGTTGCCTGCGCGGTGCTGTACTTTGCGCTGCCGTACCGGTTCCGCTGGATACTGCTGCTTGCCGCGAGCTACGCATTCTACGCGGTCGGCGACGCCCAATACCTGCCGCTGTTGATCTTCGTTTCGCTGACCGCCTACGCCGCCGGGCGCCTTTTGGAAGCGGTGCGGAACGACCGGCATCGGGCGATCCTGCTCTCGGTCACGCTCGTGGCGCTGCTGGCGCCGCTGTTCGTCTACAAATACCTGTCGTTCTTCCTGGAATCGGCGAGTGGCGCCCTCATGCTGTCAGAGGGCCACCGTGCGTCGCTGGGCTTCGACATCCTGCTGCCTCTCGGCATTTCCTTCTTTACGTTCCAGGCCGTCGGCTACGTGATCGACGTCCACAAGGGCGGCGTCCCGGCGGAACGGCATGTCGGCCTGCTCAGCCTCTATATCTCGTTCTTCCCCCAACTCATCGCCGGGCCGATCGAACGCGCACGGCGGCTTCTGCCGCAGCTCCGGAGGACCGCCCGACTGGACCCGGAAGCCGTTACCTCGGGCGGCCTTCTCATCCTCTGGGGCACGTTCAAGAAGGTCGTCATCGCCGACAACCTGGCGCCCTATGTCGATACCGCCTATGCCGGGCATACGGCATACGCGGGGCTGCCGCTCCTGATCGCGACCGTATTCTTCGCCTTTCAGGTCTATTGCGATTTCTCCGCCTATGTGGATATCGCCCGGGGGTCGGCGCGCATCCTCGGAATCGAGTTGATGCGGAATTTCGACCGCCCCTACGGAGCCCGTTCCATCGGCGAATTCTGGCATCGCTGGCATATCTCGCTTTCCACCTGGTTCCGCGACTACGTCTACATTCCGCTCGGCGGCAACCGCCGGGGAATGACGATCAGGTCGCGCAATCTCGCCATCGTGTTTCTGCTAAGCGGCCTGTGGCATGGCGCGAACTGGACGTTCGTCGTCTGGGGAGGGCTCCACGGCCTCGCCCTGATCCTGTCGCAACTGACCGCAGGAATGCGCCGGCGGTTAACCGGCGCCATCGGCCTCGGCCGCCTGCCGATGACGCGCGATGTGCTCAGTCTCGTCGCGACCTTCACGTTCGTGTGCTTCGCCTGGATTTTCTTCCGCGCGAGTTCGCTCGATGACGCGTTTTACATCTCGACCCACCTGTTTACCGGCATCGCCGGACAGCTTGAAACCGGCGAGGCGATTGCCCGCGTGGTCGCCGACAGCGACGGAAGCATGGCCGAGTTCCTCGCCCTGTCAGCCGCGGTCTCCGCGCTCTTTGTCTGGCACACCCTACCCGAGGGTCTTGCCGAGAAATGGCGCACGACCCGTCCACGCTGGCAACGCTGGAGCGCCTATTACGTGATGGCGTTCGGTGTCCTGTTCTGGACTTCGGCGGACACGGACGCCTTCATCTACTTCCGGTTCTGAGCCAAATGAAACGCCTGATCCACAACCTGACTCTGTTCTTCCTGGGCCTCCTCGCGCTCTTCGTCGCGGCCAGCGTCTACTTTGAGACGCAAGTGCGCCAGACCGGCAACTTCTACCGCCAGGTCGCATGGTTCCTTGATCCGGACATCACGCCGGTCGGGCTGCTGGTCGGGGATTCGCGCATGGCGGTGAACGTCGACCCGCGGCGCCTGCCCGCCGGTTTCTACAACTTCAGCTATCCCGGCGAGACCCTGCGACAAATCTATCTGCGCGTGAAATTCGCACTCGAGACGAAACCCAGCATCCACTATCTCATCCTTGGCCTTGAGGACGTCGCCTTCTCGGAGGCGCGCGCCAGACTGCGCGACGCGACGCGGCAGATGCTGTTCGCCGATCTCGTCGATCTGACCGAAATCTATCCATCGTCGCCAAGGTTCCTGCTGCGCCATGCCGTGCTGCACTACGCTCCCCTGGTCAACGCGAACCAGCGGCGACGGACATGGGAGACGATGGTCGACGACGCGGTTCAGTTGCTCGGCGGCGACCGCAGCGCCACGCCGCCTGAAGAATTCGATTGCGGCGGCTTCAACCTCGTCAAGAAAAAGGAATGGCCGAGCCTGAGCGAAGAGGAACGCCGCCGGAAGGCACGCCGGGCGGTAGACAGGCTGCTTGGCGGATCCGTGGGCGATCCGCACATGCAGGCGGCGTTGCATGCGATCCTCGACCTCGCCGGTCGCCACGGCGTGCGGGTGATCGGTTTGCGGAATCCGGTGTCGAGGTCCTACATCAAGGCAGCCTACGCCTATTACCGCGAGGACCCTTTGGCGTCTATCGACCTGGAGGGCCTGTACGCCATGCTCGACTACGAGACGCTGTTCGCCGATCAAACAGGCTTCTTCTACAACCTGGATCATCTCAACAGTCGCGGTGCGCGTCGGTTCACGGACCGGTTGGCGAGGGACCTGTCGGAACTGGTTCCCGCCAATGCGAGCGTCGCGCCGCACCATTGCCGGAGCGCGATGGCTGCGGCCGCGCTCGCATGGCCGTACAACGACGTCGTCGCAGAGTGGCTGCGCAGGCCGGACTGCCATAACCTGCGCGGTGAATGCGACGGCCTTGGCGCAACCTCCACCGGTCTGATCGAATCGATGCAGCGGTCCCTCGACCAAGAGCCCGAGGCCGCGATGCACGAGAAGAGTCGTGGCATCGCCGCGTCGGGCAGGGCCGATCCGCCACCATTCCGTGACCCATCCGAGGGCTGAACCTTGCCTCACAACCTTGCAAAACGCAGCATTAAGGGATTCGCATGGGCCGCCAGCGAAAGCATCGGCGTGGCGGCGATCTCGTTCGTGACCTTCGTCATTCTCGCCCGCCTTCTGGAGCCGCAGGACTTCGGTGTCGTTGCCCTCGCAACGGTCTTCGTCTTCTTCTGCAACCTTTTGACAGGACACACCTTCGCCGACGCGATCGTGCAACGCCGTGACCTCGATCCAAGCCATCTCGATACCGCCTTCTGGAGCACCCTCGGCGTTGCCCTCGTGCTCATGGCGGGATGCCTGGCCGCTGCCGACCTCGCGGCCGACCTGCTCGGCGAGCCCGGGCTCGCCGACGTTCTCAAGTGGCTGTCGCTCGTTATCCCGTTGAGCGCGGTAAGCAGTGTCCAACTCGCGCTGTTCCGTCGCGACATGCGGTTCGACGCCATCGCCCGGCGCACGCTTGCCGGCCGGGGGCTCGGCGCAGGCGTGGGCATCGCGATGGCCGTCGCCGGTTACGGCATTTGGAGCCTTGTCGCGCAGCAGTTGGTTGGCCAACTGGCAACGACCATAGCCCTGATGATCGGTCCCTGGCGGCCGCGATGGCGCTTCTCGCAGGCGCGCTTCCGCGAAATGTGGGGCTTCGGCTTCTACGTGTCGTCGGCGCAGATCGTGACGGGTGCCGGCGAGCAGGCCCTCATTCTGGTGATCGGTGCCTTGTTCGGATCGACCACACTCGGCTACTTCGCCGTTGCCTGGCGCACCGTACAACTCATCAAGTCGCTCGTTTCCAGCGCGGTCTACCATGTCGGGCTAAGCGCCTTCTCCAGGCTGCAACATGACACCGTGGCTGTCTCGGGCGCCTTCCTCAAAGCGACGCGGATCAGCTGTCTGGCCGGCTTTCCGGTCGCCATCGGCATTGCGCTAGTTGCCGAGCCATTCATTCTCGCCGCCTTCGACGCCAAATGGCATGCCAGCGTGCCGCTGCTCTCGGTGCTCGCGCTGGAACTGGTCGCCGCCTCGTACGGCATGTTCCTGAGCGCGCTGTACCGGGCCATGAACCGGCCCGGCTGGTCCCTGGCCATGTCGCTTGTCTACACTCTCGCCGGGCTCGCCGGGGTCCTTGCGGCGGCGCCGTACGGCATCCAGGCGGTCGTCGCCGTCTGGGTTGGCCGCGCGCTTCTGCTGATGCCGTTCCACGTCGTCCTGGTGGCCCGCCTGCTGTCGCGCCCAGTGGCCTGGGTGTCCGGCCCTGCGGTGGCGCCGTTGGTGGCGGCGGCCTGCATGGCGGCCGGCGTCGCGCTCGTGCATCTCGCGTTGCCGCGGGACCTCCCGCCGCTGGCGGTCCTCTGCATTCTTGGCTCGATGGGCTCGGCGATCTACGTGGCGGCGATACGCCTTCTCTTCCCCGGGCTCGCCGACCTGGCGTTGCGGGCCGTTTCGATGGCAGCGTCGCCGTCCGGAAAGCCTTCCTGAACGAAAAGCCCTCTCAACCTAACCGGAACCATGCCAATGGCGCGAGTTTTCGACAAGGCCAAGCGCGATGACCTGACACGCACAGCGGCGGCGCCGACCGCACTTGCCGACTGCGCGGCCTCGGCGACCTCCATGTAGCGGGCAGTTCGGCATCCCCGACCAGCGGCTACGCCAATCCCACGTTCACCCTCGTCGCGCTTGCAGTCCGGCTCGCCGATCACCAGAGGGTGCCCGGGCACTGACGGACTCGAAGGAAGGTGGGGACTTCGCGAGCGACGGCCAAGCGCGATCCTGCACCGAGATGCGGGTGACCGGGAGCGGCCAGTCGATGCCGAGCCCCGGATCGTCGTACCGCAGGCCGCAGGCCGCCTTGGGTTCGTAGAACGCCGAGACGAGGTAGTTGATCTCGGTATCCGGCTCCAGGGTCTGGAACCCGTGTGCGAAATATTCCGGCACGTACACCATGCGCAGGAGGCGCGGCGACAACTCGATACTGATCCATTGAAGGTAGCTCGGGGAATCCGTCCTCAGGTCAACGATGACGTCGTAGATGGCGCCCCTGATGCAGCGAACGAGCTTAGCTTCGGTGTGCGGCGCCGCCTGGTAATGGAGGCCGCGCATCGTGCCGGCCACGGGATTGATCGAGGCGTTCCCCTGAACGAATTCGGTCGCGAGTCCCTGGCGGTCGAATTCGTTACGGCACCAGGCGCGCACGAAATCCCCGCGGTCGTCGCTATAGGGCTCAAGGTCGACGACAAACGCGCCGGAGAGGGGCAGTTCATGAAAAATCATGGCAGCGCCAACGGAAGTCTGAGTCGATCTGACGGGATTCCACGAGACGTCGAAGCTCCCGAAGACGCGTGTAAGGCGGCGCCAGGAACATCTCTTCGGTCAGCCCCACATGCTCGAACAAGGCCCGCAACTGGCGGGCCCCGCGATGCACGTCCCAGGCACAGCGGAAACCGGGAAGGTGGCGGCGAATCTTCTCGAACGACACGCGATAGCTGCGGTTGTCCCCCGCGGTGTCCCCGAAGGTGATCTCGCTTTCGGGAAACACTTGAGCCACGGCGTCGGCAATCTCGGAAACACGGTAGTTGTTGCTGTCGGTCCCGACATTGAATATTTCGCCGGCGACGGCGCCGCGAGGCGCATTCAGCGTCGCCTGGATCGCGTCGCAGATGTCCTCCACGTGGACGATGGGCCGCCACGGCCGTCCGTCGCTGGTCATGGCGATCCGGCGTGTCGTCCAGGCAAGGCCCGCAAGATTGTTGAGGACGATGTCGAACCGCATCCGGGGAGATACGCCGAACGCCGTCGCGTTGCGCAGGAACGTGGGGCTGAAGTCCACGTCGGCAAGCCGCATGAGATCGCGTTCGACCAATGTCTTGCAGCGGGCGTAGGCGGTCTGCGGCCTGGGCGTGGACTCCTCGTTCACCATATCGTCGCCCGCCGCCCCGTAGACGCTGCAGGAGGACGTGTAAACGAAGCGCCGAACCCCGGAAAGCTTGGCATTGCACGCGATCGCCACGGAAGCGCGGTGGTTGATCTCGTAGGTGTTCCGGACGTCATGCGCCCCCAGCGGGTCGTTCGAGAGTTCCGCCAGATGAACGACGGCGTCGATGCCTTCGAAATCCTCGGCGCACAGCGATCGCACGTCGCGGGCAAGCAGCCGCGGACGGTCCTTGCCGTCGTTGTAGAGCCATCCGGCGCGGTAATAGCCGGTGTCCAGGCCGACGACGTCAAAGCCGCCGTCGAGGAGCTTCGCCACAAGAACGCTGCCGATGTAACCCTCGGAGCCCGTGATCATGACGCGCCGCGGGACGTCTTCTGCTTCCGAGGCCTCGCGCGCGGATGGCCATAGCGTCACCAGATCATCCATGGCGCGCCTCCGTCTTTCCATAAGTTTTCGAGGACGACCTTGTCGCGAAGCGTATCCATGTTCTGCCAAAAGCCGTTGTGCCGATAGGCGGCGAGGCGACCGTCGCAGGCTATCGCCTGCAGAGGTTCGTGCTCCCAGGAGGTGTCGTCGCCCTCGATGTAGTCGATGGCCTGCGGCTCGAGCACGAAGAAGCCGCCGTTGATGAATCCACCGTCCTCGTTCGATTTCTCGCGGAAGCCGATTACCCTGGAGTCTTCCGGCAGCAGGTTGAGGATGCCGAAGCGCCCCGGCTGGCGCACGGCCGCAACCGTGGCGAGGGCGCCGCATTGGCGGTGGAACGCAATCTCGTCGGCGATGTCTATGTCCGCAACCCCGTCACCATAGGTCAGGCAGAACGGCTCTCCGTCTAGATACTGCCGGACCCGTTTGATGCGCCCGCCGGTCATCGTCGTTTCCCCCGTATCGACGAGGGTAACGCGCCAGGGCTCGACGCCGTTCCGATGGGTCTGTACGCGATCGTTGTGCAGATCGAAGGTGAGATCGGATCGCGCCAAGACGTAGTCGCGGAAGAACTGTTTGATCAATTCGCCTTTGTAGCCGCAGCAAATCACGAAATCGTTGAGCCCGTGGGCCGAATATATTTTCATGATGTGCCAAAGGATCGGACGCCCGCCGATTTCGACGAGCGGTTTCGGGCGAACCATGCTTTCCTCGCTGATTCGCGTGCCGTACCCGCCGGCGAGGATGACGACCTTCATAACGCCTCCGCGGAATTAGTCTGGGGATGGATCGCCTCGGATGCGGTATCAGGCACATTCTCGATACTCCGACGTCCGAGCAGCCGCTGGTACAGTTCGACATGGCGAACCGCGATCCGTCTCACGTCGAAGGTTTGCACCGCCTTGCTTCGAGCATTGCGGGATAGCTGAGGGCCTTCTCCCCGCCGCTCCAGGCACCACGCGATTCCGTCGGCGAGATCCTCGGCGGAAAGATCTTCCGCAAGGTAGCCGTTGACCTTGTGATCCACGATGTCCGTTTGCCCGCTGTTGTCGAAGGCCACGACCGGAACGCCGCATGCCATTGCCTCGATGGCGGTCTTGGCGCAGTTTTCCTGGACAGACGGCACGACCATCACGTCGGCGCAGGCGTACAACAGCGCCAAACTCACTTCGTCGGAGAGGCGACCGACGTAGTGCGTGTCCAGTCCGAGATCGCCGTTCCCCGATCCCGCTCCGAAAACCACGGCAATGGCGCGCTTCTTCCAACCTCTGGCGGCGAGCATTTTGAGGGCCGCCCTGAGATACTCGAATCCTTTGCGCTGGTCCGACGTGCTGTAGAGCGCGCCGAACAGGATGACACGCTTGTCAGTCGGGATCCGCCAGATCGAGCGGGCCAAAGTCTGAGCCATCGGCGTGTACCGTTCGACGTCCACGCCGTTCGGAATGACCGAAATTTCCCGGCCGAATGTCAGCGGACTAAGCCGGGCGTAGTTCGCCATCCAGTTGCTCATTGCGACGTAGGTCACATCGACGTTTCGCCAAGCCTGATGCTTGCGCCACCACTGCCAGCGTGACAGGTCGAAGGTGAACTTCGATCCGAGCTGGGGACAGGCCCCGCATTTGGCGAGGAACTTCTTGCAACCGAGCGCGTAATGGCATCCGCCGGTCAGCGGCCACATGTCGCGGAGCGTCCACACGATCGTGTATCTTGTCAGGTTCCTGAGAACGTTGATCGGGGCCGCGCCGCGCCCGGCCCAGTGAAACTGCACGATGTCAGGATTCAGGCGATCGATGATGGAACTTATGTCGAACGGCAACCACCCTACCGTCCACCACCCCGCACCGCGGTTCCTGTGGAACTTCAGCGGCAGGCGATCGAGGCGGTCACGCAATCCGTCATAGATGATCTCGTGCGATCTCGATGTCGTTACGACGGACGGATCGTCGGTGTACTTGCGCTGCACCAGCAACAACGAATCCATTCCGCCATTTCGCAACGCGACATGGAGGTTGTAGGCCCCTTTCGCCGCCCCTCCGTCGATGTCGGTCGGCGAGACATGAACAACGCGCATGGAACTGAACCTGTACCCTTCGCGATCCCTGGCTTCGCATATTCTCCACGCAGCGAGCCGCCATTTTATCGCTGCCGTCCAGGGACCAATGGTGGCTTGTCAGCATCCAGAAACCAGTGATCTTTCTGTGATGGAACGATGTTCAAGGTTAAATCCCGCAAAAGATGGGATAAAATACAACGATGTCGGGAAGCGGAATGGGAATGTATGGATTCACGTCTTTTTGAATACCTCTCTCAATAGATAGAGAATATTTGCGTCCATGATGCCATCCTATTTACGTTATCTCTTTGCGTTGTATGGAAATTTCCTATCGCTGAGTTGACTGGACCAGGAAGCAAAATGTCTCGCTCGCCTTATGTCAGCATCGTCACCCCGGTTTACAACGGAGCCACGTTTCTCGAGGAATGCATTGCAAGCGTGCTCGCACAGACCCACGGAGATTTCGAGTTCGTAATCCTTGACAACGCGAGTACCGACGAAACAGGCGAAGTGGTCCTGCGGAACGCGCAGAAAGACCGGCGCATCCGATACCACCGCAACGAAGAGACCCTGCCGATCATCGAGAACTGGAACCGAGCGCTCGAACTGATCTCGGAGGGCTCCGTGTACTGCCGCGTCCTTCATGCCGACGACACGATGCATCCCCGGTGCCTGGAGAAGTCCATCTCCGTCGGCAAGCGCCATCCGTCCGCCGGCATTATCGGATGCCTGCGGCAACGGGGCGATCAGATCCAATGCAAAGGTCTCCCACCCGACCAGGAAATCTTCCAGGGTGCCGAGATCGCCCGGCTGTTCCTGCGCCAGAAGGTTTTCGCGCTCGCACCGACGAGCAATCTCGTGCGGGCGGATCTCGTCCGCGCTCGCCGGCCATTCTATCCGAGAGAATATCTGCATGCCGATCTTGCGGCGTATTTCGAATTGCTCGACAGCTGTGACTTCGGATTCGTCCACGAAGTCCTCGCCTTTTCGCGCGTCCACGAGGGCTCCATTACGGCGACGGTTGCGGAACGGAATCAGACGATCCTTAAGGAATGGCTCCTGATGCTACAGCGCTACGGACCCCGCTACTTCCCGCCCTTGGAATTGGCCGCGGTCGAACGCAGCTTCCTGCATCGTTATTACCGCAACCTGATCCGGGCCTTCGTCACAGGCCGCGGTCGGTCGTTCTTCGAGTACCATCTCGCCGGGCTTGGAGAAGCCCGCCGCAGGCCGGGCCCGGTCGACCTGTTATTGGCCGTGGGGGCGGAGGTCGCCACGTCAATCGCGCATCCCCATAAACTGGTGCAGCATCTAAGGACCGCTCGAAAACACGCCCGTTAGAGACAAGTATTATCCCGTCAAGGCGGCGCCGTGCTCTCGAGCCCGGCCTTCCCCACCCGCGCCGAAAAGCTGATCCTGTTCCCGTCGCAGCCGGTCGATGGTACGTCCCGCCGGCAATTCGACGTCGCCATAGCGGAGCACCGTGTCCCTGCCGACGTCGCGTCTCAGGCGGCATCCGCCGGCAATCCCCATCGGCAGGAGGCGGTCGCGTCGGACGACGTCGGCATTCTCGCAGAGGCCGTAGGTCATGTAATAGCCAATTCCGTCGAGAACGGCGCCGGCCTGCAGATCGGTCTTGGCGGCGGCAACGACCTCGACCATCGGCGGCCCCTCGGGCGCGATGGCGGCGTCCTCGAACAGGACCGCACGTGCGATCGTGGTCGGGACTTCGAAATGACACAGGTGGTAAGGGGTGTAAAAGCAGTAGAGCGGACCTTTCCCCAGCTTGTAGAGATCGAGATAACGACGTTGGGTCGGATGATCGATCGTGCCCAATACGAACACTCCGGGGCCTGGCTCGGCGCCGACGACGTAATCGACGATACCCGGACCGTCAATGAAGTTCGCCGCAGGGAGTTCTCCGACGGCCTCACGAATGGGCGTGCCTGGCGCCACGGCGGGACCGAACATGCCGCGCTGTCCGACATGCATCCCGGTTGCATTCGCGACGATCGCCTGTTCGAAGGAGATCTTGGTGCCGTCCGCGAAGGAGGTGACCATGTGCGCCTGTTGTCGCCACTTGCGGGCGAATTCCTCCTGGGTCGTCGGATTGCGGTAGGGATCGTGGAGTCCCTTGATGTTGCCGCAAAGCACCGGCCGCACGCCGATGCCGCATACGAAACGGTAGAGGTTCATCTGAACCCCGGGCTGGTCGCCATCGACGTTCGAATAGACGACTCCCGCCCTGTCGGCGCGGCTCTTCAACAGGGGACCGACGGTTCCGTCGAGTTCGGCGTTCATCAACACCACGTGCTTGCCGCCGGTGATCGCGGCGCAGACCGCGTCGGCCGCGTAATGGATGGAACCGGTGACCTCGAGGATGACGTCGATCCCGTGCGCCGAGCACAGTAGCCGCCAATCCTCGGTGATCGCCGGCCGCCCCGCTGCGATCGCCGCATCGAGGCCGGTCGCGTCATCAACTCGGCGCGGCTCGGCCTCCCCCGCTTCAAGGTAGGCGCGCCGCGCGGTCTCGAGGGTGCGGTTGGCGATCGCGGACAGGCGCATGCCCGGCACCGCAGTCGCGATCTGCAACGCAATGCCGCGGCCCATGAAACCCGCGCCGATCATTCCGACGCGGATCGGCTCGCCCCTGGCTTCGCGTTCCGCCAATGCCCGGTCGACAAGGATCATGGGGCGATTATATACGCGGCCCGGCCGTCGCCCTTATGACCAAACGGTGTCGAAATCCGCTTTCAGGCGACGACCGCCACAGTTCGATCAACCGCAATGCCCCGATCGAATTGGCGAAGCAAAGGCGATCGCCGCCTCGCCCGCACCGTCAATGCGTGTCGGGTCTGCCGTCACGCTGGTGGCCCGCGCAAAAACCGCCCTAGCCGCGTATGGTTGAGGCGTTGATTTTTATTGGCGCGGGCCCCCGCAACCATCTTTGCTTACGCCGCAATCGGGCGCCTTTACGCAGTTGACCATAAGGACCGAGGGCTTGCCGGCCCCGCTCACATAAGTTTGAAAACTCGTCAGGTGAAAAAGTCTCGGCGGGATACTAGGGTAGGAAAAAAATCTAACCAAACCCGACGGATATGACCTGAGTGTCGACAGGCAGTCCCCCATCAGCCTAACGCGAGGCGATGCCCCGCGCGACGGCGAGCAGAACAGCCAAGGGGTGCTGAATGACGAATGACCTGAGGGTCCTGATCGTCGACGACGACGTCGACTTTGCGGAAATGCTGTCCGAACAACTGAAGCGGCACGAGCGGCTCGATACTGAACTCTGCTTTACCGGCGAAGACGCGTTGGGCGCCGTCCGCAGATCCAGATACGGCGTGATCATCCTCGACGTCGGCCTGCCCGACATGGACGGTCGCGAGGTCTGTCGGCTGATGCGCCGCGAAAACGTGACGTCCCAGATCATCATGCTGACAGGTGCGAGTTCCGACGCGGACACCATCCTGGGCCTTGACGCGGGCGCGAACGACTACGTGACCAAGCCCTTCCGTCTGGAGGTCCTGTTGGCGCGCCTTCGGGTCCAGTTCCGCCAGCACGAACGAACGGACGGCGCGACGTTGAGGATCGGACCTTTTCACTTCAATCCGTCCTCGCGCGTGATGATTCGCGACGACACGGGGGATAAAATCTACCTGACCGACAAGGAAACGATGATTCTGAAGGTTCTCTACCATGCCCGCGGCAAGGTGATCTCTAGAAGCCATCTCATGAAAAGCATTTGGGGATATTCATCGGCCTCCCGCAGCCACACGCTTGAAACCCACATCTACCGCTTGAGACAGAAGTTCGAAGCGAACAGCAAAAGCCCAAGATACCTGGTCACCCACGGAGGCGGCTACATGTTGGATCTGTAACGTATTCCCCGTCCCCCGAGTTCACGAGAAAGCGAGACGCGGGATTGCCCCGTGTCGATCTTCGCGGCACCGAATCAACGGCGGCGTGCCTGCAACGCCTCCTGCACCGAATGAAGTTGTCGCTCGACGGAAATATCGACGATCGACGTGACCTCCAGATCGCGGTCCTCGTAAACCGAGCACTCCGCCTTGGGAAACCTGATCCCCCAGTCGTGGACGGCCGCATCGCGGCGACGCAGCAAGACCTCGATTTGCGGGCGGAACAACCGCAGCATGTTCGTGATCCAGATGTTCGCCGGCCAGGAAGGCAGAGCCTGATCGACGGAGAAGCGGTCCAGGAGGCCGATCACCGTCTCGGCATCGTACCACACCTCGCCCGTCACCCACCGGTTGGTCGTGAACAGGCGCTGCGGCATGCCTTCCCGGTTCATCGACACGGCCACCAGGTGCGTCAAGGCGTCGTCCGGGTCCTTGGGCTTTTTAAAATCCACGACAGGCGCCGGTTTGGTCCCCTTCGGCATGCCTTTGGGGCGAAGGAACGCATGAAAATGGCCGTGTTCCGCGCCCCACTTGTTGGCCCGGTTTTCCGGTGGATGCGCGTGGTAGTAATACTGCGAATGGCTGTCCCAGTCGTATACGTCACCCGTGGGGTAGTGGTCCCATTCGTAGAATTCGCCCGCCCCCTTGAGAACCTCCCCGACCACGTTTGCTTCGGATTTTCCAAGCACCCTGTAGCACTCGAGAATGTCGGCTCCGGCCGCTTCCATGATTTCCAGCCGTTCCAGGGAAAGGGCGCCGAAATCGATCGTAACCGGGTCGTTTGCCGCCAATGGTTTGCTGGGTGTTTCGCTCATGGGTCCGGGCAGTTTCAACGGCGAGTGTCGACGGCCTCCTGCCCACGACGGGGCGCGTTATCGGCGGTCGCGAGAAAACGCCGCGGCGCCTGGCCGCGGCGTTCTCCCGCAGGAGGATGAAGTCGATCGGCTTACGATCCTATCACTTCTTCTTGGCCGCGCACGGATTGCAGGGATTGCCGGCCTTCTTCTTCGCCGCGCAGGGATTGCAGGGATTGCCTGCCTTCTTCTTCGCCGCGCAGGGATTGCACGGATTGCCGGCCTTCTTCTTCGCCGCGCAGGGATTGCAGGCCGCAAGCTGCACCAGCCCACCCTGGGCCGTATCCTTGGCCTTCGCCTCAGGCAGGTCGGCGAGCGTCACCGCACCGGCAAGCGCAGCGATCGACGCTGCGGTCAGTGTTTTCTTCAGCATTAGTTATTCTCCCGTTAGAAGTTGCGGGTCATCCGACCCGGGTCCACTCAGGACTTTCGAGGGTGAATATAAGTCTGGATTGGTCGTTCAGGAATCAAACCTGCATCACTCTTGCGTGAACCCAGGACAAGCTTGCGGCGCCTTGACCGCGCCACCGCGGGCACCGCCGAATGCCCCGCGGCGGCGCGACCAAGGCGTGCGTCGAACAGGCCGGATTCAGCCCTCAACGACAATGCGGTAATTCGGCGTCGGATTGAGGGGACAGGAATAGAGATACTCCCCAGGCTTCAATGTAACCTTGTAGTCCTTCGTGGTACCCGGCGCCAGCCCGCCTCCCGAAACGCTGGTCTTCGTCGCCTTATGCAGCGGATTGAGCCAATTGTAGTCATGCTCCCGAATCCAGAACCCCAAGTCGTAGGGGACGTTCTTGTTCGTCACGCGGAAAACGTACTCGCCCGGCTTCAGGCGAAGCACCTTCGCCTTGGCAAGACGTTCGGTTGCCGTCTTCGCGTTGATACTTTCGCAGTCCGCCGATGCCTGGGACTTGAACCCGAGGTCGCCTCCTTCGGTCTCAACGAACTGACACGGCGTTTGCGTCAGGGTGATGATCTCGGCGGCCAGGACCGGTGTGCCGAACAAATTGAGAACCGTTCCGGCGATCACAAGCAGGCCGGCCTTCAGGTGAAACGTCGTCATTGGATGCTCTCTCCTTACGTTTCGGCGCGCCTCGCCCACCCGGACGCCGCACTGTGGAAATCGCGGCAAGACCTCTCTCGAAACCGCGATGGGCTGCAATTCTTCCGCCCGCGGCCGTCTTGGGGCAAATCAACCTGGCGTCAAAGATGCGTGAGCGCGACATACTCGTTTCATCCGTGGCGCCGAAAACACTGCGAATCTCGGACCTCCGGTTCAAGTTCCGGTCACAATATTCTGAACGATCGCCCCATATCCTGACAGGAATTCATGTGGTTAATAAACCGCCTGATTTTAACAAGGGATTCCCATTCATGACACGCACTCGGATTTTTATCGGCGCGCTCGTTGCCGCCTTGGCGATTTCCAGCCATGCAAAAGCCGCCGGCGACGCGGCGAAGGGAGAGAAGGTGTTTCGCAAATGCGCGGCCTGCCATTCCCTCGAAGCCGGAAAAATCAAGGTCGGCCCGCCGCTTGATGACCTGTTCGGACGAAAATCAGGATCGATCGAGGGCTTCCGCTATTCGAAGGCCATGAAATCGGCAGGCATCGTTTGGACCCCGGATACGCTCGACCGGTATCTGGCGGCGCCGCGCGAGGTCGTTCCGGGAAACCGCATGCCGTTTCCCGGCCTGAGCAAAGAGCGCGACCGGGCCGACTTGATTGCCTTCCTGCTCAAGACGCTTGCCGCGCGGTAGAACCCGGAGATGGCCAAAAAATCTGGTTCGGCGCTGAAGGAAGCGTTCTCGCGGCCCCATTTACGACGTAACGTCATCGTTGCGCTTGTCGTCGGCACGGCCTTGAACGCGATCAACCAAGGCGACGCTCTCCTCGCGGGAGAGGGCATAGATATCCTCAAAGCGTGTCTGACTTATTGCGTGCCGTTCTTTGTCGCCACCTACGGCGCATATGGCTCGCTTCGCGGATAGGCACGCGGCACGGCGCTCTAACCGCGAACCTCGGCAAAAAAGCCGCCCGGGGGAGTAGGCCCGGGCGGCAGTTTTTCTTGAAAGGAGAACCAGGCGCAAGAGAACCTGGATCATGTCGATCCTTCAAGAAGATGGGCGGAACATCCTTTTATGCGGCCTTGGTCCATCTGGCCTGAGAGAAAGCCTCATCCAACGGCGTCTCGGTGATGTGATTGGTGAAGTTCGATAACGTCTTGAACCCGACAGCCAACACGACTTCCAGCACCTGTGCCGGGGAATAGCCCGCCGCAAAGAACTGATTGATGTCGTCGTCGCTCACGTTGCCGCGCTTGGCGTTGACGGCGACCGCGAACTGCCGGAGCGCTTCCAGTTTAGAGTCGTTGATCGCCACGCCGTCACGGATCGCGCCGACGACTTCCTGTGGAACCTGCTGCATGCCCGCGATGACGGAATGCGCGGCGACACAGTACGTGCACCCGTTCTCCGAACTGATCGCCAGGAGAACGGTCTGCCGTTCAGTGGGGGAAAAAGACGTTTCCTCGAAGAGCCCCGCCAGCGTTCGATAAGCCTTCGCCAAGGCAGGCGCCTCCGCCATGACGCCCAGAAGATTGGGGATAAACCCGAAGTTTTTCCGCACTCCCTCCAGCACTTCCTTGGCGGCCGCCGGGGCGGACTCTATTGAATGGACCTTGTAGGTCATGGTTTCTCCTTCGGGTTGGTAATAGCCATGCGATCAATGTGGAACGAACGTTCCAAACTTCGCAAAAAAAATCAATCCAAACGCGCCATCGCATCGGTCACGATTGATTGAAGAAGAGCAGGCTCCGGCCGGCTCCGGGTCAGGACGACGATGCCGATCGCGGTGGCGAGCAAGCCTCTCGCCGCCCTTGCCGGCTGAACGTGGGCCCCGATCTCCCCAGATTGCTTGCCTTTCTTGATCATCTTCAAAAAGAAGGTCTCGACCCCCCGTTGGGACTCGGCGACGACGTCACGGATCTCTTCGTCATGGGAGGCGAGTTCCAGGGCAGTGTTGGTCAGCAGACACGCCCGGCCGGGACGTCCATGCGGCACGCTCAGGGCGAAAAAGTTGAGCATTGCGCGGATGGCCTCACGCGGCTGAAGCCTCTCTTCCAGTTTGGCCAGCGCGTCCTTCCGAATCCAATCGTCATAGGCACGAAGCGCCATCAAAAAGAGTTCGCGCTTGCCGCCGTAGGTCGCGTAGATGCTGCCCCGGTTGATTCCCATGGCATCGACGAGGTTCTGCATCGAGGTCGCTTCGTACCCCTGATCCCAAAAGAGCTGTATGGCCTTATCGAGGGTCTCCTCGATATCGAACTGCTTTTCCCAAGGCATAGGCGATCCGCAAAATCGAAGGGGGTTAGCGGTGTGGTTTTGTAATTTAAAATTAATAAAGACACCAGATGGCGATCGCAACAGCACATGATTTCACGTCGGCGTGCGAACGATTCAACTTTTTTGAACGGACGTTATTTACATACACCTATATGACCAATGTCTAGCTTGCGGCAAATTAGATTTCACGAAAATGTGAGGACGCGCGACCAAGATGCCGAATCTCGCAGGATCGCACCGAACGACGGGGGAATTCGCCTTCGATATTTTCCAGGCCCTGGGCCACGCGTTTTCTCGCTTCGGCTCGCACACAGGGCCCACATCATCGAGCACCAAGAGAACATCACAAGGAGTTGATTAGCGTTTTTTCTAACATACCACTGTAGTCGGATTATGGAACGAACGTTCAAGATTCGTCCAGTCAAGGGTCGGTGGCCGTTTCAATCTCTAATCGGGGAAGATAATGAAAAACCTTCGTATTAGCGTCCGCCTTGCACTCGGCTTCGCATCGGTCCTTGTCTTGACACTGGCGCTCGGAATTCTCTGCGTCCTCGACGCGCGCGTTCTGGGTGGTCTCACGGACAAGCTTTACAAACATCCGCTGACGGTCAGTACCGCCGCTCTGTCGGCGAACGGCAATATCGTCGCCATGCACCGGTCCATGAAGGATGTCGCCTTGGCCAAGGACAATGCCGGGATCGACGCGGCAGCCGCCCGCGTGGCGGAACTCGAAAAGCTCGTACTTGCCGATTTCGACATCTTGCGTGAACGGTTCCTGGGCGATCCAGCCATGGTTGCGGACGCGCGCAGCGCTGTCGTCGATTGGAAGCCCATCCGCGACGAGGTCATCGAGTTCATGAAAAACGACAAGAGGGCGGAGGCCGCCGCCATCACGAAGGCGAAAGGCGCCGCCCAGGTGAAGCTGATCAGCGACCGAATGGATGCGCTCATTTCGTTCGCGCGAAGCAAGGCCGACGAGTTTCATCAGAACGCCATGAAGAAATTGTCTGAGATCACCCTGGTCATATCCGCGTTCCTGGTTGGCGCATTGCTTACGGGGGCGGCCTTCGCCTTCGCCATCTCCCGCGGCATTACCAATCCGATCACTGCCCTGTGCGGTGTCATGGCCCACCTCGCACAGGGAAAGCTGGAAACTGAAGTGACCGGCTGCGAGCGAAAGGACGAGATCGGCGATATGGCCAAGGCCGTCGAGGTGTTCAAGGACAACGCCGTGAACATGAAGCGCCTTGAGCGGGAACAGGAAGAAGCCAAAGCCCGAGCCGAGGTGGAGAAGCGCGAAACCATGAACCGCATGGCCGAATCGTTCGAAGCCTCCGTCGGGAAGGTTGTCGAGAGCGTTTCCGCGGCTGCCGCGCAACTTAACGCGTCGTCCAAGACGATGTCCTCCGCCGCGGAACGCGCAGCGAGCCAGTCTTCCGCCGTCGCAGCGGCCTCTGAACAGGCCGCGGCCAACGTCCAGACCGTGGCGTCGGCGGCAGAGGAATTGGCAAGTTCCATCAGCGAGATCAGCCGCCAAGTCACGGAGTCTACGAAGATCGCAGGCGACGCAGTCGTCGAGGCGAAACGCAGCAACGACATGGTCAACGGCCTAAGCGAGGCCGCGAAGAAGGTAGGTACCGTCGTCAACCTGATCACCGACATCGCGGAGCAGACGAACCTGCTGGCGCTGAACGCGACCATCGAAGCCGCCCGTGCCGGTGACGCCGGCAAGGGATTCGCCGTCGTGGCGTCGGAGGTCAAGAACCTGGCCAATCAGACCGCCCGTGCAACCGATGAGATCGCCTCACAAATTGCCGATATCCAATCCGCAACGATGGAGTCGGCCCAGGCGATCAGCGGCATAAGCGAGACGATCCACCGGATCAGCGAGATCGCCGCGGCGATCTCCGCCGCGGTCGAAGAACAGGGAGCGGCCACCTCGGAAATCGCACGCAATGTCGAGCAGGCGGCAACAGGCACGCAGGAGGTGTCCGAAAATATCTCCGGCGTGACGTCTTCGGTCGGCGAAACCGAGTCCGCTGCCGACCAGGTGAACGAGGCGGCGGGCAGCCTCGGCACCCAGTCAACCCTGCTGAAGGAAGAGGTTGCGAGGTTCCTGGAACAGGTGCGCGCCGCCTGAGAATGGCGGCGCTCAAGCGGCGGGCCGGGCATCCGCGCCGGCCCGTCAGCCGGCTTTTATGCGACATCGCACCTGCTTCGCTGAGTGGACTCGGCTGTTCACGGTAATTTGAGACAAATGATTATGGAACGTTCGTTCAAGTGCTCCTAATGTCCCTCCTACGGGGTTATGCGGGAGCCGGCACGACAACAATGAACGCCAGGCACCACAACTACAGAAACGGGAGGGAGGGGGACGTCGTGTGTACCGCTCGTGCTCGCACTCATTCGACATCCAGGGCTGACCCTTCGGCTTGGCGGGGACACGCGGGACTGGCAAATGAATGACGCCATAAACAGGTTTTCGATCCTCGCATTGGGGCTTCTTTTCGGCATTGTCGTCTGGATCGGAAGCGCCGCCTATGACTGTTACGTCCTGCAAATCGGAACGTTCCTGGAATGCCTGATCGCCGCGCCCGAGCCGAGGCTCGAAATCCGAGTGACGGCGGTACTGACCGGATTACTGGTGGGCATCGGCGGCCAATTCTTCACTAACAGGATGCTTGCCAGCCAACGCATGAAGGCGTTGTTCGAACACTCGAATGACGGCCAGATCCTTCTCGAACCGGATTCGGGCAGGATATTGGAAGTGAACCGACGCATCGTCGATTTCCTGGGTTACGAGCGGAGCGAAATTCTGACGATGACGCTCGCCGATTTTCACCCACACGACATAACGACGGCTACCGAGTTCCTGAACAGGGTCCTGTGCGACGGCACGGGCATGGAAGACGGCGTCTCGTGCCGCAGGAAGGACGGCACGTTGATGCCGGCGGAGGTTTCCGCAAAAGCGTTTCAGGACGGTGGCCGCCGATACGTTGTCGTCAGCCTGCGGAACATCTCCAAACGGGTTCTCGCCCAGCAGGAACGGGAAATGGCCTTGCGGGAGGCGCAGATCGCCAACAGAGCCAAATCCGACTTCCTGGCGATCATGAGCCATGAATTGCGCACGCCCTTGAACGCGGTTCTCGGTTTTTCCGAGATGATCGCCCGCGAACAGCTGGGGCCGATAGCGGTCGCGGCCTACCGCGACTATGGCGGCTACATTCATCACGCGGGGAAGCATCTGCTCGGGATCATCAATGACATTCTCGATCTCGCCCGGCTCGAACGGGGAAAGGATCCGTTGGCCCCGGAATGGACCGACCTGTGCGCCACATGCGAAACCATCGTTCAGATGTTTACGCCCGCAGCCGACGAGGCGGGCGTCATTTTGACCTACGAATGCGAGGAAAGCGGGCCCGGATACTGGATTGATGAACGGAAGGTCAAACAGATCATCACAAATCTGATCTCCAACAGCATCAAGTTCACTCCGGACGGCGGTCGCATAACGGTCATCCAAAGAACGATCTCGGAAAGCGAGCACGTCATCGAGGTCCTGGACACGGGCAAGGGCATGTCACAGGAACAGATCGAGAATTCCTTTAAACCCTTTGCCGCCCCCTGCGGAGCCAGTCCGCTGAGACGCGGGACGAGCGGCGCCGGCATCGGCCTGGGCCTGCCGCTATCGCGCCAGCTGACCGAAATGCTTGGGGGGGCTCTGGAGATCGAAAGTGAGATCGGCCGGGGAACCAAGGTATCGGTCCGCCTTCCGATCGAGAAGCGGGAGGTCGCGCCGCAACGCGCCCATCTGACGAACTAGGCCGGGCCCCAGGCCCATTAGGTGTCCAGCCCCCGGCCACCGAGGCTTGTTCCGGCCGATCCTACGAAAGGACAATCCATGCGACTGATAGTGCCCATTGCCTTCGTGCTGTTCCTGGCGTTTCCGTTGTCCGAAACGCGCGCGGAGACCGCGACGCCCTATTCCGGCACCCGGGTGATCAATACGGGGATGGCGTTCGATGCCTTCGAGGCTCGCTTGCTGGAATCCATCGGCCGACACAAGATGGGCCTGGTCGCCCAGGCCTGTGCCGACTGCGGCGCCAAGGCCGCCTTGAACAAGGTCATCCCGAAAAACCGGGTCTATATGATCTTCCACCCGCGCTTCGCCGTGCGCATGCTGGAGGCCAGCGTCGCCTCCGGGATCGAGGCCCCGTTGCGGCTATACTTAACGGAGGCGCAGGACGGTACTGCGATTCTGACTTTTCGCCTGCCCAGTCATGTGTTCGGTGCGTATCAGGTGCCCGCGCTCGACGTCCTGGGTAAGGAATTGGACGACGTATTCGCCAGGATCGTCGAGACCGCAAGGAAATGACGCCGACGGCAACGAAGGCTGATCCGGCGCCGCTGTCCGATCCACTCCACCGTCGGGCGCAGCCGCCGTGGCTGGGCGCGGGGCTGGCCGCGTCGGCCCTCCTCCTGGTTCTTGCTGCAAGGTACGGCGAGGACACGGCCTTGCTGGGCTTGATCGGCATCGTTCTCGGGATCGCGTTGTACCACGGCGCCCTGGGCTTCACGGGCGCCTACCGCCGCCTCTTCACCACCGGCGACGTCTCAGGCGTCATGGTCCAACTGGTGATGCTCGCGGTCGCCTCGATACTGTTCGCACCGGTTCTTGCCGAAGGCCAGGCGTTCGGCCGGTCGGTATCCGGCGCCGTGGCGCCGGTCGGCGTTTCGATGGTTCTCGGTGCCTTCCTGTTCGGCATCGGCATGCAGCTGGGCGGCGGCTGCGGCTCGGGAACCCTGTTCACCGTCGGCGGCGGCGATACGCGGATGATCGTCACCCTGGCTTTTTTCTGTCTCGGCGGATTCTGGGGAAGCCTGGACCTGGCCGGGTGGCGGACGCTACCCGAAGTTCCCGGGATTTCCCTGGGCCAGATTTGGGGGTACGGTCCCGCCCTCGCCGTCCAGCTTGCCGTTCTCGGTTTCGCCTATCTGTTGCTTAAAAGGCTTGGGCGCGACGGAGACCGCCCCTTGTGGCCGTCCGGCGGATTCAAGCTGCGAAGTCTGTTTTTCGGACCATGGCCGCTATTGTTTGCGGGAACCGTCCTGGCCGTCCTCAATTGGGGAACGTTGGTAACGGCCGGGCACCCATGGTCCATCACCTGGGGGTTTACCCTGTGGGGCGCCAAGGCGGCAACCTTGGTCGGCTGGGATCCGGCCACCAGCGGGTTCTGGACCGGCGGATTCCAGGCTCGCGCCCTGGCGGCGCCGGTGCTGTCCGACACCACGTCGGTGATGGACCTCGGAATTGTCGCCGGCGCGTTGCTCGCCGCCGGCGCGGCGGGCCGCATGGCGCCTTCAATTGGCATTCCCCCGAAGCATCTGCTCGCTTCGGTCATCGGCGGCCTGATGCTCGGGTACGGCGCGCGCCTCGCCTACGGCTGTAACATCGGCGCATTCTTTTCCGGCGTGGCATCGACCAGCCTGCACGGCTGGGTGTGGATTCTTGCGGCGCTGCCGGGCAATTGGCTCGGCGTCAAGCTGCGCCCTTATTTCGGGCTGTCGTCATGACGTCGGGTGAAATCCCGCTCCGCCCCACTATTCGGTGACGATCCTCCGGCCTTCGTGGAAGGCGTGATAGACGAAGGCGAAGGTAACGTCATAGACCTCGTCGACCAGTTGGCCGTTCGATCGCCGCTGTACGACGACGTTCCCGACCTCCCGACCCCGCGTCATGTCCGGATGATCGAGCGCTGACGACTGTCCCTCGCGCCAGTTCAGAACCAATTCCCCGTCCTCGATTCGGCCCTTCTCACGCAAGAGCGGAAGCGACCAGGCCTTGTCGCCGACCACGACGACCCGGACCATCGGTTCGATATAGCCAGGAAACGGTCCGGAAAAGAACTCGTAGGGCACCGTTCTGGAATCGTAGAAGGCATAGGGATTGCGGCCGTAGTCCCGCCTCCCCTCGTCGTTCGGAACGAGGACCACGCCTTTCGGCGCCCGGGCCTTGAACTCGGCGAAGGATTCCAGGCGAGACGGGATCGCCTTCAGGCTTTGTCCCGTCAGTTCGCCGACAATGGCTTCACCCAGAAACTGCTGCCACCAGCTTTCGGTCATCCGGTCGTACATCACCATGTCGGAGTGGCGCAGCTTGCCCGTGGTGCCGAAGGTCGTAACGCGCTCCCCGATCCTCCGCTCGAACACGACGGCCGAGTTGCAGAGCGGGCAATAGGTGACGAGGACCGGCACGCCGGCAATCGTGTCGTTGACGATCTCGTGCCACATCAGGACGCGGAGGGGATAGGCCCTGGCCTCGCCGTTCACGACGACACCGATCACGGGCTCATATCCCTTCAGGCCGCGAACGCTTTTGACCGAAACGAACCTCGGCTCGTCGATGGACGGGATGCCGTCCTTCGGCGGACCGCCGGAAAATATCTCCCCGAGATCGACCGACGACTTTCCGAAATCCGTCCTCGGCCATTCTTCCTGCCAGGAAGCAGGGCCGGGAAACGCGGCGCTTTGCGTGGCGGTCAGCAGAACCGCAGCGAACAAAATCGGGAACACTCTCAACATTGGAACACTCCGCCCGTGAACGTGCGCCGTGCGGTCGCGCATCCGGCTATCGGCATATTGTGCACGAACGGGCACCTCACCGGTGATCACTTCATGTTGAGTTTGGAACGAACGGTTCTTACTTGGACAATGCCGCATCGATCAGCCGGTACGCGGCGGGCGAATCCCAGTCCGCGGGTCCGTCCATGTATCCGATGACTCGGGTTTTGCGGTCGGTCAGAAACGTCAACGGCAGGCCGTGTATCCATCCGTATTCCTTGATCGCCGCACCGTCGGGATCGACATAGACGGGCAGGTTCCGGATTTCGCGCTGGCGATAGAACGCGGCCGCCACATCGGCGCCCCCTTCGTCCTCGGAAACCGCCACGACCCGCAGGCCCCGCCCGGCATATCTGGCCTGCAGCCGGTCGAGTTGGGGCATTTCCCATACGCACGGCGCGCACCACGTCGCCCAGAAATTGAGGAGAACCGCCTCGCCGTAAAAGCTGAGCGCGTTTACGCCCCGGCCTTGCCCATCCCGGAACCCGGCCAGAGGCGCGGGGCGCGCTTGGTCGAAACAAATGAATGGCTTGAGGCGGCCTTGAAGCGTCGGGGCCATCGCGCCGCGCGCCGCAACGGGCAGCGCGCATAATCCAAGTAGTCCGCCGATACCAAGAGCGCAAATACGCCGGCCGGCGTCGATCGGCAGAGTGCTGGCGTGCTTGCTCATGACGCACCATGGATATTGCGGGCACGCACCGGCCACAATTCACGATCCGTTGATGCATAAACGCAAAGGTTGCCACGACCGAAGAATACCGGCATCAATCGTTGCAATGTTTTGGCCCCTGTTTGCCATCAATTTCGATTAAATCACGACGCAAGGAAATCCCATGACGCTGCAAACGGTCTCCGCCCTGACCTTCGATACGGGCGGCACGGTCCTGGATTGGCATACCGGTTTCAGGACCGCGTTCGAAAACGTCGGCAACAAGCACGGCATCGCCAAGGACTGGCGCGCCATCACCAACGAGCTGCGCCGTCGTTCGTTGAAGGCCATGCTCAAACTGGGCGAACACGAACCGCCCGCCTATACCTTCGACGGCGCCCATCGCGCGGCGGTCGAAGCACTGGTAAAGGAACACGGCCTATCGGCGTTCACCGAAGACGACATAAGGGCCATAGCCTACGATGCGCCCCACAACTTCAAGGCCTGGCCGGACTTTCCAGAGGCGCTGCCCAAACTTCGAAGCAGGTTCATCGTCGCTTCGTTTACCATCCTGAGTTATCGCCTGATCATCGACACTGCCAAACGAAACGGCCTGTCGTGGGACGCCGTGTTTTCCTGCGAAGGGATCGGCAAGTATAAGATCCTGCCCGAATCCTATCTTACGGTCGCCGAATATCTGCAACTCGATCCTGGGCAGGTCTGCATGGTGGCCTGCCACAACTTCGATCTGGATGCGGCCAAGGCCGTCGGGTTCAAGACCGCCTTCGTCCGGCGGCCCGACGAATGGGGCCATGAAACCCCGCCCGACCCGGACCCGAACCCGCATCACGACATCATCGTCGACAGCTTCCCCGAACTGGTCGAGGCGCTGACCGGCAACGCGTGACCATCACTTAGAGCGTCCCCTTCCCGCGCGAGCCTTGCACCGCTGCCGATCAAACGGTTTTTTCACTCTAATTCACGGCAATTTGACGTGAGTTGACGGCAATGTGTGTTCCATACCGACGCGCGACACGACTAGCCTATGGGGTGTTTCAACCGATCGTTCCAAACAGGGAACCCAAACGATGCGCCAACTCTCGAGCGGTCTTGCCGCCGCCTTCCTAGCCGTCACCGTCTCCGGAACCGCCTTCGCCGAAACCATCAAGGTCGAGGCGGTGATGCATCCGACGCAAACCATCAAGTACGACTTCAAAGACCGCCCCCATTTCGTTCTGTTCGTCCAGCGCGAGGGCAAATCGGAAGGATCCGGACGACTCGCCGGCGCCGCCGTGACCGAGTTCGGCATGCATGACATCCGGCCGGGCAATGACGGAGACCCCCGGGGTTATCTCGTTTTCCGGGCACCCAACGGTGACGAGGCCTACGTCAAGTGGCGGGTCCGCGCGGTCTTCTTCAACAAGGACGGCGGCGGCAAGCGGATCGTCGACCACGGATATTGGGAGATTTCCGGCGGCACCGGCCAGTTCAAGGACGCGCGCGGTCTGGGCACCCTGGAAATCAAGGGCGTCAACAAGACCGACCGGAAGTTCATCCTCGAAGGGGAACTTCAGTAAGAACGGTTGGAACCGACCCCACAGGCTTCGCCCGCCGCCCTCGTTCGTGACCATGAGCATCGACCCGGGGCGCAGAACCAACAACAAAGAGGAGTAGGATCATGCCGACCTTCAGGAAACAGTTATTGACCTCCACCGTCATTCCCGCCTTCGTTGCCGCCGGGATCGCCGTTATGGGTTCGAGCGACGCCCGTGCCGATAACGGCCTTCTTCCCGTCGCCAAGCCGAAGCCCGTAACCGCGGTCGAATTGGCGGCGTGCAATCCCTGCGCCGCCAAGAAGAAGGGCAACCCGTGCAACCCCTGCGCCGCGAAGAATCCGTGCAACCCGTGCAACCCGTGCAACCCGTGCGCGGCGGGCGGCGGCGGCGCAGCGTCGAGCAAGTGTTTCGTCCCTCGGCTGGCTGCGGCCGCGAAAAACCCCTGCAATCCGTGCAATCCCTGCGGTGCGAAAAAGGCCAAGAACCCGTGCAACCCGTGCGGTGCCAAGAATCCTTGCGGTGCCAAGAATCCTTGCAATCCCTGCGGCGCGAAGAACCCTTGCGCTGCCAAGAACCCTTGCGCTGCCAAGAACCCCTGCGCGGCGAAGAACCCGTGCAATCCCTGCAATCCCTGCGGCGCCGGCGCCCCGGTGGAGATCACGGCCAAGGAAGCCAGGACAGTCTACAACTGCCTTCAGCCCGAACTGATCCAGGCCTACGCGAAAGCCGGCCACAAACCGGTCGTCGGTTACCACAAATGGCCCAACGTCGCCACGGCGCCGTACCAGGCCGCGACCCACGGCAATCGCTATGTGAACAATTTCGTCGACCCGAAGAACGCCAAGCAATACCAAAAATACGAAAAGGCCGGAAAATTCCCGGCCGGCGCTGTGCTCGCCAAGGATAGCTTCGTCGTCGCGCCTGACGGCAAGGTTTCCGTCGGCCCGCTGTTCATCATGGAAAAGCAGAAGGCCGGATGGAACAAGAACACCCATGACTGGAAATACGTCATGGTCATGCCGAACGGCGCCATCGGCGGGGCGACCGGGTCCGGCAAGGGCATCGACATGCAGTTCTGCGCCGATTGCCATAATTCCGTCTATCCGGGCCAGGACGCCGTCATGCTGCTTCCCGAGGAATACAGGAAGAAATAGCCACAGAAACTCCCGGGGCGGGCCACTTCGGTTCCCGGGCGGTACGGAACCCCAACCCGACCGCCCATCATCGTGGTCCGCCTTTCGCGCCCTTGACCCTGGGCGTGGAGGCCGGTCGCTCTGCTCAATTACTCCCCCCACCCCCCGAGTGACGGAGCGACGGATCGACCGGCCATACCAAGAGGCGCTGTGGAAATTTACGCCACAGCGCCTCTTTTTTTAGTCGGAATCCCGGAAAGCCGCCACCCGCATCAAGGAAATTGCGACCGCCGTGAACGAAGTCAACGAAATCAACCAAGCCATCGCATCGACGATTTTCAGGCATCAGGGGGCCTCGGCCGAGATCTCGCGACGCGTGGAAGAGATATCCGCAGGCGCCCGTGAGATCAGCGTAAGTATCCAGGACTCCAGGACGTCTCGCAGATCGAGACGCAGAGCAACACCGTTTCCGGCACGATCCTCCGCTCCGCGGAACAGCTTCACACAAACGCAAACACTTTGGGTATGCACGTTGACCAATTCGTTTCCAAGATTCAGTCGGAATAGGTAACCAGGTTGTCCGCATCGCATGATGAAGCGCGCGTAAACGGCCTGCCCGTCGACACCGGTCGCGACGACGCGGCACGCGTAGCGTCGCGCATAGGCCTGTCCTGGAAGATCGCCCTGGCGGTCCTCGTGAGTCTTGTCGCCGTTGAAGCCTTGATCCTCGTTCCGTCCTACTTCCGGCTCGAACGCGACCTCCTATTGCGACAGGAGGCGGTGGGGCGGGCCACCATCGTCGCGACGTTCCGAACACAAAGCCATGCCTCGACCCGGGACCTCGTGACATTCGGGCGGCTCCTCGTGCGGGACAAGGCCATCGCCGGCGGCACCTTCTACACCCATGCCAATCAGAAAATCGTCGGCTTCGGCACCGAACCGGATATCGTCCCGATGGCGACCAAATCGACGGATGACATTTCGAGGACCCCCGACGGCCGATGGCTCGACGTCGTCTGGCGCGGTGCCGACACCCGACTTCCCTGGACCATTGCCGCACGGATGGACACAAGTTGGATATCGGGAGAACTTGATCGTTTCGCCCTCATAAATATCGGCTTGGTGGCCTTGATTTCCGTGTTCGTCTGTGGCGCGACCATGGTTCTTCTTCGCACGATTCTCCTGCGTCGGATCGGCGTCCTTCACGGTTGGCTCAGCCGGCTGAACTTCGATACCGACGCACCGGCCGAGAATTTTCCGCGCTCGTTAACAAACGACGAGTTCGATCAGATGGCGCGAACCCTTCAACTCCAGGTCGATCGCGCCAAAGCGAATTTCCGCGAGATCAGGCGCGAACGCGAGGACGTGAATCACGCCAACCTGCGGCTTGAGGCATTGATTGCGGAAAGGACAAAGGATCTGCGCGCGGCAAAGGCAGTGGCCGATCTATCCAATCACGCCAAGACCGAGTTCCTCGCCCATATGAGTCACGAACTGCGCACGCCGCTGAACGCGATCGTCGGGTTCTCGCGCATTCTCAAGGACGAAACATTCGGGCCTTTGGGGCACAGGAAGTACTTCGAGTATGTCAGGGATATCGCGAAGTCGGGCGAGGATCTTGCGATCATCGTCGACGACATCCTCGACGTCTCCGACCTTCAACTCGGGGGCTTGAACCTTTTGGACAACACGGTCGACCTGGAGAAGCTCGTCGAAGACTGCATCAATGCGCTGCAGGTTCGCGCGGACCTCCATCTTGTCGCTCTCAGGATGGTCCGGGGGCGGCCGCTGCCGAGGCTCCGCGCGGACGAACGCCGGATCCGGCAGATTCTTCAAAAGCTTCTCGTCAACGCCATAAAGTTCAGCCCGCAGGGCGGCCAAGTCGTCGTACGGACGGACGTGGCCCATGACGGAGCCATAATCGTCGTCGTGGAGGACAACGGTTCCGGCATCCCACCGGAGGAGATTCCTCGCGTGCTGGAAGCGTTCGGACAGGTCCGGAAATCAATCGAAATCTCCCACGAAGGCGCAGGTCTGGGTTTATTTATCGCCAAAAGCCTGGTCGAGTTGCACGAAGGCACGTTCGTCCTAGAAAGTGATGTCGGGAAGGGCACCAAGGTGACAATGCGGTTCCCCATATCCAGATCGCTGGCCTTCGCCTAACCTCCAGGTTTCGCGATTGGGAAGGACGGGGAAGGGGGAAACACGGTCATGCGGCGTAGTCTTCGCGTCGGTGCTGTCCTATTGCTTTACCTGTCGATTCTTGGCCTCGGCCACCTCGCGGGAGAATTTTTCGACCTTTCGCTGGTCGCTGAACCGGTCGACGACGCCCGTCCGCTGAGCCTCTATCTCGGTTTGAGCCTGGGTCTGGGACTCTACATGGTCCTGATGGCCCTTCCCTTCGTTCCCGGAATGGAGGTCAGCGTCGCCCTTCTCATAACCTTCGGGCCCGAGATCGCGCCGGCATTGTATATGGCGACGGTGACGGCGCTCACCGGCGCCTATGCCGTGGGAAATCGGATCCATTCCGAATTGATCGGACGCTTTTTCGGCGCGCTCGGGTTCACCAAAGCGGAACGATTCGTCGGCGACCTGGCGCCGCTGACGCCGGACGGGAAATTGCAGGCCCTGATCGACCGTGCGCCGATCCGTCTGGTCCCCTTCCTGCTGAGGCATCGCTACATCGCGGTCATGGTCGCCCTCAATCTGCCGGGCAATACGATCATCGGCGGCGGCGGTGGCATCGCTTTGCTTGCCGGGATGAGCGGCATCTTCAGGTTTCGGTACTATCTTGCGGCGGTTGCCCTTGCCGTCACGCCCGTGCCGGTCGCAGTCATCGTGTTTGGGCATTGAGGCCGTCACACGACGTTTCCGGAGTTCACACATCGAGATTCCGGATAACCGCCAACGCCTGCGCCGATGATCAATTGTGCGTGAACACCGGCCCCGGGGACTGGCATCTCCCAACGATTCCGGGCATTCAATCCGGGTAAGGAACGCGCCGGACGTCAAGGCACGACCCGAAAATATCACGGCTGGGAGAACATTCATGACGTACATAAGAGCGATCTGCATGTCCGTCGCGGTTCTGGCATTGGGCCTCCTCCCCATGGAAGTCACGGCCCAATCGCCGGGCGACGGTTTGATCGTCCGCAAAAGCGATTTCGGCGCCACGAAGACGATCGATCGCCTGGGCATTGCGTTGACCCGGGCGGGCATCACGGTCTTTGCCCGCCTCAAGCATCACGAGGGCGCCAAGAAGGTCGGCATGGACCTGCGCCCGACCGAACTGATCGTCTTCGGGTCGCCCAAGCTCGGCACGCCGTTGATGCAGTCAAATCAGGCGATCGGCCTCGACTTGCCGCTGCGGGCGGTCGCCTGGGAGGACGCCGCGGGAACCACCTACCTCGCCTATACGGACCCCGGGGCGCTGAAGGCCCGTTATGGGATCGGAGATCGTGACCCGGTCTTCGAGAAGATGGCCGACGCCCTTCGCAAGTTCACGTCGATGGCCGCAACCAAGGGCGGCCTGCCAAAACAATAGACACTGACACTCGCGGGCAATCCCAGCCTGATACCCGGGTCCGCGGCGGTCGTCCGCGGCGCGGCGTGCCTGAACCTCGCGAGAATTCCGTTCCGCCGAACCTCGACCGGTCAACCGGCATTGAACATGGGGCGCAGGCCATGATCTATCGACAAATCCTCACATCGTTTGACATCGCGTCGGACGCGCAACGGACGGCCTGGGAATATTGGCGATCCCTTCAGCCAAGCGACGAGGCGCCGCCGTTGCGGGAGGCCTTCAAGTTGATCGATCTTCCGGCGCGGATCCTACCGACCACCCACTTGGTCGATGTCGTGGATGGAGGGCGGGAGTTCCGTTTCCGATACTGGGGCAGCGGGATGACGGAGTTCCTGGGGTATGAGGCGACCGGCAAAACCACGAAAGACCTCATTCCTCGTGTGATGGGAGAGCGCGTGCACGACATCTTCAAGTCGATCGTTTCCTCACGGCAGGCGATGGCGATGGTGTCCGAATTCGAACGCCCGAACAGCGGTGTCGTCGGGTTCCAGAACTTCATCCGGATGCCCTTGGCGGCCGAGAATGGATCGGTGACGCAGATCGTATCCGTGGTCGAGTTTCTGGTGGACCGGCATGCGGCCAGGACCTTGCTCCACGGTTCGATCAATTCAACCGTCACGCCCCCCTGATCCAATCCTCCCGACCGCGCGATCAAGTAGTTCAAGAAAGTGCAGCCTATATCGGTTTGCCCAATTCACCTCGCCCCAAGCTACCGATTTTCGCAACCGGCCCCTTCAACATAAAATTCCGCCTTGACCCTGAAGTATACTTTAGGGGTTAGGCTGCCGCGCAAGGATGGAGGACGAGGTGCTCAACATCGGAGAAGTCGCCAGGCGAGGCGGCGTGAGCGTCGAGACCCTGCGATACTACGAGCGGGAGGGTCTGGTCGAAGTCGCCGGGCGGAACGCCAACGGCTACCGCCGCTATGGCGACGACGCGGTGCGCCAGATCCGCTTCATCAAGCACGCACAGGAGGTCGGCTTTACCCTGAAGGACATCAAGGAACTGCTGTCGCTCAAGGCCGATCCCGGCGCCTCCTGTTGCGACGTGCGCGGACGGGCGGAGGAAAAGATTCGCGAAATGGAAGCGAAGATCGCGGTCCTCGAACGGATGAGGTCGATCCTGGCGGACTGGGCCGCCGCCTGCCCCGACACGGGCCCCGTCAGCCGGTGTCCGATCTTGGACGCCTTGGAGAACGAAATGGACGAACGGCGTGGCGGCATGTCCTGCCTGCCTCCGGGTCGAGGCGCATAGGGGCGCATCGTCCGATTTTTCGTGAGAAACCGAAAAACCGAAGGAGTACCATCATGACCGACAAAAGACAGGTGGAGATCTTCAGCGCAGGCTGCCCGGTGTGCCGGGACACCATCGATTTGCTGAACGAGATGGCCTGTTCGTCCTGCGAGATCACGGTCCACGACATGAACGACCCGGCCGAGGCCGCGCGGGCGAAGGATCTCGGCGTCCGCTCCCTGCCCGCCGTCGCCGTCAACGGCGTCCTGGCGTCTTGCTGCACCGGGCGCGGCGTGGAAAGAAGCGCGCTTCAGGCTGCGGGAATAGGTCAGCCATAGCCAACTCGGGTGGCTCGATCCGATATGTCGCGCGGCAACCGGAACGCCGGTCCGGATGGTCGGCGATATTGGCAATTCGATGAAATTTCGATGATCCGGCAACGGGCAGCGTAGTCTCCACTTGACTCTTTTTATTAATTCGGGAAAAACCGAATTATGAAAGAGCCTGAATTCGCCGCCGTGTTCTCTGCACTGGCGCATGACCTCCGCCTGGCGGTGTTCCGCCTCCTAATGCAGGCCGGCCCGAACGGCCTCAGAGCCGGTGAAATCTCGACAACCCTGGGCGTCCCGCCCTCCACGCTGTCCGCCCACCTTGCCCAGATGGCACAGGCCGGTCTTCTGCGCGCCACGCGCCAAAGGCAGCAGATCATATATGCCGTGGATGTGGAGGGCACCCGACGCCTGATCACCTATCTGACCGAGGACTGTTGCCAGGGCCGCCCGGAAATCTGCGGCTACGGAAACACCGTCACCTGTACGTCCGCCGTGGCGACACGGAGGGAGGAGGAAACGTCCGATGAATGACAACGACATCCCCTATAACGTTCTGTTCCTGTGCCGGGGGAACTCGGCGCGCAGCATTCTAGCCGAGGCGATCCTGAACCGTCACGGCGCGGGAAAATTCAAGGCCTACAGCGCGGGCAGCCATCCGGCCGGCCAGATCCATCCCTACGTGATCGACCTGCTGCGGAACCGGAATTTTCCCGTATCCCGGTTCCGCTCGAAGGACTGGGCGGAGTTCTCGGAAGTGAATTCGCCCCGGATGGATTTCGTCTTCACCGTCTGCGACCAGACGGCGAACGAGGTCTGTCCGGTCTGGCCGGGACAGCCCATGTCCGCCCACTGGGGCATCCCCGATCCCGTCGCCTTCGAAGGCACGGAGGCAGAGAAAAGGGCAACCTTTGCGGAAACCATGCGCTATCTGACCAACCGGATCAGCGTGTTCATGAGTTTGCCGATCAAGTCTCTCGATAAGCTGACGCTGCAACGACGGCTCGACGAGATCGGCCGCGCCCTGCCGGACAGCGCCTGAGCGGGACGCCGGCGTCCCGCCCCAATATTTACGAAGAGAAGAAATCGCCCATGTCCCTTTTCGAACGATACCTCTCCCTCTGGGTAGCCCTCTGCATCGTCACGGGTGTTGCGCTCGGCCATTTCCTGCCCGGCGTCTTTCACGCCGCCGGCGCGATGGAGATCGCGCAGGTCAACCTGCCGGTGGCGGTGCTGGTATGGCTGATGATCATCCCCATGCTGGTGAAGATCGACTTCGGCGCCCTGCATCAGGTCAAGGAGCATTGGCGCGGCATCGGCGTCACCCTGTTCATCAACTGGGCGGTGAAGCCGTTTTCCATGGCGGCGCTAGGCTGGCTGTTCATCGGCCATCTGTTCCAACCCTACCTGCCGGCCGAGCAGATTCAGTCCTATATCGCCGGCCTGATCATCCTGGCGGCGGCCCCCTGCACCGCCATGGTCTTCGTCTGGAGCAACCTGACCGGCGGCGAGCCGCATTTCACCCTGAGCCAGGTCGCCGTAAACGACGTCATCATGGTGTTCGCCTTCGCGCCCATCGTCGGCCTGCTGCTCGGCCTGTCGTCGATCACGGTGCCGTGGGAAACGCTCCTTCTGTCGGTGCTTCTCTACATCGTCGTGCCGGTCATTATCGCCCAAGCAGTTCGGCTCCGCCTGCTCGCGCAAGGCGGAACCGCGGCGCTCGCCGCGGCATTGAAACGCATGGGACCGGCGTCCCTGGTCGCCTTGCTGGCGACGCTGGTCCTGCTGTTCGGTTTTCAGGGCGACCAGATCATCGCCCAGCCGCTGGTCATCGCGCTGCTGGCCGTGCCGATCCTGATCCAGGTTTATCTGAATTCGGGCCTGGCCTACCTGTTGAACCGGGCCTTCGGGGTCGATCACTGCGTCGCGGCACCATCGGCCCTGATCGGCGCCAGCAATTTCTTCGAATTGGCCGTCGCCACCGCCATCGTGCTGTTCGGCTTCGAATCGGGCGCGGCGCTCGCAACCGTCGTCGGGGTATTGGTCGAAGTGCCGGTCATGCTGTCCGTGGTGAAGATCAGCAACGCCAGCAAGGCCTGGTACGAGGCCGGCGCCTCCGTCGGCCGCCGCCCCCGGGCGAACACAGCGACGAAGTCTTGAATGAAATATTCGACCTGTCGCGGGAGGAAATCTCCCGACTGCGCGCCGACGAAATCATCTGAAGGAACCATTCCATGAGCGTCACAGTCACTTTTGTCGGTTCGGGCGATGCGTTCAGTGCCGGCGGCCGGTTCCAGACCTGCTTCATGGTCGATGCGCCGGGCTTCCGTTACGTCATCGACTTCGGCGCCACCAGCATGGTGGCCCTGCAGAAGCTCGGCATCGACCACACCACCATCGACGCCGTGGTGCTGAGCCACATTCACGGCGATCACTGCGGCGGCCTGCCCTTCTTCCTGATGGATTCCATGCTGGGCGCCAAGCGGACGCGGCCACTGGTGATCGCCGGGCCGCGCGATACCCAGGCCCGCATCGGCGAAATCTGCGAGGCCCTGATGCCGGGCATGCGCGCCATGTCACCGAAGTTTCAACTGAGCTACGCGGAAATGCCGCTCATGCAGGAATCGAAGATCGGCCCCTTGACCGTCACCCCCTATCCGGCGGCGCATACGGGCGAAACCAATCCCACCAGCCTGCGCACCGAGATCGCCGGCAAGGTCGTGTCCTACACGGGCGACAGCGCCTGGACCAGGCACATGCCGGCGGTGGCCCGGGATGCCGACCTGTTCATCTGCGAATGCTATTTCTACGGCAAGCCCATCAAGTTCCACATGAACTATCCGGACATCGTCGAGCACAGGAACGACCTGACGCCCAAGCGCATGATCCTGACCCATTTCAGCCGCGAAATGATGCCGCACAAGGACGAGGTGCCCGAGGAAACGGCCTACGACGGCCTGGTCCTCAATCTGTAGGAGAAGAGACCGGACATGACCGTTCGCATCGCCATCAACGGGTTCGGCAGGATGGGGCGCCTGGCGCTCCGTGCGGCCTGGGGGTTCGATCCCGCGAAACCGGCCACGCTGGGCGAGCCGGCGGGTGCCTGGGGGGCCGGAGACATCGACATCGTCCACATCAACGAACCGAACGGTTCGGCGGAGATGGCGGCGCACCTGATGGCCTTCGACAGCATCCACGGCCGCTGGCCCGTCGCGGCGCGGGCCGACGGTCCGGGCGCCGTCGTCTTAGGCGACCGCCGCATCGGCTATTCCGGTGCGGCGAAGCCCGCGGAAATCGACTGGGCCGCGATGGGCGTCGATCTGGTGCTGGAATGTTCGGGCAAGTTCAAGACCCGCGACGCCGTAACGCCCTATTACGACGCCGGGGTGAAGAAGGTGGTCGTCTCCGCACCGGTCAAGGGCAACGCGCTCAACATCGTCATGGGCGTCAACGACGGCCTGTACGACCCGAAGGTCCATGATCTAGTGACCGCCGCCTCCTGCACCACCAACTGTTTGGCACCGGTGGTCAAGGTGGTGCACGAAGGCATCGGCATCTACCACGGCATGATCACCACCATCCACGACGTGACAAACACGCAGACGGTGATCGACAAGCCCATGAAGGACATGCGCCGCGCCCGGTCGGCGCTGGCCAACTTGATTCCGACCTCGACCGGTTCGGCGACGGCGATCACCATGATCTTCCCCGAACTGAAGGGGAAATTGGACGGTATCGCCGTGCGGGTGCCGTTGCTCAACGCCTCCATCACCGACTGCGTGTTCGAGGTCTCCCGCAGGACGACGGTGGACGAGGTCAACAACCTGCTACGCAACGCGGCGGCGGGGCCGCTGAAGGGTATCCTGGCCTGCGAGGAGCGGCCGCTGGTTTCCAGCGACTTCAAGGGCGACACCCATTCCTCCATCATCGACGCGCCGTCGACCATGGTAACGGACGGCACCCAGGTGAAGATCATCGCCTGGTACGACAACGAGATGGGCTATGCCCATCGCCTTTTCGAACTGACGGAGACGGTCGCCCGTTCGATTCTGTAGGCCGGCGCAGCCCGGAGCGAGAACCATGCTGGACGTCCGCAAATACGCCATCGTCACCGCCGCCTATTGGGGCTTCATGCTCACGGACGGCGCGCTTCGCATGCTGGTCCTGTTGCACTTCAACCAACTCGGCTATACGCCGTTCCAACTGGCAACCCTGTTCCTTGCCTACGAATTGATGGGCATCGTGACGAACGCCACGGGTGGCTGGGTGGCGTCGCGCTTCGGCCTGAAACTGACGTTGACCGGCGGCCTGTTCCTTCAGGTGCTCGCCCTGCTGGCGCTGTCGACCCTCGATCCCGCCTGGCCGAAAGAGACATCTGTCCTGTTCGTGCTCGTCGTTCAAGGCATGTCGGGCATCGCCAAGGACCTGACGAAAATGAGTTCCAAAAGCGCCCTCAAGTTCGTCGTTCCCGAAGGAGCCACGGGCGCGCTTTATCGCTGGGTCGCGCTGCTGACGGGTTCCAAGAATGCCATCAAGGGCCTGGGCTTCTTCGTCGGCGCGGCGCTGCTGTCTGTCGCCGGGTTCGAAGGTGCGCTCTGGCTGATGGCGGGGTTTCTCGCCGTCGTTCTCGCCGGGTCCGCCCTGGTGGTGGAAAAGGGCATGGGCAAGGCCAAGAAGAAGGCCAGGTTCAAGGAGATCTTCTCCAAGTCCCGCGAGATCAATCTGCTGTCTGCGGCGCGAGTCTTCCTGTTCGGCGCCCGCGACGTCTGGTTCGTCGTCGGGGTTCCCGTGTTCCTGTACGACCAACTGGGCTGGACCTTCAACCAGGTCGGCGCCTTCATGGCCGCCTGGGTGATCGGCTACGGCTTCGTGCAGGCGGCGACGCCGAAACTGACCTCGCGCTCGGTCGACGGGCTGACGACCGAGGTACGCGCGGCCAAGGTCTGGATCGCGCTGTTGGCCCTGATCATCGTAGCGATCGTCACTGCACTGCGCGCGGGCATCGACCCGGCTGTCGCCTTGATCGGCGGCCTCGGCCTGTTCGGCTTGGTGTTCGCCGTCAATTCCGCGGTGCACTCCTATCTGATCCTGGCGCTCTCGGAGAACGAGGGCGTCACCATGAACGTAGGGTTCTATTATGGGGCCAATGCCACCGGACGCCTGCTGGGGACCCTGGTGTCCGGCATGTCCTATCAATGGGCAGGGATCGAAGGTTGCCTGGGCATAGCCTTCGCCTTTGTCGCGGCTGCGGCGTTGTTCACCCTGCTCCTGTCGTCCGCCCGATCAACGACGAGTACGGCCGACACTCAGCCCTGAAGCGGCGTGGCGGCACGGACAGGGTGCGGGCGTCCGCGCTTGGCTGTTCATGTTCCCGTGAATATCTGCACACCCCACCCGCCGAAGGCACTCATGACGACGACCAGCCAGGGCGGCAGCTTCCAGAACACCAGCAAAGTGAATGCGCCCAGTGCCAGGGCGAAATCCATGGGGGCGAGGATGCCGCTGGTCCATACCGGACGATACAAGGCCGCGAGCAAAAGCCCGACAACCGCCGCGTTCACGCCAAGCAGCGCCTTTTGCACGCGCCGGTCCCGCCGCAGGACATCCCAGAACGGCAGCGTGCCGATGACCAGAAGAAACGACGGGGCGAAGATCGCGACCAGACAGATCAATCCGCCAGCCCAGCCGTTGGGCACCGGTCCGAAGACCACGCCCAGGTAGGCCGCGAAGGTGAACAGGGGGCCGGGCACCGCCTGCGCGGCGCCGTAGCCGGCGAGGAACGCATCGTTCGTCACCCAGCCGGGCGGCACCACCTCGGATTGCAGCAGCGGCAAGACCACGTGGCCGCCCCCGAACACCAGGGAACCGGAACGGAAGAAGCCGTCGATCATGGCCATCGTCTGGGACGGATGGGCCTCGACCAGGATCGGCAGGCCGACCAGCAAAGCGAAGAACACGATCAGGCAGGCCGCCGCTAACCCACGACTCAGCTTGACGCCCAGGGCGACGTGGCGGGAATCCGTTTCCGCTCGCAGCCACATCAGGCCGGTGACCCCGCCGGCGGCAATCACGGCAACCTGCATCAGAGGCGTTGGGACGGCCAGGACGGCCGCCGCTGCGAGCACCGCCATGGTGATACGCGGCGCGTCCGGCGTTAGGCTTCGCGCCATTCCCCAGACGGCCTGCGCGACCACGGCCACGGCGACGACCTTGAGACCGTGCAGCAGGCCCGCAGGCATCACATCCTGAAACGCGACGACGCCGTAGCCGAACAGGATCAGGGCGAACGCCGACGGCATGGTGAAGGCGACCCAGGCCGCGAGGGCACCGGGCAAGCCGGCCTTCGCGAGGCCGATACCGATGCCTACCTGGCTGGACGCCGGGCCGGGCAGGAACTGGCACAGGGCGACCAGGTCGGCATAAGCCTTCTCGTCGATCCACCGGCGGCGCACCACGAAGGCTTCGCGGAAATATCCCAGGTGCGCGACCGGTCCGCCGAACGACGTGAACCCAAGTTGAAGAAACGTCAGGAATACGGCGGCAACGGACTGCCGTCCCTGCGGGTCAGAACCGCCTTCCAGTTTTCCCGTGTCGTTCATCGTTTGCCCTCGATAGAATCGCGGTCCAGGACGCAGATACGCGAAAGTGCGCGCGAGCCTATCCACATGTGCCCTGGGCGTCGACTGGAAAATCCGGCGATCGTATCGAGCCAATTCCGGGATCCAAGATTGTCTCGGATATTCGTTCGGGTTCGTGTCCTACGGACTCACGACGTCGGGTTCGGCCGCTTTCCCGTCGTCCTCCAAACGGCCATCACGGAGCTTGAAGATGCGATCGAAGCGGCCGAAAATCTTATCGTCGTGCGTTACCGCGATGATCGTCGCCTGTTGCTCGACCGCGAGCTTGCGCAACAGGTCCATGACAATTTCGGCCCGCACGGAGTCCAGGGCGGCGGTCGGCTCGTCGGCCAGGATGATGCGCGGCCGGTTGGCCAGCGCCCGGGCGATGGCGACCCGTTGCGCTTCGCCGCCCGACAGTTGGGACGGCATGGAATCTTTGCGGTGCCCGACTTCGAGGTATTCGAGCAATTCGACCGATCGCCGAATGCATTCTTCCCGCGGACGGCCCGCCAATTGGAGAACAACTGCAACATTGTCCGTCGCGTTGAGAAACGGCAGCAGATTGTGGGTCTGGAAAATGAAGCCGATCTTTTCCAGCCTCAGGCGGCGAAGGTCGGACCGGAGCCAGCGGTTGTCGTAGACCACCTCGCCGTCGAGTTTCATCCAGCCGCCGTTCGGTTCGATGATGGCGCCGATCGCGTTGAGCAGCGTGGTCTTGCCGGAGCCCGAAGGTCCAAGCAGGCCGACGACTTCCCCCGACCAAAGGGTCATGGTGACGTCGCGAAGGGCATCGACGCGCGTCGGACCCTCGCCGAAGTGCTTGCAGATGCCCTTGATCTCAACGAGAGGACGGGTGGCCGGCGAGATATCCATGCCGTCACCCCGTCAACGCGCGCGCCGGGTCGACGCGCAGGGCGGCGCGCACGCCGAGCAGGCTGGCGACCAGACACACCAATACAACCACGCCGAACAGCATTGCGATATCCGTGGGGAGCACGACAAGCCTGCGAACGAACAACCCCTGTGCCAAGGTATAAACGAGGGCCGTCCCGGCACCGAAGCTGAGCGCGCCCATCAAAAGGGCCTGCTGGAGGATGAGCCCGACGATCGTGCGGTCCGGTGCTCCGATCAGCTTGAGCATCGCGATCTCGCGAATCTTTTCCATCGTCATCGTGTAGATGATGAGCGCGATGATGACGGCGGATACGACCGTCAGGATCGCCATGTAGGTGCCAAGTTGCTTTCGCGCACGCTCGATGACCGTTCGGGTCAGAAGCTGATTCTGCTCCTCGTCCGTCAGGACGGATAGGTGCTTCCAACGACGGATGGTCTCCGCAACCTCGTCCGTCGAGACCCAGGGCGAAGCCCGCGCAACCACCGCGTTGACCAGGTCGACCGGACTTCGTTGCTGCCCCCGCGCAGCGTCGCGCCGCGCCGAAGGTGGGGCTTGCTGGAACTGCAAATCCTGGGCGTCCTTAAGCGACATGAAGACGATCGAATCGCCGGACAGCGTCACGATTCCCGACGTCACGCCGACGACGGTGAAATCATCCCGTCCCAGGCGAACCGTTTCGCCCAATTGCAAACGGGTCTGCTTGTCGGCGATCAACTCGAAATGGCTGCGCGTGATCGGGCGGCCGGCGATCAGCTTGACCGGTTCACCAAGCCGCCCCGGTTCGAAACCGACGACCTGCAGCCGCAGCTTGCGGCCGGCATGCGCGGCCTGGACGGTCTGCAACGTGATCGCCCCGGCCTGTTCGACACTCTCCATCCGCATGATCATTTCCCGGGTATCGCCTGGGATGCGCGACGATTCGGAGAACGGCCCGTGGGTTCCCGATTCGACGACCCACAGATCGGCGCCGATCGACCGCACCAACGCGGTGGCATCCTCGATCTGCCCCCTGTTCATGGCGGCCATGGTGATTACCACCGCCATCAACAGACTCAGGCCAAGGCATGTCAGCACGAAGCGCCCCAGCTTGTGGCGGATATCGCGCCAGGCGAGGTTCACGTTCCCGCCTTTCCGGAAGGCACGATCTTAACCTTACGCCCTTCCTTGAGCCCTGCGGTCGGTCCCTCGACGAGTTGCATTCCCTGCGGCAGGTCGCCGACGATCTCGACGCGGCCGTCGAGGGTGCGGTGGCCGAGCGCCACATCCAGCTTGCGGAGCCGGCCGTCCTCGACCGCCCAGGCCGTCGCCCGTTGCCCCTTGACGTTCGTCAGGGCGTTGACCTTTAGAAGGATCGCCGCCGGTAGGGTCGCGACCTTGATCTTGACCTCGGCCTGTTCGCCAAGGTGAAAGGCCAGCGGGCAGCCGCCGCAGCGGACGTAGATCCGGTATTCCTCATTGACGCGGTCGCTTTCGATGTCGATGCGCGCGACCGTCGCCGGGATGGGGCGGTCGGGCGCCGAACGGCGGATGACCTGGGCCGGCTGACCGACCTGGATTGCCCCGGCGCGCGCCTCGTCAATGTAGGCAAGCGCCCAGACCGTCTTGGGGTCGACAACGGTGAAGACCGGTTCGTTTGCGGTGAGCGCCGAGCCCAACTCGCGGTGCCGTTTGATGACGATGCCGTCATAGGGCGCATTCAGCCGGTATTTGGCGAGCCGCACCTCTTCCAGGACCAGCGCCGCGCCAACCTGTTCCAGATTGGCCCGCGCCACGCCGACGGCGCTTTGCGCCTGGGCAACGTCCGCCTTCGCCACGTCGGCGGCGGCCTGCGCCTCGTCGGCGACCTGTTGCGACGTCGTTCCCCGCTCGACCAGTTCCTGGCGGCGCCGGTTCGTCAGCAGTTTTTCCTTGAGTACCGCCGTCGCGCGCGCGACGTTCGCCGTCGCCTGTTCGACCGTGGCTTCTGCCTGGGTCACGGCGGCGCGCGCCTGCGCGGCGCGGGCTTCCTGCTCACGGTCGTCAAGCCGCGCCAGCAACGTTCCTGCCTCAACCGTGTCGCCGTGGTCGGCGTGCAGTTCGACAAGCGTGCCCGGCGTCTCGAACCCGATCTGCGAAGTGACCTGCGCCTCGACCGTGCCGAGGCCGAATACCTGGATCGGCACGTCGTGCCGGACCTTGGCGACCCGGACCTCCACCGGCCTCAACCAAGCGGCCCAAAGCCCGCTACCAACAGCCACGGCGGCTAGCGCCGCAATGCCGATTTGCAGAAGTCGCATTCGTTTCATGATATATCCATTCGATCGAATGGCCGTGGTTCAACGACACAGCCCTAACGTTTCGCACCCCGAAGACGTTAGGCGTTTCTACGTCAGCATGCCTGTCCGCGCGGGCAGAACCCGGACACAGTATATATGCGCATGCTTTGTCCGAATTGACCTGGAGCAACCGCGGATCCAGTGCGGGTCACGAAATCTCAGATGGTCTGACGGCAAGGCCGGCCCGGCGTATGTGCCGGGTCGGAGGGTGGACGATATCAAGCCGCAGTACCGGACGGTTCTCCGGGTAGCTCCGGAATTTCGGAGAACGAATCTCAGCCGTTTCCCTATCAAGATGGCAGGCCTAACGGAAATCCGGCCTCGTCGTACGGGCCACGCGATCGGTTCGGAAGCGCCGATTGAGATCGACGGCTTCGCACAAAACGCTCCCTACCGGATCATCCGGCGGCGCACAGCGTGTCCCGCTCGAAACCGACGAACGCCTTGGTCAGTTTCGCCATTTCCCGGAAGAACGGCTGTTCCGCCCGCGCGGCGACCTTGTCGCAGAACCGGGGCAACCAACGCGACAGGTGCTCGTCCAGAAACCGGCGCTGAACGGCCATCGCGCCGCGGGCCGATTCCTTGTCGCCGTCCGTCCAATACGCCGCCTCTTGGATAGCCAGTCGCTGCATGAACTCCAGTTCGGCAGAAATATGGTCGGGCATGCCGGTGAACGAGTCGTCCAACGTCAACCCCGCGCCTTCCATGAATTTCTTTACCTCCACGGTCTCCACTCCCCAGAAATCGTTCCCACCGCAGGGAGTTTCCACATGCAGGGATTCGTGGGGAGAGAGGCGAGGCCCCGGTCCGACGAACAACCGGGTGAAGTCGAGGGCCAGTTCCTCGGCAAGTTGCCGGTCGGCAAGATCGCCGAAAATCGCCTCCGGCGAACTGCCCAGGGCCGTCAGCGCTTGTGAGAATTCCGGTCCCTGTAGGCAGGATAAAAACGATTCCGATGGTTCCGCCCGGAAGACTTCGGCCAGCAAGCCGTAGACGTCGGCGCGGGCTGTCGCCATTTCTGCCATATCCTTCCGGGCGGTCTTCATCGTCTTTCTCCTTTGACTGTCGGTTCGAAGCCTAGACCCTGACGACCTTGACCGGCGTGTCGAACCATCGTTGTGATCCGCCGATGGGATCGGACCAGTTGGGCATCGCGACGTTGGGATGGACGCCGTGTTTCTTCCACCACATGTTCTTGATGTCGGGGTCCGTTCCGGCCCCACCATCGAGCGGCGAAACCTTGCCCGAACCGTAGACGCCGGAATGCTGGCGCCCCAGATGGTGGGAAATGGCGATGACCCCCGGAACGATCCCTTCCGTGACGTAGGCGGTGGTTTCGAATTCGCCGACGGTGCTGGTCACCCTGATCGGGTCCCCGTCCTTGATGCCGCGCTCGGCGGCCGTCTTCGGGTTGATCCAGGCGGGATTGTCGTGCTTGATCTCCGCCAGCCACTTGCAGTGCGCCGTGCGGGAATGGGTGTGCACGGCGACCTTGTAGGTGGTCATGATCAACTCGTCGTTCGCCATTTTCTGGTGTTCGGGAACCGGTGTATAGGTCGGGAACGCCGGCAGCCCCTTGGAGGCGAAATTATCGGAATAGAAGTCCAGATACCCGGCCTTGGTGAACTTGGTGTTCGGCGGATAGGCCAGGTAAGGCGTGCCGTCGATATCCTGGGCGACATAGGCCTTCTTGGCCCCTTTGGTGCCCAGATAGCCGACCTTCACTGCCTCGGCCTCGCTGGCGACCCCCGCCTTCTTCCAGTTCCAGTAGACGCCGGTTTCCTTGTCGAGGATGACCCCGTCCCCGGAGACGTCGACTTTCCTTTCGTAGAAACCGTAATTTCCCTTGTCGTTGGGATCGTGCCAGACGCCGTGCTTCTTCATGTATTCGAAACCGCCGGCCTCCTTGATTTTCGGAGTCATCTCGCAAGACTGCCGGACAAAGTCCTCCTTGCCTGACCATGCCAAGTTGAAGCCGATCCGCTTCGCCAGTTCCGGCCAGACGTCGCCCTGACAGCGGGCTTCGCCCAGAGGTTTGATCAGTGGTTGGCGAATATAATACTCGGCGACCTGGGTCGGCGAGACCATGTCCTCCCAGTCCCAACGCTCCAGATATGTGACGTCGGGCAGGATGATATCGGCGTATTGCGATGATTCGTCATAGACGATCGTGGTGCAAATCTGAAACGGCACCATGTTCTCGTCCGCCATGAGGGCCTGGACGCCCTTGTTGTCGCCGTTGATGAAGCCGGGATTGTAACAGCTCCACCAGTAGACCTTGGGCCGCCCGTGATGCCCGTCCTTGATCATGGGCCAGACCTGGTGGCTGACATGATGGGTCGGGAAGGCGACTTCACCGGGAAAGCCGTCCTTGATGTGCAAAGCCTTGTGCACCTTGGCCTTCTCCGACTTGGGATGCTTCCATCCGGCGCCGACGCCCATGCACCGCCCACCGGGACGGTCCAGGTTGTTGGTGACGGCGGCAAGCAGCATGGCGCCACGTTCCGTATCCGCGCCGTAGTAATGCTTGACGGCGCCGCGGTAGGTGACGACGCAGGCCGATTTCGCCTTGGCGAAGCCGCGGGCGATTTCCCGGATCTTGTCCGCCGGCACACCGCTTTCCTTTTCCGCGAATTCGGGGGTGAACTTGGCCACCTGCTCCTTGATCGCGGCGATCTTCTCCGCTTCGGTCGCCGAATAAGACCCGGTGACCCGCATGAACTTGAGATGTTCCCTGCGGAACAGACCCTCGTTCATGATCACGTTGAGCATCGCCATGATCACCGCGCCGTCGGTGGCCGGCTTCAAAGGCAGCCATTCCGTCGACTGGGCGGCCGTGTTGGTCAGCCGTACATCGAAGGTGTAGATCGGCACCCCGCGGTCGACCTTTGCCCTCACCAGGCGTTGCGCCGTCGGGATGTGGTTGGTGTGGGTTTCGAAGTTGTTGGAGCCGAATATCACGACGAAATCGGTATTGTCGTAATCCCAATTGTCGTACATGCCGCCCCAGAGACTTTCCTGGCCGACCCATTTGGAGGCTTCGCACACCGACGTGTGATTGCCGATCGTCCCCGTGCCATAGGCGTCCATGAAGTCATGCATGGTTGCACTCTGGGACGCCTTGTGGCGCCCGTACTGGTACATGAACAGTTCCGGGGTGCCGGCGTCACGGAGCTCCTTCAGCTTGCCGGCGATGGTGTCCAGGGCTTCATCCCATGAAATTCTCTTCCATTTGTGCTCGCCACGTTTCCCCACCCGTTTCAACGGATACAGAATCCGGTCCGGAAAATAGACTTGGTTGACTCCTGCCTGGCCCTTTGCGCAGAGCTTACCGCGCGTGCGGATGGAGTCGGGGTGCCCTTCCAGCTTCATCAGGCGGCCGTCTTCCACGTATCCGATCATCGAATCCCGGGTCACGCATTGCCAGCACGCAGTCGGGATGGCCTTTCTCTCTTTTCCGGTCGCGGGCGAGAAATCGCGGCCGCCGGCCTGCAACGTAACCGAGCCCGCCAGCGCCTTTTTCCCGGCACCGACGCCGGTCGCCAAGGCGGCGCCGCTTGCGCCCGCCAAGGTCATGAAATTACGACGGTTCATCTTGATCATGGTTTTGTTCCTCATCTCAAGTACTGGTTCAACAGACGTGCGCTCCTAGGGAATCTGGTCCACGTAGTGATCCAGTTTCTTTTTCTCCCGCTTGCGATAGACGGTGTTCATGATGTTGTCGGGATCGATGTAGAAGACGTGCGGGTCAGTCCCGGCGTCGGAAAGAAGGACGTTCTTCTTCAGATCATGCTCCTTGATCAGCCTGGACACCCGACTGTCGGGATCGTTCATGTCACCGAAGATGCGGGCACCGCCCTGGCAGGTATTGACGCAGGAAGGCTCGACCCCGTTTTCCACCCTATGGGTACACATGTCGCATTTGTCCGCGGCCTGTTTCGACGGATCCTTGCCGGCCTTGACGAAGGGGTCGAACGACCGCACCCCGTAAGGACAGGCGTCGATGCATTTGCCGCACCCGATACAGGCCTCCTTATCGATGAGGATCAGCCCGTCGGGGCGCTTATACGTTCCGCCTTGGCGATAGCGGATTTTCTTGCCGTCGGGGGTGACGTAGGTCGCGCGCTTGCCGGGATATTCCGGGCAGGCCTTCACGCACGGAGGAATGCCGTCCTTCGCGTTGCCTTCGCAGTGATTGCACATGATCGGCAGGAATGCCTTGCGCGTGTTGGGGAAGGTTCCCCAGGTCTTTTCCTGAACCACGGTTCTGAAGCGGCCAAGGGACACGTTGTTCTCGGCCTTGCAGGCGACCGTACAAGCGCGGCATCCGATACATGCGCGCAGGTCCATCACCATGACCCAACGCGGCGCGGTCGGCGCAGCCTCGGCCTGTTCGAACGGCGCGGTGATTGCCGCCGCGCCGGCCACGGCCACCCCCGCGCCCTTCAGGACGTCGCGGCGACCGAGTTTCGTGTCTTGTCGATTTCTCATGTCTTGGCTCTCCTCGGTACTTCGTGATGTGTATGTTCGTTTTGTTGTTCGCTGTCGTTCACTTGCCGCCACCCAACAGATCGATGGCATCCTCAAATTTCGGGTAGACCTCGTCGATTATGGTGATCGAGTATTTCTTGTTGTGAACGCCATTGCCGATGCGGATGACGTCGAGCATGGCTCTGCCGGCGGCGATCTTCGCCTCCGCTTCAGAGATCTTCGAGGCGTCGATCTTGCCTGCGGCTTCAGCCAACGCTTTGACCGCATTCGCCTCGATCGCTTCGATGGCCTTTACCTCCTTCTCGACCGTCTTCCGCCAGTCCTCGAGCATCTTCTCGTGTTCGGGGGAGTGGCAGCCGACGCAGGCCTTGGCGGTGCCGGTCTTTACGGTGTGGCGCTTGCGCAGCGAGGTGTCGAGGTGGCAGCCTCGGCAATTGGTGTTCACCTTGAACATAAGGTTAGGAACGGCGCGCACGCCGTCTACGACCGGGACGCCGGCGAGAAGGACCTTCTGCGCCGCATGTGCGCCCTGATGGCAGAGGCCGCATTCCTCACGCAGGGCGTCGAGGTGGTCGGTACGGTCGCGGTGGGTGATCTCGCGATGGCAGTCGAAGCAGTCGGCCCGCTGGGCCGCGACATGGGCGTCGTGCATCAGTTTTAAGTCGCCGGCCTTGGCCAGCAGCGTCTCGCTGCGGTTGTGACAGGCCAGGCAGCCGCTTGAGTTGACATTTCCCTTGTCGACTTGGCCGTTACCTGCGGCGATCGCGAAGTGGCAACCGGCACAGGCAACGCCCGCCTTTTCGATGGTCTGATGGGTGATCGGAGTGACCTTGGGATCGTCCTTGCTGGCCTGCGATTGTAGGGATTTCGCCGGGATGGTGTGACACAGCGCGCATTTTGACACGCCGGCGGTGAAGTTGATCGTCGGCGCCTCGGTGAACGCCGCCCTTGTATACCCGGCGGGCAACAGCAGGTCGCCGGTGGCGCCCGGCGTGGTCGCCGCCGAGGTCGCGGTTCCGGATTTCAGGTGGCACAAGAAGCAGATGCCGGCCGGCACTTCGAAGTGCTTTTCGGCGGTCACCTTGACGTGGCAGGTGTCACAGCTCAATTTCTGACCGTCCAACGCCTTGCCGCTGAAATGGACCGCGTGCTTGAATTTTACCTTCCGCTCGGTGAACTCAAGTTGCTTGTCTTGAAATTTGGTTACATCGTGACACCCGCCCCGAAGACAAGCGCCATCGGGCACGACTGGACGGATGGGTAAGGGCGCTTTGGGGTCGTACAGGTAGGCCGCCAAGTGGCGCAGGCCTTCCATCTTGGCCTTGAAGGTGTATTTGCCGCCCGGCAGGAAATGGCAGTCGATGCATTCCGCCTGCTTGCCATCGGGATTGTTGGCGGCATGATGGCGGTCCTTTTTCCACCCCTCGTACTGCTCGCTCATGATGTGGCATGTTCCGCCACAGAACGAAGACCGGGAAGTGTAGTATTCCATCCCCCCGTAGCCGGCGAGCACGAGGACCAGGACAACCGTGATCGCGACACCTCCGGCGATCATGGTGAGGCTTCTTTTCAATGTCCTGCGTCCTTGCTGTTTTCTTCCCAACTGTCCCGCAAATCGGCAAACGCCCTCCCCTCGGGGACATCCGTCCTGTCCGCATGATCCGTGCCAAATTTTAAGTATTTGATATCATTAAGTAATTTTTCCATACGCCGTAATGAACGCCGATTTCCCACAAAATCCGTTACCGACGGGTAACCGACGCGGTTTTTCCGGTAACGGAGAAAAATCGGCGCATCCGCAAACGATTAAGCGGGATGGTCCGGTGGAGGTGGTTCCCGTCCGGTAACGCTCAACGAAGCGCCTGAACTAAAGTACGGCGTGAAATTCCGGTGCGATTAGACGCCTCAACGATTTGATCTCGATCAAGGAGCGACGCGAGATAACGTCCGATAATCCGTCGGCGTTTCTCCACTGTTGAACTGAGTCCCATTCGGGGGAGGAGGTGTCCGGTGGCCCGAATACCTGCATCCGGCGCCGCCCTTCTTGTTGCGTTTCTGATCATTGGTGGATTAGCCGGCGTGCCCAGGGCCACCGCCGCGCCGCCGGCCACGCCGATCCGTTTTGGTCTTACCGCGGTGGTCGTGGATGATAACCTTCGGTTTTTGAACCAATGGGCGGACTATCTGAGTGCGCGCATGGACCGACCGGTCAAGTTCATCAGACGCCGCACCTACCGTGAGATCATGGAGCTGTTAAAGTCGGGGCGCCTTGAATTCGCCTGGATATGCGGCTTTCCCTTCGTTCAGAAACGCGAACCGGAATTCATTAAATTGATGGCGGTTCCCATATACCGGGGTGAACCCCTCTATCATTCCTACATCATCGTCAACAAGGACAGCACAGCCCAGACTTTCGAAGACCTGGAAGGCAAGGTCTTCGCGTTTTCAGACCCGGACTCGAATTCGGGCTACCTCTATCCCCAATATTTGCTGGTCAACAAGAGCAGTATTCCGGACCGTTACTTCCGGCAGACGTTTTTCACGTTCAGCCACGCGGATACGGTCGAGGCCGTCGCCGAGCGTGTCGCCGACGGCGGCGCCGTGGACTCCTACATCTGGAACTACCTGAACGCCTCGCGCCCGGATATCACCGCACGAACGCGGATAATAAAAGTCTCGCCCGCCTTTGGATTCCCACCGCTTGTCGCGAACGTCAACGTCGACGAGGCGATTGTCGACCGCATGAAGGCGGTGTTTCTCGAAATGGCGGAGAATTCCCGCGGACGCGGATTTCTGAATGGTTTGAAATTGGACGGCTTCGGCGATTACGCGGCCAGCCTGTTCGACAATATCCGAGAAATGAACTTGCATACGAGGAAAGCCAGACCGTGGCTCGACGCAGTCAAGGAGCAGGCGACTGAAATGGCCGGAGGCGCGGAGTGACGGTTCAATTCCTTCGCTTCAAGGGCCTGTCCTTCAAGTTCGCCGTCGCGATGACCGCCGTGATTTCCGGTGTGGCGTTTACGGTCGGCGCCGTGTTCATGACTCTGAACTGGCGGCACTTGCAACGCGAACTGGAGGAAAAGGCGTTGCTGCTTGCACATTCCGTCGCCATGACCGCGCCCGAGGCGATCCTGAGGAACGACAACTGGTTCCTCTATAAAAGTCTCAAACGCCTTGCCCTCCAATCGTCCCACGAAAGAGGAATTACTCAAATCGTGACCGGCATGATCCTGGACCCCGACGGTCACGTGCTGGCTCATCTCCGGCCCGGCGACAATCCGCTCGGCCTGTTGCTGCACGAACCCGACACGACGAACGCGCCGACTTGGCCCGACATTCGGAACCTCAGGTCACCGACGGTGATTGCACGCGGCGACCACTTGGAAGGCGTGGTGCCGATTTTCGCCGACAAGTTGCTTTTAGGGGTGGTGCGCATCCGGCTCTCGCGAACCGTGCTTCTCGCCAAGGCGGAGCGGTCGGCCTGGATCATCGCCGGCATCACCCTGGCACTGGCGATCGCGGGAAGCCTTCTCGGAGCGGCGATATCGCGACGGATCACCAAGCCCCTGACCGCCATGACCGAGGGCATGGAAGCGGTCAGCCGGGGTGAGCTGACCAATATCGCGCCGGTGCCGGTCAGCGACGACGACGAACTGGGGAAGCTGGCGGCGACATTCAACAAGATGGCCGTCGAAATGATGGAAAAGAAAGCTCTCGAGGAGCAGATGGCGATCAGCTCGAAACTCGTGGCCCTCGGCCGAATCACCGCTGGCGTTGCGCATGAGGTCAACAATCCTTTGGCCGGGATGCTCAACTGCATCGACACGCTAAAGAACCACCCGGAGGATCCGAGTCTGACCGAACGGTATCTTCCGTTGTTGGAAAAGGGCCTCCATCGCATTCGGAACATTGTAGAAAGCTTGCTGATAGAACTGCGGACCGAAGGATCGAATGAGCAAAGCTCGCCATCATCCCTGGAAGAACTCAAGGACTTGGTCGACGCTGAAATCAACGGTCGAAGTATTCGTTTTTCATGGGACAACGTTCTCGGCGAAGACATTCGAATCAATGGCCGGCGGGTACAGCAGATCGTCCTCAACCTGCTCAAGAATGCGATCCAGGCCGTGCCGGACGGCGGCGCCGTATCATTCCGAAGTTATCTCGACGCGAACTGGGTCATTTTGGAGATACAGGACACAGGGCCCGGCATAGCGGCCGATATCCGCGACCAGTTGTTCGATCCTTTCTTCACCACCAAACCGAACGGCACCGGCCTGGGACTGTGGATCGTTTATCGCATGGTCGAAAGCATGCGTGGCGTCATTCAGGTCGAAAGCCAGCCGGGAAAGGGCACGAAGTTCAACGTCACGCTGCCGGTCACGGCAATGAGCACCTGACGCATGAATAGAGAGCGAAACAAAGCAGCCGCGCACGGTATGCCACCACCGGATTCAGGCTTCGTCGAACCCTGCGTGTTGATTGTCGACGACGACGACATCATGCGCACGTCATTGGAAGATCGATTCCGCCTTGAAGGGATCGCGCTCCGGGTTGCCGAAGACATTTCCGGCGCCTTGAACGAGATGCGACGAGGTGATGTGGATCTCGTCATCACGGATATCCGGTTGCCCGATGGATCCGGCGCCGATCTGTTTCACGACATTGCCCTGAATTATCCCGGGACACCGGTAATTTTGATGACAGCCTTCGGCACCGTCTCCGACGCGGTGGCGTCAGTCAAGGCAGGCGCTGTCGACTACCTGACGAAGCCTTTCGAAATGCACATCTTTATTGAAAAGGTGCGGCGCAAGTTAAGGCAGATCCAGGACGCAAGGTTATCGGCGGCCCCTCTTGGGATACCCGACGAGACCTTCCGGCCGGGCGCAGGTCTCCTCGGAAAAAGCAAGGCCATGCGTCAGATAGAGCGTTTGCTCGCCCGCCTCCACCAGATCGACAGTTCCGTTCTGATAACCGGCGAGTCCGGCGTCGGCAAGGAAGTGGTGGCGGGAATGATCCACCATAACGGACGACGTGCAGGGCAGCCCTTGGTTACCGTCAATTGCGCCGCTCTGCCACTGAACTTGGTGGAAAGCGAACTGTTCGGGCACGAAAAAGGCGCGTTCACCGGCGCCGGGCGACGGCACGTCGGCCGGTTCGAACAGGCCAATCACGGCACCATTTTCTTGGACGAAATCGCCGAAGTGCCGCCGGAAATCCAGGTCAAACTGCTTCGCGTGCTCCAGGAGCAAAAGGTCGACAGGGTCGGCGGCGAGACACCCATTCCGCTGGACGTCCGCGTCATTGCCGCAACCCAGGTCGATCTCCATGAGGCAATCAAAAACGGGCGCTTCCGTTCCGATCTGTTTTGGCGCTTGAACGTAATCCATGTTGAAATTCCGCCACTGCGCGCTCGGCGCGAGGACATCTTGTACCTAGCGGCCCGTTTCGTCGCGCAAAATGCCAAGGAGATGGACAAACCGGTTTCCGGGCTGTCGCGTAGCGCGGAAAACTACCTTCTCGAATATTCCTTCCCGGGCAACATTCGGGAACTGCGCAACATGCTGGAACGCGCGGTCGCTCTGTGCGACGGGACCCGCATTGAGAAACGCGACCTAGTGTCCGTCGATCAGGGCGATAACGATACGTTCAATCCGCCGCACACGTTGAAAAGAGCAGTCGAGGACGCAGAGCGGGAAACCATTCTCGCCGCACTTGACCGACACGACTGGGCGATTTCAAGAACCGCCAAGGAACTGGGAATTTCCCGAAAGAACCTTTGGGAGAAGATGCGACGCCGCGGCATTGAACAGTAGGCGCGGGGACGCCGAACGGGCGAAACCGACAACAGGAGCACTACGATGAAACAACAAAGCATCACATCGGCGTCTTTCGCCGCCGTCACCTATCCACCCCGGTCGGGGGCGACCCGGCTTCTTGCGACCTTCGCTTCGCTGCTGTGCCAGAGAGGCGTCAGAGTCGGGGGAATTGTGCAGGAACGCCTGTTCGATGACGCGGGCGGCCTCATAGGAATCGATGCCGTCGACGTTGCCACGGGCAGGCGCATCGCGATAAACCGGCCGACGGCGGAAACGATGATGAACCGGCAATGCACCCTGGACACTTCGGCGCTGGCAGAGGTGTGTGGCGTGCTGCGTACGTCCGTGGCGGGCCACCCCGACCTCATCGTGGTGGAAAAATTCGGCCAGGAAGAACAAAGCGGTCACGGTATGATCGACGAGATCATGGCCGCCATCAGCGGAGGTATACCTCTTTTGATCACGGTGCCGAAGCCGGCATTGGATATCTGGAATGAACGGACCGGAAATCTCGGCGCCGTCCTGTCATACGAGCAGGCGGCGCTTGAGGTTTGGTGGGATGCCGTAACCGCCCCAAGAAATTTCGAGAAACGCGCGGTCTGACCCGCAGCCGTCACCTGGATTTTGGTCCAACTGGCCGGCGCTCGCCTGGCAAGCGCGGGCGCGGCGCGGTTACGGCCCGGTGGCGTTGGACTGCTCGCCGCCGTCATTCTGATCGGCCGCTTCCGCGCTACCTGCCTCCTCTAATCCCTTGTTTCACTTCGGGCTTTTCGACGTCTTTCGGTCGCACTACGTGCTCCCTCACGAACCGGCAGGCTCTCTCATCTACCCCACCTACCAATAAAAAAGGGCCCCGGTGCGGGGCCCATTTTTTATTGGTTGCGGGGGCAGGATTTGAACCTGCGACCTTCAGGTTATGAGCCTGACGAGCTACCGGGCTGCTCCACCCCGCGTCATGTCGCAAAACCGGAACGTTGTTTTGCGCGAACTTAAAAATCACGTCGCAAACCCGAGGGGACGAGGTTCC
>Ga0210038_1000098_pt1 | contig 58513 bp, 62 predicted proteins | sample CryGeyCG2114_020_FD_183970 | JGI IMG/M metagenome (GOLD analysis project Ga0210038, IMG submission 183970) | Groundwater microbial communities from aquifer - Crystal Geyser CG15_big_fil_post_rev_8/21/14_0.20 (SPAdes) (version 2) | ecosystem: Environmental > Aquatic > Deep subsurface >... | reverse complement strand
CGCGCTTGAACAAGATGAAGGGCATGGGCCAGATCGTCAGCTGGTCGGTGCGCGACGAGAGCCTCCACTGCGAAGGCATCACCCGCCTGTTCCACGCCTTCTGCAAGGAACGCGACTGCCTGACCAAGTCGGTCAAGGAAGACATCCTCGACATGTGCCAGAAGACCGTGCGGCTCGAGGACGCGTTCATCGACCTCGCCTTCGAGGACGGCCCCGTCCCCGGCATGACGGCCAAGGAAATCAAGAAATACATCCGCTACATCGCGGACTGGCGCCTCGGCCAGCTCGGCCTGCCGAGTATCTACATGGTCGAGGACCACCCGCTCCCCTGGCTCGCCCCGCTCTTGAACGGCGTCGAGCACGCCAACTTCTTCGAAACCCGCGCCACCGAATATTCGAAGGGCGCGACCAAGGGCAATTGGCAGGACGTCTGGTCGAGCTTCGACAAGCGCCAGGGCGCCAAGGCCGCCAACGAGGAAGAAACCGCCGACGACGGCCCGGGGCTGTTCGAAGATGGCGGTAGCGAGAGCACGGGGGTTGCGGCGGAGTAGTAGGTTTTGGCGCAAACCGAGTTCCGTTATGATTGTCCGCACTGCTTGACGTTAGGAGCAGGGTTTTCAATCAAGACTGTTTGGACTCAGCGAGGCAATCCCTACCTTTCCAATATTGCTGCTGCGTGTGGTGTTTGCAGTAGGGGAATAATTGTTGAGGCGAAGTCAGGGAGTGGCCACTTCCCGACTGACTTGGTTAATCGCTCAATAGATTTTCCAACGAATAACTTGGTAATCCAGAGAGCTCACCCAAAAACCGAATTAGACATTCCAACAGACCTGCCTCCGTCAGTTGAGAAGTTCCTCCGCCAAGGTATGGTAAATTTGCATGGTGGTAATTGGGATGCTGCCGGGGCGATGTTTCGAAAGACACTTGATGTGTCCACTAAAATTATCGTGCCAAAGCAAAGGGGCCTATATACTTAGCTAGCCAGAGGGCGTCATTTCCAGTTCGGGCCGTCATAGCCAGATGGCGGCTCAATATCGTCCCAGCTCGCCGCTACTTCACGGCAGGATGAGGCAATCGACTTTCGTAATCGATCAATTGCCTTAGGCGCACGAACAATGTCGGTGCCATATGGATCGAGTGACATACACAGCCGGGGAAGAGGCTCAACTTGTGACGAGGCCTCTTCTAACGCCCAATGGATCAAAGCCGCGACATGCTTCTTGCGTTCATCAATGTTCTTCCGCGCATCGTCAGTGCTCGCCATAATCAGAACGCATCCCCCGGAGAAACCTTGCCCATCGGGAGCCTCCTCGAAAATGGGAGCGTCGAGGCGCACGTTTACCCGGACGCCGGAGATCGGCAACGTGAGGTTTTGCGGGCCTGGGCTGAATTTGCAGCGAGAAAGCCGTGAGTTGGCAAACATCTCGATGAAGGCGTTGATTGCCGCTTGGCAACGAAGCGCCTCATCATGGTTATATCCTTGTTCGCGCCTCGCTTTCGCGGCAAGGCGCTCTAGCGTGTCGTCGAAATAGGACGGATCGCCGGAATTTGATGCGAGAAATTTACCAATTGCTGGTAGTGCTTGACTGTAAGCAATGACCGAAACTTTCCGGGGGAATTTTGCCTTCCGAATGACAGCTTCGCGTTGAGTGGCAGTCTGTGTGGTAAGGTATTCCGCGACATGATTGGCCGAAAAGCGCGGCTTGGGATGAAACTGGAAATTAGGGGTCTCTGACATGGAAGATATGATCCTTAGAGCGGAAATCGACTCGGATACTTTTCTCTATGTGTCCCCGATTTCGTCAGAAACTTATCAGGAACACGTGGAAATTGACAACCTTGGCGGAAGGGGCGGCTACTTCGTCCTACGATCCAAGCGAAGAGGCACCAAGGAAACCTTGGATGTGTTGGCAAAGGCAGCATCATTCGACGCTGCCGGCGAGATTTTCGACATGATAGTTGCCGCGCGTCGGCATCAGCTCGCCGGTAGCGCCCTCTGATCCATCGCCTCAATGGCAAGCTGGGCGATTGATGGCGGAAGCTGGTTCCGCTTCACCTTGCCCTCAAGGTAGTTCTTGAACTTGCCGCCCTCGATATATTCGTCTTGTAGCCACTGACGATAGTCACCTAGCGCTGCCAGCGGGTAACACCATGACGGATGAGGGTTAGCTGCTGACTGCGGATGATCGTCCGGGTAGTCGTGATTGTATTTGCGGCGCGGACCGTATGTTTCGTCCATATCGTTCGCCGCCCAGAACTTCGACCAATGCTGGCCTATGGAAATGTCGACGACAAACTTTTCATCGACCGGAGCGCCAGCCATAATGAGTTCGTAAATGACGGTGTGAGCCTCGTTGAAGACGTGAAAGAATCCCTTTGGCGCGGCCTGATAATTCAATGCAATTCGGTCGTGCCACTTTTTGAATTTGTCGGATTGCTTGCCCGTCGGATCATACCCGACCTGCGCGTAGATCAGCTCTTTGAGCTTCGTTCCGGCTAGGAGCCGGAAGTTATCTCGCGCCTCTGGCTGGCAGTTTGCCCCAGCGTCGAAGGCGTAATATTCCAACACCGCAAGGCAAACCTCTGCCGGATAGCAGTAGTGCACCACGCCGTTATGCATGGTCTCAATATGCGCATGGCTGGCATGCAGCCCCATTTTGTCGATGATCGCCTTGATGGCCTTTATGCGTGGCTTTTGGTCGTCCTCGTTCCACTGGGAGCTGATGGTGCCGATATGGGCATTCTGAACGCCACACAGCTTCGCCAGGCCACGCTGATTAAGATAGGGGGTTCCGTCCTTAAGGACGCCCATGCCAATGCCGCCAACGTCGCGCTCAGCCTCGATGCCGAGATCCAATTCGGGCTCTTCGGGGGTGATTTCCATTCCGCCAGATTTGGGCGCTAAGACTTGAATTTCTGCGGCTTTGGGGGTGATTTCCTTCACCGTTTTCCCGGCCACGAGAGACTTTGCCACCGCGTCGAAATCGGCGTCAATGGGCTCAATATCCTTAGGCATTTGTGAGACCCCTGTATGTGAGACGCTTGCCGACCATGCGGGCAATCGTTTTTTCAATGAAGCGCATGGTTCCATCCTGCGCAGTGTTTTGGCGGAAGGCAAATTCGCTGACGTAGCGGTGAAGATGCTTCGGGCTCATGTAGTGGAACACGCCGTAGTGGCCACGCTTGAGCAAGGCCCAGAAGCTTTCGATGCCGTTCGTGTGGATGCACAGATCGCGGACGTATTCGCCAGCGGAGTGGTTCACGGTGAAGTGGCGGAAGCCTTCCGAACGAAGGCCCTGATAGGCGCCATGCTCGTCAGTGGTGACGAAGGCGCCCTTTTCGACATTGGCCTTGATGTAGCCCTTGAGGGTCGGCGCCGACGTGTCAGCGACGGGAGTGGCGCGGACTTGAGCGTTTTCGTCGCGGATGCCGAGAACGGCGACCTTGCCGACAGGGCCGCGACCGGCGCGAAGCTTCTTGGAGGCGTGCTTGTTGCGCTCCTTGCCGCCGATGTAGGTTTCATCGACTTGGACATCATCGCCCATGGGGCCCTCATCGGCGCCAGCTAGCCAAGTCTCACGGATGCGTTGCGCGAGGAACCATGCCGACTTTTGCGTGATGCCGAGTTCGCGCGCCATTTGCGTGGAAGGGATGCCCTTGCGCGCGGTAGTCATCATGTAGATCGCCATGAGCCACTTGTGGAGGCCGAGGCGGCTCTCTGCGAGCACGGTGCCGGTGCGGACGCTGAAATGCTTACGGCAGTCGCGGCACCGATACGGCATGGGCTTGTGGTTCTTGCACTCGTGGACGTTGAGGCTGCCACAGTGGCCACAATGGGGATCGTCGCCCCAGCGGTTCTTTTCGAAATAGAGGCGGGCCGCTTCCTCGTTCGGGAACCGTTCGAAGAACTGGTAGAGGCTGACGGTTTCGGGCTTTTCCTTGCTCATGAAACCTAACTAGCCAAAACCGGCGATGCGGTCAAGCTAATTATGGCTAGTTAGGTATATAGGTCCCAAAGCAAAAGGGCATGACCCTCTTCAAGCGCATAAATTTCATGGTTGAAGAAAATCTTTTGACCAAAGCAATGGGTGACTGGTCACATGAAATACGGCTCGATGGCAACGATGCAGTTCACGACGAGGAACCTGAAACAGAGAGCGACGCCATTGCGATGCACAAGTTTGCCGAGGCATTCCTAAGGTATAGCTTTTCCCTCCCAAGTATGGTGGCGCGCAATCGTGCTAAACGTGACGTCGCCGAAGAGTGAGTCTGCAGTCCGTGTTCTAGCCCCTCGGCGAATGTTGTGCGCATTCAGAAGAGGTAGGAGACGTGCTGATGTAATGCACAGTTGGTCAGGCCATACTTCTCTAACTTTTCTAACCTAAACTCGCCGCATGAAGCTTATCGGTGAGATCTTCGGCGGGGCGCTTTTCCTCGCGTTTCTGGCGTTTCAGGCCAGGTGGCTCGATGCGGCGACGATCTCGTCCTTCTTCGCATCCGAGCACCAAGCACAGGCGCCCAATCCGTGACCGTCGGGTGCGCCCGAGGTCGAGCGGCAGGCGTGGACGACGGGCGGCCCGAAGGAGCTTCAGGTGGACGTGCAGCTCCCGCGTCACTCTCCGCACCCGCGCCGCCACCGCAACCCCGCGCCGCGCCCGCCCACGCCTCAAGCGGCTCCGCCTATTACCGCAATTGCGCCGCCGCCCGAGCCGCCGGGGCCGCGCCGATCTATCGCGGAGAACCGGGCTACCGCCCACCCCTCGACCGCGACGGCGACGGGGTGGCGTGCGAGCCCTATCGCGGGCGGTGATGCGCAACCCGGCGGCAGGGTAACCGCTTGGAAACCAAGGCGGGTCTAGGCGAAGTGATCCGTCGCTTCGAGGCGTCCCTCCCATGGCGCACTTCCTGCTTGAATACGCCCCATATTACCTTGTCGTAATCAATTTCGTCGCCTTCGCTGCGTTCGGCATCGACAAGTCGTTGGCGGAACATGGGCAGCGCCGCATCAGCGAATCAAACCTGCTCGGCTGGGCCACCCTCGGGGGGACGCCGGGTGCCTATGCGGGGCGGCACCTGTTCAGCCACAAGACGCGCAAGCAGCCGTTTTCGAATTGGCTCCATACCATCGCAATCCTTCAGGCGGCGCTACTGGTCGGACTCGCGGTCTATTTCATGCCCATGTGAGCGCGCGCCCAACCTCAGCACCAGCCCCTGTCCCCGCCGCCCCATTCATGCGCCAGCCCTTCGGCCACGAGCATCCCGCCGATGCTCTCGCCGCCGCGCGAGAGGACCCGCAGCTTGCGACCGTAGCGGTCCGCGTCGCGGCCCTCGGGGTTGGGGCGCAGTTCGAACGGGGCCGCGTTGAGCAGCACGATCAGCCGCTCGGTCGCCTGCTGGCCGAGCTGCTCCTCGCGCGCGCAGCGGGGCTGCGAGATTTCGGGGGTGTCGATATCGGCGATGCGGATCTTGTCGCCCTCCAGCCAGATCGTGTCGCCATCGACCACGCAGGTGATGCGCACCGGGCCGGCGCAGCGGGCGAAATGCTTGCGGAAGGTGTCCGCCCCGCTGGCCTCGGGGCTCGCGGCGTCGGCGGGCGGAAACCCGCCGAAGAACCAGACCGCGGTGAACGCCGCCAGCGGCAGCGCGAACAGGATCGGGCCGAGCCCGCGCGCGGCTTCGCGCCAGCCGGTCGCGGCGGCGCGGCGCGCGGGCGCTCGCCTGCGCCTGCCGGGGTCGAAGCGATGGATCGTGCCCATTGCGCGAACCTACCCCGCGAGTGGTTAGCAAGCGGTTGCAATCCCCGCCGCCGCGGATCGGTAGCGTTCTCTCGCTGCTGTCGCGACGCCCGATCTTGCGCTATGCCCAAGGGGTTCAGGGTCGCATCGTCATGGGGGAATGACATGCGTTGGATACGAATCCTGCCGATCGCGCTGGCGGGCCTTTTGCTCGCCGCGCCGGGTCCCGCGCCCGTCGCCAAGGGCGCTCCGGGCAAGTGCAAGCAACCGCACGCGCCGATGTTCAAGCTGGAGAAACCGCGCAAGCCGAGCTGCGCGATCGGGGGCAGCTGCACGCGGCGGCAGCTGGAAGCCTATGACGACGAGGTGCGCGATTTCCGCCGCGCGCTGCACTTCTATGGCGAGGAGCTCGACCTCTATTACAAGCGCGCCAACAAATTCCTCGGCTGCATGAGCGAACTCGACTGAGAACGGAGGCGCGCGGGGCTCACCAGCCCCAGGCGGCCGGCGGGGGCGCGACCGGTTCGCTGGCGTCGAACTCGGCGCGGAACAGGCGGGTGGGATCGTTGCGGCGGGTGAGCTGGTAGGCGAAGCGCGCGCCGCGCGTGCCGGCCGGATCGACCTCGATCCGCCAGACATTGGTGAGCGAGGCGCTGAGGCCTTCGCGTTCGAACAGCGCGATCGAGTATGCGTCGACCGGGAAGTCCTGCACCCGCGCGGTGCCGGCCGACAGCGTGTCGCCGCCATACTGGGTGACCGCGTCCTCGCTGCCGTCCTCGTGGCGGTGATCGTGCTTCAATCGCAGGCCGTCGGCGGTGCGGGTGACGATCCAGGTGCGGCTGCGGTCGAAGCCGTCGGCGATGCCGTCCTCCTCGATATGGAAGGCGATCGCGATGCGCGTGTCAGAACATTCGGCCCAGTGCGCGATCATGCGCTTGTCGGCCCAGTCGGCATCGCGCTCGTCGGTGCTGGCGAGTTCGCCTTCGTATGCATTCCCGCAATGGCTCGAGAGCGCGTCCCAGAACCGTTCCTGCGATAGCGGCAGCGGATCGGTGCCCGGCAGCGTGGTGCAGCCAACGAGGGCGAGAGGGGCGGCGAGCGCGGCGAAGCGGGGGGCGGTGCGTGTCATGCGCGCGACGATAGGCGCATGGCGGGCGTTTTCCTACTCGCAAGTGTCGCGCTATTCCCGCGGGATGGCACACGGCATCCGGCATGTTTTCGGCGCGCTCGATCGGCGCGGGGATGTCGCTGCGCGCGCGCCGCGCTTTTTCTCTCCTGGACAGTGTAACACCCGGTCCATGGCTCGGTTTTCCGCGGCCTGCGGTTGCGAAATGGCGCTTTGGTGTTATGCAATGCCAATACACCAAGGGAGAGCCATTGCATGATCCATCGTACCCTCGCCGCCGCGCTCGCGCTGCTCGCCGCCACCCCGCTCGCCGCGCAGGATGCGCCCGCCGAAGCACCCGCCGCCATGCCGTCCGGCGAGGCCTTGAAGGCAGCGGTCGAAACCAACGATGCGCGGCTGTTCTGGGGTTTCTTCGAGGGCTGCGACCCGGAACTGGTCGCCGACCTCGTCCACCCGGACTTCCGCATGCTGCACGACCTCGTCGGCATGCCCTCCGCCAGCGGCGCGGAGATGGTCGCCGGCGCGACCCGCAATTGCGACGCGCGCAAGCCCGGCGGCGCCAACGAAGGCTATCGCAACCGCCGCCTGTTCGTGCCCGGTTCGCGCCGCATCCAGCAGCTCGGCGACTGGGGCGTGCTCGAAGAAGGGCACCACACCTTCCACGAATGGCGCAGGGCGGCCAATGACGGTGCGGGCGGCTGGGTCCAGACCGGCGGCGGGCGCTATATCCACGTGTGGAAGTGGATGCCGGAGGAGGGCAGCTTCCGCCTGCTCGAAAGCCTGAGCCTCGATCACGGCCCCGCGCCGTCCTACCCGCCCGCGCTCGACTGACCCGGGCAAGGCCAGGGGGGAAATCGGAACGGGCACAGCGGCGATCGGTTGGTCACACGGAAACAACAGGGAGAAGACCCATGACCGACGTCGAAGACATTGAAACGAAGAACCGCTTCCCCTGGCTGCTGGTCCTCGCCGCGCTGGCGGTGCTGGCGCTGATCTGGTGGCTCACCGCGGGCGATACCGACACCGAGCTGAGCGAAGAGCAGATCGAGACCGCGCAGGAGATCACGCCCGACGAGCTCGAGGCATCCGAAACCGACCTGGAGAACCTCCAGGAGGCCACGCCGCCCGAGGAAACCGTCGAGATCGAAGCCGAAGAGCCGTTCGACGGCGACGGGGAATTCGCCGAGCCGGTCGCCGAAGCGTTAGAGCGAGAGGAATAGTCCGGCGAGCGCCGCGCTCATCAGGTTCGACAGCGAACCGGCGATGAGCGCGCGCACGCCAAGCTTGGCGATCATCGGGCGCTGGTTGGGCGCGAGGCCGCCGGTCACCGCCATCTGGATCGCGATCGACGAGAAGTTGGCGAAGCCGCACAGCGCGAAGGTGACCACCGCGATCGTGCGCTCGGAGAGCCCGCTGGCATCGGAAGCCGCCGCTGCGCCGAGATCGATGAAGGCGACGAATTCGTTGAGCACGACCTTGGTGCCGAAATAGCCGCCCGCCTGCACCGCTTCGGTCCAGTCGGGCGTCGCGAGCAGGTAGAAGAACGGCGCGAAGATGTAGCCGACGATCTGTTGGAAGGTCAGGTCGCCGTAACCGAACCACCCGCCGATCCCGCCGAGCAACCCGTTGGCGAGCGCGATCAGCGCGACGAACGAGAGCACCATCGCGCCGACTGCGACCGCGAGCTTGACGCCGGTCTGCGCGCCCTGCGCGGCGGCCATGATCAGGTTGGCGGGCTTCTCGTCGTCGTGGTCGACCGCGACCGGCTCGTCGATCTCCTCGCGGTTCAATGCGGCGGCGGCGAGGCTGGGCGGGGCCTCATCTGCCTCGACCGGCTCGGCCCCGTCCTGCACCGCGGGAAGCGCGACCGGATCGGGCATGATCATCTTGGCCATCAGGATCCCGCCCGGCGCGCTCATGAAGGCGGCGGCGACGAGATAGTCGATGCGGATGCCCATGCTGGCATAGGCGGCGAGGATCGTGCCCGCGACGCCGGCCATGCCCACGCTCATCACGCAGAACAACTGGCTCGGCGTGAGGCTGGCCAGATAGGGGCGGATCACCAGCGGGCTTTCGGACTGGCCGACGAAGATGTTCGAGGCGGCGCACAGGCTCTCCACCTTGGAGATGCCGGTGACCTTCTCGAGCCCCCCGCCGATCCACTTGATCACCAGCTGCATGATGCCGAGGTAGTAGAGGATCGCGATCAGCGAGGCGAAGAAGATGATCACCGGCAGCGCCGCGATCGCGAAGCTGTTGCCGCCGATCTCGGGCGAGGCGAGCGGGCCGAAGATGAACTGCACGCCGGCGCCGGCATAGCCGAGCAGGTTCTCGACCCCCTTCGCCGCGCCCTGGAGGAGACGATTGCCGAGCGGCACGTAGAGCACCAGCGCCGCGAAACCGGCCTGCAGCAGGAAGGCCGCGCCGACCACGCGCAGGCGGATCGATTTGCGGTCCTTCGACAGCAGGAAGGCGAGCGCGAAGATCATCACGATCCCCAGCAGGCTGTAGACGATGGACATGGGTTCGGGGCTCCCCCTCAGAAGCGGCGTGCGTGTGGCGGACCGCTCTAGCGATGCATCGATGCAATGGCGAGCGTGGACGAGGGCATTTGTCACACTTTCCCGAGCGCGCGCCCTGCGCTATCGCCCCGCCATGGAACAGACCTCGACGATTGCCCCGCCTGCCACCCACCGTTCGCTCTTCGTGTTCTCGCTGATCTATGGCGGGATGACGGTGCTGGCGGGCTTCCTCGCCTACAAGCAATTCGCGATCGGCCCGCTGGCTGTCGAATCGGGCATCCTCGCCTTCCTCCTGCTGGTGGTGATCTCGAGCGCGATTTCCCAATTGCACGGCGAAAAGACCGCCAACCGACTGGTGCTGTGGGGCTTCGTCCCGCTCGCGATCTCGATCGTGCTGATCGGGCTGGTGCTGGCGCTACCCGCCTCGCCCGACATGCCGGCGGACAATCTCGCCGCGTTCGAGAAGATCAATTCGCAGACCCCGCGGATCATGATTGCTGGACCGATCGCCTACGGCGTTTCGCTGCTGCTCAACGTCTACCTGTTCAACCGCCTGAGGGTGGGCAAGGGCGATGGTGCCGGTGCAGGGTCGATCATGGTGCGCGGCGCGATCGCCTCGGCGCTCAGCCAGGCGATCGACACGCTGATCTTCATCAGCGTGGCCTTCTACGGCGAATTCCCGATCACCGACCTGATTCTCGGCCAGATGCTCGCCAAGGTCGTGCTCAGCCTCGTGCTGGTGCCGTTCCTGATCCAGTTCGCGGTCGGCTGGGGCCGCGCGCTCGACAAGAATCCCGCATGACCGGGCAGGCGACCGACCCGGGGCCCGACGGAGCGCAGGCCAAGGCCGCGACGCTGATGGAAGCGCTGCCCTATCTGCAGCGCTATGCCGGGCGCACCTTCGTGGTGAAATATGGCGGCCACGCGATGGGCGACGAGGATGCAGCTTCCGCCTTCGCCCGCGACGTCGTGCTCTTGAAGCAGGTCGGGATCGATCCGGTGGTCGTCCATGGCGGCGGGCCGCAGATCGGCGCGATGCTCGAGCGGCTCGGGCACGAGAGCGAGTTCGTCGACGGGTTGCGCGTCACCGACGAGACCACTGCGGAGATCGCCGAGATGGTGCTCTCGGGCGCGATCAACAAATCTATCGTTGCGCGAATCCAGGATGCCGGGGGCAAGGCGATCGGCCTGTCGGGCAAGGACGGGCGGCTGGTCCAGGCGAAGAAGCTCGAGCGCACGAAGCGCGACCCCGACAGCAATATCGAACGGGTCGTCGACCTCGGCTTCGTGGGCGAGCCGGAGACGGTCGATACCGCGGTGATCCGGACCGCGCGCGATGCGGGGATGATCCCGGTGATCGCGCCGGTCGCGTCGGGTGCCGACGGCAAGACCTACAACATCAACGCCGACACGATGGCGGGCGCGATCGCGGGTGCGCTGGGCGCCGCGCGACTGCTGCTGCTGACCGACGTGACCGGGGTGAAGGATGCCCACGGCGAACTCGTGCCCGAACTATCGCCCGCCGATATCGAGCGGCTCACCGCCGAAGGGACGATCACCGGCGGGATGATTCCCAAGCTCGAGACCTGCACCGCTGCGCTCGACGCCGGGTGCGAGGCCGCGGTGATCCTCGACGGGCGCGTGCGCCACGCGATGCTGCTCGAATTCTTCACCGCCAGCGGCGCGGGCACGCTGGTGCGGTCGCAAGGCTAGACGGGGTGGCGTCGGGCGTATCGCACGACTAAGACAGGCCCCCACACCTTCAAGCAAATCGGAAATTGACGCATGGAAGCCCTCGTTGCCATTTACCAGATCGTCGACATGCTCGCGACGATCTTCATCTGGCTGATCATCATCCAGTTCGTGATCGGCCTGCTGTTCGCGTTCAATGTGATCAATTCGTCGAACCAATTCCTCGCCAGCTTCTACACCTCGATCAACAATTTCCTCGAGCCGGTACTCGGCCCGATCCGGCGGCGCCTGCCCGAAACGGGCGGGATCGATTTCTCGCCGCTGGTTGTGATCATCGGGTTGCAGGTCCTGCTGATCGTTCTCGCCGCCGTGCTCAGGAGCGCGACTTGACCGAGAAGCGCATCGACGGGAAAGCCTTTGCCGCGCGCCTGCGCGAACGGATCGGCGAACGCGCGGCCGAATTCGCCGCGAAGGCGGGCCGCAAGCCCGGCCTCGCGGTGGTGCTGGTCGGCGAGGACCCGGCGAGCCAGGTCTATGTTCGCAACAAGCACAAGGCGACCGTCGAGGCGGGAATGGAAAGCTTCGAGCACCGCCTGCCCGCCCAGACTTCGCAAGACGCGCTGCTCGATCTCGTCGAACAGCTCAATCTCGACGACAAGGTCGACGGTATCCTCGTGCAATTGCCGCTGCCCGACCATCTCGACGAACAATCGGTGATCGCCGCGATCGCGCCCGACAAGGACGTCGACGGCTTCCACGTCGTCAATGCAGGAAGGCTCGCGACGGGCGGCGAGGGCTTCGTGCCCTGCACGCCGTACGGTTGCATCATGCTCCTAAAGGATCGCCTCGGCGATTTGTCGGGTAAGGACGCGGTGGTGATCGGGCGTAGCAATATCGTCGGCAAGCCGATGGCGCAGCTGCTGCTCAACGAAAACGCCACCGTCACCATTGCCCACAGCCGTACCAAGGACCTGCCCGAAGTCGTTCGCCGCGCCGATATCGTCGTCGCCGCGGTGGGCCGCGCCGAGATGGTCAAGGGCGACTGGATCAAGCCGGGCGCGGTGGTGGTCGACGTCGGGATCAACCGGATCGAACGCGGCGAGGGCGAGAAGGCCAGGCTGGTCGGCGATGTCGATTACGCCGGTGCCGAAGAGAATGCTTCCGCGATCACGCCGGTGCCGGGCGGCGTCGGCCCGATGACCATCGCAGTCCTGCTGCGCAACACGCTGGTCGCCGCGCATCGGCGCGAGGGACTCGCGTTCGAGGAAGCGGGCCTGTGAGGGGCGGAAGCGCCGTCGCCGCACTCGCGACCCTGACGCTCGCGGCATGCACGATGGGGCCGGACTACAAGAACATGCCCGGATACGGCCAGGGCTCGGGCGAGCGGATCGACGGCTCGCGGCTGGGCGGCTACGCCAATCCGTCCGAAGTCGCGGCCACCGATATCGCCTTCTCGCGCGCCGCGCGCGACGAGGGGCAGTGGACCGCGTTCCGCCGCTTTGCCGCCGATGGCGCGGTGATCCATGGCCGCAACGGCCCGATCGATGCCGATCCGTGGCTTGCCGCACAGGACGATCCGTCTGCGCCGGTGCAATGGACCCCGACCGCCGTGTGGTCGAGCTGCGACGGTTCGGTGGCGGTAACGCAGGGCAAGTTCGCCGAGCCCGAAGGCCAGTGGGGTTATTACGTCACCGTGTGGGAGCGCCAGCGCGACGGTCGCTATCGCTGGGTCTACGACATGGGTGCTCCCGACGACCAGTTGACCGCCGCCGAGAATGCGCGCCGCGACAGCACGCCGACCGGCGAGAACGCGATCGTCATCCGCGCGATCGAGGCGATCGAAGGCCGGGTGGCGGATTGTCCGAGTGCGAGTGCTCTCCCCGATCCTCGGCCACCCCTCGTTCCGGTTGATTTGGCAGCCGAGGGCCAGAATTCCTCGAGAGATCGAACGCTCGCATGGAACTGGAGCCAGCTGAACACCGGTCGTCGGCTCTTCGATGTCCGTCTGTTCAAGGATGGTAAGTTCGAAACCGTTTTCGGCTTCGAAGTCGACCCAGACGGAAAGCACGTGCCCGACCAATGATCGAACTCTTCGTCTCCGCCTTCATCACGCTGTTCGTGGTCATCGACCCGCCCGGCTGCGCGCCGATCTATGCCGGGCTGACCAAGGGCGCGACCCCGGGTCAGGCGCGCGCGATGGCGATTCGCGCCTGCCTGATCGCGGCGGTGATCCTGCTGATCTTCGCGATGTTCGGCGAGGACCTCCTCGGTGCGCTTCACATCGAGCTCGACAGTTTCCGCATAGCGGGCGGGCTGATGCTGTTCTTCATTGCCTTCGAGATGGTGTTCGAGAAGCGCACCCAGCGGCGGGAAGAACGTGCCGAGAAGGTCGCCGCCACACCCGAAGTCGAGGACGTCTCGGTCTTCCCGATGGCGATGCCGATGCTCGCCGGTCCCGGCGCGATCGCGGCGATCATGCTGCTGATGAACGAGGCCGAGACGATCGAGGAATCCGGCGTGGTGCTCGGCGCGCTGGCTGCGGTGCTGCTCATCACGATGATCGCGCTGATCGCCGCGCGCCCGCTGATCCGCTTGCTCGGCGACCGGGTCGAGGCGGTGATCACCCGCCTGCTCGGCGTGCTGCTCGCGGCATTGGCCGCGCAATACGTCATCGACGGCCTGCGCGGCGCGTTTGCGGTGTGATTACTGCAGCGTGACGCGGCCTTCGTCGCCGTCGCGCTTGCCGTAGAACTGCATCAGCTGGACGAGCAGCTCGCAGCGTGACGCGAGGTCGTCGGCCTCGAGCAGCGCCTGCTTGCTCGCATGATCGAACGGCGCGATCTGGCTGACCCCGTCGATCAGCGTCTCGTCGTCGAGTTGCGAGACCGAGCCCCAGTCGACCGAATAGCCCTGCGCATCGGCAAAGCGCCGCGCCTCGCGCTCGAAATCGGCGCGCGCTATGGCGCTCAGCGTCTGGTGCGAAGGGTCTTCGATCAGCTCGCCCGTGACCTGCCGGTATTGGGTAGTGACGTCGAGTTCCTCGACCACCGCGAAGCGCGACACGCCTTCGAGCACGATGTCGAAGCGGCCGTCCTGGGTCGTCTCGACATCGCCGATCCGCCCGATGCAGCCGACCTTGAACAGCGGCGAGCCTTCCTCTGGCCGTTCGGGCTGGATCATCCCGATCTGCCGGTTGCGGGCAAGCGCATCGGTCACCAGCGCGCGGTAGCGAGGCTCGAAGATGTGGAGCGGCAATTGCAGGCCGGGAAACAGGATCGCGCCCGGGAGCGGGAAGATCGAGATGCGCTGGGTGGCCATGCCTGTTCGAACGGGGCCTATCCGAACAGGATCAGCGAGAGCTGGCGGCGCTTGTCCGCCACCCACGGATCCTCGAGCCCGACCGCTTCGAAGATCTGCAGCAGCTTGGCCTTGGCCGCTCCCTCGTTCCATTCGGGCTCGTCGCGCACGATCGAAAGCAGCGTGTCGGCCGCGGCATCGCGATCCCCGGCGGCGAACGCCTTTTCGGCGTAATCGAACTTTTCCTGTGCCCCGCCCGCTTCGGCTGCGCTGCGCGCCGCGTCGAGTTCGCCGCTGTCGACTTCCTCGCCGGCCAGCTCGATCGCGCTCTTGGCCTGAGCGATCGCCGGGTCTTCGGCGATCTCGAGCGGGACCGCGTCGAGCGCCGCCTGCGCCTTGTCCTTGTGCCCGGCGAGCGCCAGCGCGCGGATCAACCCGCCCTGCGCCGCCGCGCTGTCGGGCTTCATCTCGACGATCTGCGCGAAGATACCCGCCGCGCGTTCGGCATCGCCGCCCGCCAGCACTTCCTCGCCCATCTCGACCAGCGGGCCGATATCCTGCTGCTGTTCGCCGCCCTGTGCGCCGTCGCCGATCGGCAATTGCGACAGTATCTGGTCGAGCGTCTGCTTCAGCTGCGATTCGCTGCGCGCCTTGGTCAGGTCCGCCACAGGCTGGCCCTGGAACATGGCGTAGATCGTCGGGATCGACTGGACCTGGAACTGGCTGGCGATGAATTTTTCCTGGTCGACATCGACTTTCTTCAGCACCACGCCCTTGTCGGCATATTCGGCCGCGACCTTCTCCAGCATCGGGGCGATCGCCTTGCACGGCCCGCACCAGTCGGCGTAGAAATCGAGGATGACGAGGTTCGTCATCGAGGGTTCGACGACGTCTTTCTTGAAACGTTCGACGGCTTTCTGTTCGTCGAGATTGAGACCCATGCTGGCCAAGGAATTTCCCCTGTTGGATTGGTGTGCGCCCTATTTGGCCATTCTCGCCCGTTTGTGAAGGGCGGGTTCGGCCACCTGCGACCGGCGGCGCGACAAAAGCGTCATTTTTGGGCTTGATAGGGTGCGGGACCGCTGCTAACTGCGCGCCTCCCACGACGGGCACGACCCGTCGATCCGATGGAATTGCGGGCGTAGCTCAGGGGTAGAGCACAACCTTGCCAAGGTTGGGGTCGGGCGTTCGAATCGCCTCGCCCGCTCCATCGAACCTTACGGAAAATTCAGCCTTTCGCGTCGACCTGTTCGGCGACGTCGAGGATATGTGCGACGAATCCGTCGGGATCGTCCTCCTGGATGAAGTGCCCGCCCCGCAGCAGGCCGTGCGACTGGTCGCGCGCGCCGGGAACGCGGTCGATGAACCGGTTGTGCCCGCCGCGGGTGATCGGGTCCTTGTCCGAAAAGCAGCACCGGAACGGCTTGTCCCAATGTTCGAGCACGCCCCATGCGCGCTGCTGGTCGGGCACCGCGACGTTCTCGCCCATCGGGACGAGCGAGGGCAGGATGCGGGCGCCGGCCTTCGCCTTGCGCACCGGGAACGGCGCATCATAGGCCGCGACTTCGGCATCGCTGAGGGCCCGTCGGCTGGCGCGCTGGACGATCCCGCCGATCGGGAAAACCGGGCTCCACCTGGCGAATTTGCGCCATTTGACGAAGGCCCTGGGCGGGGTCTGCCCGGCGGGCAGGCCGCCATTCGAAAGCACGACAGCGGAAAAGCGGTCGGGTACTTCGGCTAGGACGCGCAGGCCGATCAGCGATCCCCAGTCCTGGCAGACGAGGATCGCACCTTTCAGGTCGACCGCCTCGACCCATTCGCGCATCCAGGCGACCATTGCGGCATAGGTGAAGTCGGAGCGCGAGAGCGGCTTGTCCGACCGACCAAAGCCCGGCAGGTCGGGTGCGAGCACGCGATAGCCGGCCTCGACCACCGGGCCGATCATCTTGCGGTAGAGATACGACCAACTCGGCTCACCGTGCATCATCAGCACCGGGCGCGCGGTTCGCGGACCCTCGTCCACATGGTGGATCCGGAGGCCCGAGGTCAATTCGGTGTAGTGGGGGGCGAAGGGCCAGTCGGGCAGGCCCTCGAAGCGATGGTCTGGCGTCCGGTAGGTCTTCACGTATCGGCCTTGCCATCCCCGTCCACATCGACGCCGTCATGCGCGCGCGCTGCTTCGGCCAGCCCTTCGGCGCGGCCTTCCGCGCGCGCCTTCTCGAGCTCGGCCTCGCGCGTTTCGGCGCGCGCCTCGTTGGCCTCGACTTCGCCCTCGCGGCGGGCGCGCACGACCTTCCAGCTTTCGACGACATGGCCATAGGCGAACACCATCAGCAGCCCGCCGGCGACCGCGGCGTTCTTCATCGCGATCTGGACCTGCGCCGGATCGTTGAAGTCGTTGTGGAAGAACAGGATCGTGAGGATCGTGAAGCCGAACAGCGCGAGCGACGCGATCCGGGTGCCGAAGCCCAGCGCGATCGCGAGGCCGGCGACGACCTCGAACGTAGCGACTACCCAGACCAGCGAGGGCGAGAAGCCCTGCGAGGCGAGCATCTGTTCGGCCCCGCTCGGATCGATGAACTTGTTCGCGCCGGCGGCGACGAACAGGATCGCGATCAGGATACGCCCGATAATGGCTGCGATGGTGGCCATGATATTCTCCCCGTTGCCCCCGGTATACCGACCCTCAACGAAAGGGCCTAGCATTGTTTCCCGGGCCCGGCGAACATGGAGCGCGTAAGGGAGAAATTCGTGCTCAGTCCTCCGGCGCGAAACTGAGTTCGGCGCGCTCGCGCAGCCGCGCGACGAGCTTCTCGCCGAGGATCGCACCCGGGGTGCCGATGCCGCCTGGATGATCGCTTTCGAGCAGTGCCATGCCAGTCTCGCCGAGCATCCGGCTGGTCGAGCCGTAGCCCGGATCGTACTTGCCTTTCACCGCATATTTGAGCGACTTTCCATCGGGATAGAGGCCGATGAAGAGCAGGTCGTAGAACCCGTTCTCGCGCTCTTCGGGGGAGGGGCCTTCGCCGGGCTTGGGCCCGCCATCGCCGAACGGTGCCTTGAGCGCGGCGCCGATCGCCTTGGCCGCCGCCTTGCCCATGTCACCGGGGCTCGTCAGCACCATTTCGTCGTAGCGGAAGTCCTCGCCGTACTGGTGCCCCGAGAGGAAGTTCGTGCGATGGACGTTCTTGGTGTTGATCCCCGCCATGATGAAGGGCGCTGCCCAGCTTTCGAGCTCATCGTCATAGACCGGCAGCAATCCGCCGGGCTGGTCGGGTCCGGAAAAATCGCCGCATAACAGGAACGGGTCCTGCAATTGCGCGAATTCGCGCGGCTTCTTTGCCGCCGAGGCCATGGTCGCCTTGAAGCTTGCCGCGGTGCCGCCCGAAAACGTCCCTTCCATCTTGCGCACGCGGCCCTTCACGCGCGGGGCGGGCTTGCCGAAGCGCCTCACCGCCTCGGCCTGCAGCATCAGCACGCCGAGGTCGAACGGGATCGAATCGAAACCCGAGGAGAAGGAGACGCGCGCGCCGCTTTCCTTCGCCTGTGCGTCGTATTTCTCGATCATCCTGTGCATCCACACCGGCTCGCCGCACAGGTCGGCATAGTGGGTCCCGGCCTTGACGCAGGCGGCGAGCACCGACTCGCCGTAGAGCTGGTAGGGGCCGACCGTGGTGAGGACGACGCGGGTGCGCGCGGCCATCGAGTCGAGGCTCGCCGGATCGTCGGCATCGGCGACCACCAGCGGCGTGTCGTCGGGCGCGCCGATCAGCGTGCGGACATCCTCGAGCTTGGCCCGGTTGCGTCCCGCCATTGCCCATTTCGGGCCATCGGACTTACCACCATATTCGCGCACGAAATGCTCGGCGACGAGGCGACCGGTATAGCCGGTGGCGCCATAGACGATGATATCGAATTCGCGTGTGGTTTCGGTCATTCGGACAGCTCCGTATGGATGTGCAGATCGCCTTCGAGCGTACGGTGGACGGGGCACTTGTCGGCCACTTCGGCCAGCTTGTCGACCACCTCCTGCGGAAGGTCGCCGTCGAAACGCAGCGTGCGTTGGATCGCCTGCACGCGCGGTTCGTCCTCGCAATGGTCGCAATCCTTCGCGTGGTCGCGATCGTGGGTCAGCCGGACCTCGACCCCGTGGAAGGGCAGGCCCTCGCGCTCGGCGTAGAACTTGATCGTCATCGCGGTGCAGGTGCCAAGCCCGGCGAGCAGCAGGTCGTAAGGTGTCGGGCCGAGGTCCTCTCCGCCGTAGGATCGCGGCTCGTCGGCGGTCAGGACATGGTGGCCGGTCACCACTTCGGTGCCCCATTTGCCGTTGCCGGTGCGCACGATCACGCCGCTTTCGGGATGCGCCACCGGGTCCCTTGGCATGAAGCGCGCGGCCCAGCCCGCGATCATCTCGCTGGCGAAATCGGCATCCGCCTCGTCGGTCATCAAATGGTCCGCTCCTTCGAGACCGACGAAGCTCTTGGGATGGTGCGCGCGTTCGAAGATCGCCTTGGCATGTTCGATTCCGACGATCCGATCGGTCGGCGAGTGCAGCACCATCAGCGGCACGCGCAATGCGTCGAGCTTGGCGGCGAGATCGGCTTCGCGCGTATCGTCTACGAAATGCGCGCTGATGGTGAAGGGGCGGCCGCCGATCGCGACCTCGCCCTTGCCGTCGCGCGCGATCGCCTCGAGATCGCCCTCGATCCGCTCGAGCGCATGCGGCACATCGGAGGGGGCGTTGATCGTCGCCACGCCGTAGACGCAATCGAGCCGCGCGGCCGCGGCCAGCACCGCCGCGCCGCCGAGGCTGTGGCCGACCAGCAGCACCTTGGTTTCATAGCGCTTTGCCATCTCGCGCGCAGCGGCTTCGACATCGACGACGTCGCCGGCGAAACCGCTATCGCCGAAATCTCCCTCGCTGCCGCCCAGCCCGGTGAAATCGAACCGCAAGGTCGCAATCCCGCGCCGGGCGAGCGCGCGGGTCAGGTAGGTCGCGCCTTTCGAGTTCTGGCTGCAGGTGAAGCAATGCGCGAACACCGCCGCGCCTTTGACGCGTCCGGCAGGCAGTTCGAGCGTGCCGACGAGTTCGTGTCCGGCGGCGGTGGGGAAGGTGAGTTTTTCGCGTGGCATGTCCTCTCCTCATACGCACGAGGTCCGGATTAGGTCACACGCGGACGGCTTACAATTTGGGCAGGGTGACGCCGCGCTGTCCCATATATTTGCCCGCGCGGTCGGCGTAGCTCGTCTCGCACGGCTCGTTGCCCTTGAGGAACAGGAACTGGCACGCCCCTTCATTGGCGTAGATCTTGGCCGGAAGCGGCGTGGTGTTGGAAAACTCGAGCGTCACATGGCCCTCCCAGCCCGGCTCCAGCGGGGTGACGTTCACGATGATCCCGCAGCGGGCATAGGTGCTCTTGCCGAGGCAGATCACCAGCACGTCCTTGGGCACGCGGAAATATTCGACCGTGCGGGCGAGCGCGAAGCTGTTGGGCGGTATCACGCAGACGTCGGTCTCGCGATCGACGAAGCTGTTGGCGGCGAAATCCTTCGGATCGACCACCGCGCTGTCGACATTGGTGAAGATCTTGAACTCGGGCGCGACGCGCGCGTCGTAGCCGTAGGAGCTGAGCCCGTAGGAAATGCAACCGTCGCGGCGCTGCGCCTCGACGAACGGCTCGATCATGCCGTTGGCCTGCGCCTGCTCGCGGATCCACTTGTCGGAAAGAATCGCCATGGAGGATGGATTCCCGATGACGCGCGGCGCGGCAAGTCCGCGCGCCGCCTTATGCCCCCTTATGCAGTCTGCGTCTCAGACCTCGTAATATTCGCGATACCACGCGACGAAGCGTTTGATCCCTTCGCGCACGTCGGTCTGCGGGCGGTAGCCGGTTAGCTCCTCGAGCAGCGTCGCATCGGCCCAGGTCGCGGGGACGTCGCCCTTCTGGATGTCCATGTAGTTGCGCTTCGCCTCGACCCCGCATTCGGCCTCGATCGCGTCGACGAAATCCTCGAGCCGCACGCGGTCGTTATTGCCGATATTGACCACGCGATAGGGCGCGGCGGGGGAGAGCGAATCCCATTCGGGTATGTCGTCCTTGCTCTCCGGGCGCACCGGCGGGGTGTCGATCAGCAGGCGGATGCCGCGCACCAGATCGGTGACGTAGGTGAAGTCGCGATACATCTTGCCGTGATTGTAGATGTCGATCGGCTCGCCGTTCAGGATCCCCTTGGTGAACTTGAACAGCGCCATGTCGGGCCGGCCCCACGGTCCGTAGACGGTGAAGAAGCGGAACATGGTGGTCGGCAGGTTCCAGAGATGGGCATAGGAATGGCCCATCGCCTCGGTCGCCTTCTTGGTCGCGGCGTAGAAGGTCAGCGGGGTGTCGGTCTTCTGCAGCTCGGAGAAGGGCATCTCCTCGTTCGCGCCGTAGACCGAGCTGGTCGAGGCCATCAGCAGGTGATCGACCTCGAGCTCGCGCGCGCATTCCATCACGTTGAACGTGCCGACGAGATTGGAATCGAGATAGGCGCGCGGGTTTTCGAGCGAGTAGCGGACCCCCGCCTGCGCGGCGAGGTGGACGATCGCGTCGGGCTGTTCGGCGAGCATCAGCGCGTGGAGCTTGTCGAAATCCTCGAGCATGCCTTCATGCGCGGCAAAATGCTCGTTCTGCGACAGCATCTGGTGGCGGCGCTGCTTGATGCGGACGTCGTAATAATCGGTCATTCCGTCATAGCCGACGACCGCGAAGCCCTCGTCGAGCAGGTGCTGGGCGAGATGGAAGCCGATGAAGCCGGCCGAGCCGGTGATGAAGACCTTGCGCATGGTGAGCGCCTATAGGGTCCAGTCGGCCTGCCCGTCGAGAGTGCCCTTGAGATCGGCCAGCGTGCCGCCCTCCGCCAGCAGCTGGCGCAGCGCCTCGCTGCCCATGTCGCGATAGTCGCGATGCGGCACGGCGAGGACAACGAGGTCGTAGGTCCGCTCGAGCGCCTGCGGATCGAGCGTGAGCCCGTATTCGTGTTCGGCTTCGGGGATGTCGGCGAGCGGATCGTGCACGGTGACGTCATGGCCCAGTTCGGCCAGCCCCGCGACGAGGTCGGCGACCTTCGAATTGCGCAAGTCGGGGACGTCTTCCTTGAAGGTCAGGCCGAGCACCAGCGCGCGACCCGGTTTGTGCCCGCGCGCACCGTGAAGCCGCTCGGCGACGAAGCGCGCCATCGAATCGTTGATCCCGCGGCCCGACAGGATCACGCGCGGATCGTGGCCCAGCTCCTCGGCGCGGTGGGCGAGGTAGTAGGGATCGACGCCGATGCAGTGCCCGCCGACGAGGCCGGGGGTGAAGGGAAGGAAGTTCCACTTGGTGCGCGCGGCGGCGAGCACGTCCCAGATCGACAGGTCCATCTTGCCGAAGATCTGCGCGATCTCGTTCATGAAGGCGATATTGATGTCGCGCTGGGCGTTCTCGATCACCTTGGCGGCCTCTGCGGCCTTGATCGATGCAGCGCGGAAGGTCCCGCCGCTGGTGACCGCGCCGTAGAGATCGGCGACCGCGTCGAGCACCTCGGGAGTCTGGCCCGCGACGACCTTGGTGATCTTCTCGATCGTGTGTTCTCGATCGCCCGGGTTGATCCGCTCGGGGCTGTAGCCGAGGAAGAACTCCTCGCCGCAGGGCTTGCCCGAGACCTGTCCGAGGATCGGTCCGCAGACTTCCTCGGTCACGCCGGGATAGACGGTGCTTTCATAGACTACGATCGGTGTCTTGCCCGCGGCGATCGCGGCCGGAAGCAAGGCGCCGACGGTGCGGCTGGCCGCCTCTACCAGCGAGAGGTCGGGCTTGCGCTCGGCATCGATCGGGGTGGGGACGGTGACGATGTAGAAATCGCTCGGCGGAATCGCGTTCGAATCGTCGGTCAGCGCGAGGGTGCTCGCCGAGAGACGCTCGCCATCGATCTCGTCGGTGCGATCGTGTCCGTCGCGCAGTTCGGCTATACGCCGCACATCGACGTCGAACCCGACCGTGTCGAAATGCTTCGCCAGCGCGACGGCGAGCGGTAGCCCGACATAGCCGAGCCCGATGACGGTTACCGTTTTGGACAATCGAGGCCCCCTTGCCATTGCCACCCGAAAAGGCGGCTTATGCTCCGCCGGGGGCTATAGCGGCAAGGGGCTGAAAAACCGTTACCCGGCGATTCACCGCGACGCGATCAGTTCACGACGATGCCGGCGGCCTGCATTTCGCTGTTGGTCACCACCCCGTCGCGATCGGAATCGACCGCGTCGAAATTGGCCTGCGTGCGCACGCGGTACTCGACCAGCGTGATGATCCCGTCGCCATTGGCGTCGAACGCCTGCATCAGCGGGGCGGGATCGGCCGGGATCGCCTGCGGGTTCACGAGACCGGCGAATTCCTCGGCGGTGAGCACGCCGTTACCGTCGCGGTCGAGCTGCTGGAAGGCGGCCTGGTTCTGCCGCATCGCCTGGTTGTAGGTCTGCTGGCGCTGGGCGTTCATCGCCTCCTGCGCGGTCACCTGGCCATTGCCGTCGGCGTCGAGCGCGCCGAACTCGGCATCCATCCGCTGGATGAAGGTGCCGCGATCGAGCGGCTGGTCGGCGGCCGGTTGTTGCTGCGGCTGCTGTTGCGCTGCGACCGGCGTGGAGATCGCGGCAAACAGCGACGCCACGAGTGCGAGGCGGATGGACATGGATGTAACCCCCGAAAAAATAGGAAACTCTCCCTAGCGGGATGCCACACTCCGCTTCAACCGCAGATGAACGGGTCGTCCCCGAACGGGTCAGCGTCCGCCGGCGGCAATCCAGCGCTCGATCTTGGCCTCGAGCACCGGCAGCGGGATTGCGCCGGTGTTGAGCACCTGGTCGTGGAAGCTGCGGACGTCGAAATCGTCGCCCAGTGCGGCGGCGGCGCGGGCGCGCAGTTGCTTGATCTTCAATTCGCCCACCTTGTACGCGAGCGCCTGTCCCGGCATCACGATGTAGCGGGCGGTCTCGGTCTCGGCGAAATCGCGCGGAGCGCCGTTCTCCACCATGAAGTCGATCGCGCGTTCGCGGCTCCAGCCCTTGGCGTGCATGCCGGTGTCGACCACCAGCCGAACCGCGCGCAGCATCTCGCCGCCGGCCAGCGCGGCGACCCGGTCGATCGGGTCGTCGTAGAGGCCGAGCTCGTAGCCGAGACTCTCGGCATAGAGACCCCAGCCCTCGCTATAGGCGGTGAACCCGCCGTAGCGCATGAAATCGGGCAGATCCTCGTTCTCGTAGGCGATCATGATCTGGAAGTGATGGCCCGGATTGCCTTCGTGCATGTAGAGCGCGATCGAAGGGCGCAGTTCGCGTTCGGCGACATTGTAACCGCTGAAATAGAAGGTGCCGGGGCGCGAACCGTCGACCTTGCCGGGAAAATACGAGGCGGCGAGGCTGTATTTCTCGCGATATTCTTCATACGGGATGATCTGCAGCGGCGTCTCGGGCTGCTTGGCGAACAGCGCGTCGAGCTTCGGGTCGACCTTGGCGGCGACCTCGTACCAGGCCTCCTGCAATTCCGCCTTGTTGGCATAGGTCGGGCGTGTGCGATCGCCGATCTCGGCGCGCGCCTCGGCGATCTGCGCGCTGATCCGGCGGACTTCGGCGAGGCCCGTTTCGTGGATCTCGTCGGCCGTGAGCGGCAGGGTCGTCATTTCCTGGATGCGATAGGAATAGTATGCGTCGCCGCCCGGATTGGCGGTCGCCGCGATCGTGTCGCGCGCCTGCGGCAGATATTCCTCGGCAAGGAAGGTGCGGAGCTTGCGCATGGCGGGAAACAGCGTGCCGGTGATCGAGGCGCGATAGGCCTTGGTCAGCCGCGCGCGCTCGGCAGGGTCGAAGGTGTCGGGGAACGCGCCGAGCGGGGCGTAATAGGGGTTGGCCTCGTCGGACGCGCCCAGTTGCGTGTCGAGCTGGTCGATCATGATCTCGACCGACAGGCGCGGCAGGGTGATGCCCTGCGCAGCGCCGGTCCGCAGCCGCGCGATCGCCTGGTCGATCCCTTCGGCGAAGGCCTCGTGCCGGGCGAGGTTGTTCTCATAGTCGGCGACGGTGTCGTAGGGCATGAGCGCGCCCGGGGCCGACAGGCGCGGGTAGGAGACGTGGAAACCGCGAAAATGGTCGAGCGGCAGCGCGAGCGCGGTGCGCAGCGCCTCGCCTTCGGTTTCTGCCAGGCGGCGCTGCATGGTGTATTCGAACGTGTCGTAGACGACCTGGTCGGTCTCGCTCAGCGCCGAACGGTCGATCCGCCGCAATTCGGCGAGGTCGGCCTGCGCCGCCGCGCGTTCCCTGTCGTAATAGGCGGGCGAGAAATCGCCGAGCCGGTCGGCGTCGCTGAAATCGCTGCGGACGAACGCACTGACCGGATTGCGATCGAGGTAATCGGCCTCGCTGCGCTCGAGCAGCGTGTCGAGCATCGCCGCGGCGAGCTGCCTGTCGGTGGGGGCCGGGGCCTCGCTCGCGGGTATGCCGGTGCTGGCGCACCCCGCCAGCGTCGTGGCGGCGGCGAGCGCCAGCGCGGCGCGGATCGAAATCTTGGTCATGTCGGCCTTCTCCCTTGCCCGGCGAGCCTATCGCGCTCGCCGGGCTTTGGGAAGCAGCCGTGGCGGACTAGCGCCCGCCGCCGGCGGCGATCCAGGCGTCGATCTTGCGCTCGAGCACGGGCAGCGGCAGCGCCCCGGTATCGAGCACCTGCGCATGGAAATCGCGGATGTCGAAGCGATCGCCCAGGGCCTTTTCCGCCTTGGCGCGCAATTCCTGGATCTTGAGCGCTCCGACCTTGTAAGCCAGCGCCTGCGAGGGAATCGCGATGTAACGCTCGACCTCGGCGACCACCTCGGTGCGGGTCATGCCGCTGTTTTCGAGCATGAAGTCGATCGCCTGCTCGCGGGTCCAGCCCTTGGCGTGGAGGCCGGTGTCGACGACGAGGCGCATCGCGCGCAGCTGTTCGTCCTGCAGCGTTCCATAACGGTTCCACGGATCGTCGAAGAGCCCCATCTCGTAACCGATCGTCTCGGAATACAGCGCCCAGCCTTCGACATAGGCGGTGTTGCCGCCGAAGCGCATGAAGGCCGGAAGGTCCTCGTTTTCCTGCGCGAGGCTGATCTGGAAGTGATGCCCCGGCGCGCCTTCGTGCAGGTACAGCGTCACGTTGCCCGTGGTGAGGCGGCTCGGCAGGTCGTAGGCGTTGAAATAGAACGTGCCCGGGCGCGATCCGTCGGGCGAGCCCGACTGGTACGAGCCACCGGCCGAGAACTGCTCGCGGAACGGCTCGTAAGGCTTGATCTCGAGTTCGGTCTTCGGCGTCAGCGAGAAATATTGGGGGATCAGCGCGTCGACCGTCTCGCCGATCTCGTAGTAGGTCTGCGTCAGCGCCTCGCGGCTTTCCGGCTTGAACTGCGGATCGGTGCGGACGAAGTCGAAGAACTCGTTGAGCGTGCCTTCGAAGCCGACTTCGGCCTTGATCTCTTCCAGCCCGCCCTTGATCCGTGCGACTTCGCTGAGGCCCAGATTGTGGAGGTAGTCGGCGGTCAGCGGCAGCGTGGTCGTGTCCTCGATCAGCTGGCGATAGAGCGCGGCGCCGCCCTTCATCTGCGAAAGACCCACGCTGTCGCGCGCCACGGCGAGGTATTCGTCGCGCAGGAAGTCGCGCAGGCGTTCATGCGCGGCGTAGATTTCACGCGTCTTGGCGACATAATCGGCCGTCAGGCGCGCCTTTTCCTCCTCGGTGAAACCTTCGGGATACATGCCTGCCGGACCCATGAAGGGCGATTCCTCGACCGGGATCGCGAGCTGGGTGTCGAGCTGGTCGATCACGTTGCGGATCGTCAGCTTGGTTTCGAAGACTCCGCTCTCCATGCCCTCGCGAAAGCGGTCGATCGCGCGATCGGTCAATTCGACGTAGTTGTCGTGCCGCTTGAGGTTGTTCTCGTAGTCCTCGACCGTGGCGAAGGGCGCCGCGCTCTGCCCGCTGGCGAAGGTCGGGTAGAAGGTATGGAAGCCGGCGAAATGGTTGACCGGGCGCACCAGCGTGGCGGCGATCACTTCGGGGGCGAGGCCCTTCAGGGCCTGCTGCTGGTTGTATTCGAACACGTCGTAGGCGAGCTGGTCCGTGTCGTTTAGCGCGGCGCGGTCGATCGTGGCGAGCTGGCGCAGGTTCAATCGCGCATCGGCTTCGCTGGCGGTATAGTATTCGTCCTCGAGATAGTCGCCCAGTCGGTCGGCATAGCGCATATCACCGCGGAACAGCGCGCTGATCGGGTTGAGCTTGAGGCTGCGTTCGTCGGCCTCGGCGAACAGCGCGAACAGCTTGTCGTGCTCGCTCTCTTCAGCCGCCTGCCCGGTCTCGGTCGTCGCGACCTGCGGCAGCGGCTGGGCGGCGGTGGAGGCGGGCTCTTCCGCGGCGACTGCGCAGGCGGCCAGCGAAAGAGCGGAAGCGCCGGTCAGCGCGAGACGAACGAACGACATTGATGATCCCCTTGTTGGTGTGTTGCCCGCCTATGACTGGCGAGCGCGATCGGCAAGGGCGCGATGGATGATCGACCGTCCGGTTTCGACGAATGGTCGTTCAGTCGAGGCAGTGGCGATCCCCCCGACGCGCGACGGCGAAACCGCGTGCGGCGACCTCGCGGCTTTCTGCGCTGTCCGGATCGCGGATCGGGTTGGTGTGGTTGTAATGGATGAATTTGACCTTTGCCCGTTCGGAATCGGGCAGGTCGGCGAGCATCGCCATCGTTGCCGTGACGCGCGGATGCGGGATCTCGCTCATGTCGCGGCCCGGTAGCTCGTCGTCGTCCCAGAAGGTCGCGTCGATGAAGGCGTGGTCGACCGCGGCGATCAGCGCGGGCAGGTTCAGCGGACTTGCGGCGGCGAAATCCTCCCAGCTGTCGATATCGGGGACGTAGAGCGCGGTCTTGCCCGGGCTCATCACGACGAAGCCAACCGTCTCGGAATATTCGTCGCGGTGCGGGACTTCTATCGCCCAAACGCCGAAATGGTCGGTGATAGCCTGGACGTCGCCGCCGGCGAGATCGCGCAACTCGATGTTGCCGAGGTCGACCAGCTGGCTCCACGGGCCGTTGCTCCGCAGGAATTCGGCCATGCGCGGCATCGCGTAAACCGGCACGCCGTCAGCGCCCGCCGCTTCGCGCCCGAGCCAGGCGAGGCCCAGGTAATGGCCGATATGCGCATGGGTCAGGAACAAGCCGTCGATCCCCAGCCCATGGTCGGGCGGAGCCATCTCGTCGAGCAGCGCGAGCTGGTCGGTGATCGCCGGGGTGGCGTCGAACAGGAACCGCTCGCCGCGCGCGCGGTCGACCACCGCGAGCGAGCTCGGCCACAATTCCGGACCATCGTCAGCGGCATTGCCGATCTGCGGCGCACCCGCGTCCTGTCCCGCGCCGAGCACGACGAGTTCGAGGCTGCATTGCGCCGCGTCCTGCGCCGACGCTGCCGAAGGAATTGCGAGCGCCAGCGCGGCGGCGAGGGGACGGATCACTCGACCACTCGACCGCGCACCATCACCCATTCGACCTTTTCGAGCACGGTGACGTCGGCGAGCGGATCGCCGGTCACCGCGATGATGTCGGCCGACATGCCGGGGGCGAGGCGACCGATCTCGTTCTCCATCTCGAGCACCCTGGCCGCGACGGTGGTCGCACTGGCGAGCGCATCGCGCGGGCTCATGCCCTGTTCGACCATCAGCGCGAATTCGCCGGCATTGCGGCCGTGTGCGAACACGCCGGCATCGGTGCCGAAGGCGATCGGCACGCCCCAGCGATAGGCCTTGCCCATGAACACGCGCGCGGTCTCGGCCACGGCGCGGATCTTGTCTTCGACGACCGGCGTGTAGACGCCCTGGCCGAGCCGCTCGGTCACCCCCTTGAACGCCATCAGCGTGGGAACGAGCACGGTGCCGTTGGCCTTCATCGCCTCGGCCGCCGCCTCGTCGAGATAGGTGCCGTGCTCGATCGTATCGATACCTGCGCGCGCCGCCGCCTCGATCCCGCGCGCCCCGTGTGCGTGCGCCATGACCTTGAGGCCGAGCGAATGCGCGGTGTCGGCGATCGCCTTCATCTCGGCATCGCTGAAATGCGCCTCGAGCCCGCGCCCCTGCTGGCTGAGCACGCCGCCGGTCGCGGTGATCTTGATGGTGTCGGCCCCGTTCTGGCTCGCGAGCCGGACCTTGGCCGCGCACTCGACTGCGCCGGTGCAGGTGAACCCGCTGTCGAGCAATTCGTTGACCTCGGGCCGGAAGCCGTTGACGTCGCCATGCCCGCCGATGATCGCGAGCGGCGGCCCGGCGGCGATGATGCGCGGGCCCGCGATCATGCCTTCGGCGGTGCCGCGACGCAGCGCGAAGGCGGTCTGCGGTCCGCTCCCGGCCTCGCGCACGGTGGTGAACCCGGCGAGCGCGGTGAGCCGCGCGTTCTTCGCGCCGACCACGACGCCCCATTCGTCGGCCTCGACCGCTTCCTTCCAGTAGTCGCCGCCCGGATCGCCGGTCAGGTGGACGTGGAGGTCGATCAGGCCGGGCATCACCGTCTTGCCCGAAAGATCGATCGTCGGGGCGCCTTCGGCAGCCTCGGCCCAGCCTTCCTCGATACTGGCGATCCGCCCGCCGCGCACGGTGATCGTCCGCGGGCCCTCGAGCGCAGGCTGCGCCGGATCGACGATCACCCGGTCGACGAGGATGGTCTGCAACTCGTCCTGCGCGAGCGCGGGACCGGTGGTCATCAGGCCCGCCAGCGCGGCGATCGGCGCCAGCGTGCGGGCGGCAAAAGCGGTGAACGTCATCGAAAAATCTCCCTCTGTCGGGCGGGGTGATGCCCTTGCCCCGCGCGCGCTGCAATGGCTAAGGCGCAGGCGGAAGATTTCACCGGAGAGGAAACAGATGCTCAAATTGACCAAATCCGCCCTGCTCGCGGGTGCGCTGATCACGCCGTTCACCGCCGCGCAGGCGCGCGTGATGACGGCCGAGGACGTGGCCAAGCTCGAAAGCGTCGGCCAAATCGCGGTCTCGCCCGACGGGACGCGGATCGCCTACACCGTCGCCAGCCTGCCTGACGTCACCAGCGGCGAGGAAGACGGTACCACCCGGCAGGAACTGATGGTCGCGTGGGAGAAGGACCAGGCCCGCGCCTACCTGCCCGAAGACATCAGCCCGTCGACGGTCAAGTTCTCGCCCGATGGCCGGATGATCGCCTTCATCTGGGCCAACGACGGTGAAAAGCGCGCCGTGTGGGGCCTGCCGATCGACGGCGGCGCCTATCGCAAGCTCGCTGCGGTCGATGGCGCGCATGTCCGCAGCTACGATTTCTCGCCCGACGGCTCGATGGTCCACCTGCTGGTCGCAGCTGCAGAGGACAAGGGCCGCAGTGGCGAGAGCAAGAAGGGCTTCGATGCGGTCGTCTATGAAGAGGAAGCCCAGCTTAACCGCCTGTTCTCGGCCCGGCTCGGCGACGAGATCGACGCCAACCCGCGCAGCGTGGCGATCCCGGGTTATGTCTCGGCCTTCCAGGTCGCGCCGAACGGGCAGTGGGCCGCCGTCGAGAGCGCGCCGACCCCGCAGGTCGACGACAGCTACACCTCGAAGCGCGTGCATATCGTCGATCTCGCGAGCGGCGACGTGACCCGCGTGGTCGAGACTCCGGGCAAGATCGGCGACGTCGAAATCGCGCCCGATTCGATGAAGATGTCGATGATTGCCGGGATCGACATGAACGATCCGGCCGCGACCACGCTCTATTACGTCGACCCGGTGTCGGGCGCGATGACCGCGCTCAACGAAGGCGCGGCCGAAGCGGCGGTCGATGCCGAATTCCTCGCCGATGGCCGCCTCGCGGCGGTGATCCACACCGGGGTGATGAGCGATCTGCGGATCTATTCGCCCGACGGTTCGGTTGCGCAGCAGATCGATGGCGAGAACCTTTCGATCAGCAGCATCGAGGCCGGCGGCAATCGCATCGCGGTGCGTGCCTCGACCGCGCAGCATCCGAGCGAACTCTACGTCTGGAAGGGCGCGATGTGGGAACGCTGGACGAGCCACAATCCTTGGCTCGCCGAGATCGATTTCGGCGAACAGCGCCCCTATCGCTATACTGCGACCGACGGCACCGAGATCGAAGGCGTGCTGGTCCTGCCCGTGGGCGGCGTGCCTGCCGGCGGTGCCCCGCTGATCCTCGACGTCCATGGCGGGCCCGAAGCGCATGATTCGAACGGCTGGACGACGGCCTATTCGGGTCCGGGCCAGGTCGCCGCGGGGCAGGGCTATGCCGTGTTCCAGCCCAATTATCGCGGCTCGACCGGCTACGGCGTTGCCTTTGCCAAGGCGCATCAGGGTCGCTACACCGATCCCGAGTTCCGCGACCTCGTCGACGCGAAGCGCGCGCTTGCGGCCGACGGGATCGCCGATGCCGACCGCACCGGGATCACCGGCGGCTCCTATGGCGGCTATGCCACCGCCTGGGGTTCGACCTATTACTCGGACGAGTTCGCCGCGGGCGTGATGTTCGTCGGAATCTCGAACCAGATCTCGAAATTCGGCACCACCGACATCCCCTACGAGATGTACAACGTGCATAGCCGCGCCTGGCCGTGGGACGACTGGCAGAAGATGCTCGAAGTCTCGCCGATCTACCACGTCGACAAGGCCGAGACCCCGCTGCTGATCATGCACGGCGACAGCGACACGCGCGTCGCGCCGGGCCAGAGCTACGAGCTCTATCGCTCGATCAAGGTGCGCAAGCCCGAGACGCCGGTGCGCCTCGTGCTCTATCCGGGCGAAGGCCACGGCAATGCGCGCGCCGCCTCGCGCTACGACTACAATGGCCGCATGATGGAATGGTTCGACACCTACCTGAAGACCGGCGATCGCGACGCCGAGATGCCGGACCCGCGGCCCGAGCTCGATCTCGGCAGCGACGACGGCGAAAGCTGATCGATCAAGGGATTGGATCGAAAAAGGCGCGTTCCGACACGGTGCGCGCCTTTTTCTTTGCGCTCCTTAGACCCCGTGCATAGGCATCTGTCCCCATGAGCAGTCGCGCCCCCGCAAGTATCGTCGACGTCGCCATTGTGGGCGGTGGGCTCGCGGGCGGGCTGATCGCGCTGGCGCTTGCCAACAAGCGGCCCGAACTGCGGGTCCGGCTGTTCGAACAGGGCGCGACGCTCGGCGGCAATCATCGCTGGAGCTGGTTCGAAACCGATCTCGACGATCCGGCGAAGGTGCTGCTCGCGCCGTTTCGCAAGGCGGCGTGGGACGGATACATGGTCGGGTTTCCCGGTTACGACCGCGCGCTCGAGACCCCGTATCGCTCGATGGCGTCGCACGATTTCGACCGCGCGCTGCGCCGCGAACTGCCCGCAGGGGTGGTCCAGGCGGGAACCGAAGTGGTCTCGCTCGCGCACGATCACGTGCTGCTCGCCGACCAGACCCGCATTCCCGCGCGCGCGGTCGTGGATTGCCGCGCCGCCACGCCCTCGCGGCACTTGGCCGGGGGCTGGCAGGTCTTCATGGGGCGGCACCTGCGCACCACCCATCCGCACGGGATCGAGCTCCCCTTCATCATGGATGCGACGGTCGACCAGATCGGCGGCTTTCGCTTCGTCTATGTCCTCCCGTTGAGTGCGAACGACATCTTCGTCGAGGACACCTATTACCAGGACAGTCCGAAGCTCGACCGCGACGCGCTGTCCTCGCGGCTCGACGCCTATTGCGCGGCGCAGGGCTGGGATTACGGCATCGTCGGCCACGAGACGGGCGTATTGCCGGTCGTCACCGGGGGTGATTTCGGTGCCTTTCGGGCGGAGCAGTCCGCACATGGCGGGGTTGTGCTCGCCGGTGCGCGCGGCGGATTTGTCCATCCGTTGACCAGCTACACGCTGCCCTATGCCGCCGGTCTCGCCGGGCGTATCGCCGACAATGCCGACCTCCCCGGCGACCAGCTCGCGGCGTTGATCGATCGCGAGGCGCGCGAGCACTGGCGCGACACGAAGTTCTATCGCCTGCTCGGCCGGATGCTGTTCCAGGCCGCGCGGCCCGAGCAGCGCGTGCGGGTGTTCGAGCGGTTCTACAAGCTTCCCCCGCCGCTGATCGAACGGTTCTATGCCGGCAAGTCGACCCTGCGCGACAAGGCGCGCATATTGATCGGCAAGCCCCCCGTACCTGTATCGCGCGCAATCCCGGCCTTGCTTTCGGCAGGTCGCCCGATGCAAGGGAAGACAAGATGAACGCTCAAGCCCCCGTCCTCGACAAGCCCCGAATCCCCGAGCCCACCGGCAAGTCGGCCTGCGTCGTCGGGGCGGGTTTCGGCGGGCTCGCGCTGGCGATCCGCCTGCAATCGGCCGGGATCGCGACGACCGTGGTCGAGGGACGCGACAAGCCCGGCGGCCGCGCCTATTTCTGGGAGCGAGAAACCGACGCGGGCAACTTCACCTTCGACGCCGGCCCGACCGTGATCACCGATCCCGATTGCCTGCGCGAATTGTGGGCGCTGACCGGGCACGACATGGCCCGCGACGTCGAACTGATGGAAGTGACCCCGTTCTACCGCCTCAACTGGCCCGACGGGACCAATTTCGACTATTCGAACGACGAGGCGCACTTGCGCGCCGAGATCGAGCGCGTCGCCCCGGGCGACAATCCGGGCTACGAGGAATTCCTCGATTACTCGGCCCGCGTGTTCGAGGAAGGCTACGTCAAGCTCGGCCACGTGCCGTTTCTCGATTTCAAGTCGATGCTCAAGGCCGCTCCCGCGCTGGCCAAGAATCAGGCCTGGAACAGCGTCTACGCCATGGTCAGCAAGTTCGTGCAGTCGGAAAAGCTGCGTGAGGCGCTCTCGTTCCACACGCTGCTGGTCGGCGGCAACCCGATGGAAACCAGCGCGATCTACGCGCTGATCCACAAGCTCGAAAAGGATGGCGGCGTGTGGTGGGCGAAGGGCGGCACCAACCGCCTGGTCGCGGGCATGGTGACGCATTTCGAACGGCTCGGCGGGACGCTGCGGCTGGGCGATCCGGTGGCAGAAGTCACGACGATGGGCGCGCACGCCACCGGCGTCGAGACCGCAAGCGGATGGAGCGGCCATTTCGACGCGGTCGCCTCGAATGCCGACATCATGCATTCCTATCGCGACCTGCTGGGCAAGAACGCGCGCGGACAGAAATACGCCAAATCGCTCTCGAAGAAGCGCTTCAGCCCGAGCCTGTTCGTGGTCCATTTCGGGATCGAAGGCGCGTGGCCCGGGATCCCGCACCACATGATCCTGTTCGGCCCGCGCTACGAGGGGCTGCTCGACGACATCTACAAGCACGGCGTGCTGCCGCGCGATTTCTCGATCTACCTCCACCATCCGAGCGTGAGCGATCCCTCGATGGCGCCCGAGGGGATGAGCACTTTCTACGCGCTGGTTCCGGTCGCGCATCAGGGCAAGCTGCCGATCGACTGGGATGAGATGGGCCCCGAGCTCGAGGCGCGGATCCTCGCCGAGCTCGAACGGCGGCTGATCCCGGGTCTGAAAGACCGGATCGTGACCAAGTTTTCCTACGCGCCGAAGGATTTCGCGCGCGATCTCAATGCCCATCACGGCAGCGCCTTCAGCCTCGAACCGATCCTGACCCAGAGCGCCTGGTTCCGCGGCCACAATCGCGACGACGTGATCGACAATTTCTATCTCGTCGGCGCGGGCACCCATCCCGGTGCCGGCATCCCCGGCGTCGTCGGCAGCGCCAAGGCGACCGCGGGACTGATGCTGGAGGATTTGCACGCATGAAGCGTCTCGCCGTCTATTGCGGCTCGGCCACGCCCGAGGACCCGCGCTATATCGAGCTCGCGCGCGAGGTCGGGCGCACGCTCGCGACCCGCGGGATCGGGGTCGTCTACGGCGGCGGTCGATTGGGGCTGATGGGCGCGGTCGCCGATGCCGCGCTCGAGGCCGGCGGCGAGGTGATCGGCGTGATCCCCGAGGCGCTGGTGGGCTCCGAAGTCGCGCATACCGGTTGCACCCGGCTCGAAGTCGTGCCCGGGATGCACGAGCGCAAGAAGGCCTTCACCGACCTCTCGGACGGCTTCGTCACGATCCCCGGCGGGGTCGGCACGATGGACGAACTGTGGGAGGCGGTCAGCTGGGCGCAGCTGGGTTACCACCGGAGCCCGGTCGGTCTGCTCAACGCGTTCGGCTTCTATGACGGACTGCTCGAATTCAACGCCAAGATGATCGAGGTCGGCTTCATCCGGCCCGCGCACCAGGGCATCATCGTCGCGCGTGAGACGATCCCGGAACTCCTGACGGCGATGGCGGATTATGAGCCGCACACCCCGATTTTCGCGATGAAGGCAGACGACCTCTGAAACGACCCCGCTTACTCGCTCCCTCGCGCATCCTGCGAAAGACCCCGTCGGCCAAGGGCGGCGGGCGCAATCGCGATTACCTGGTGCAGGAAAGCTACTGGGCGATCCGCGAAGGCTCGAAGAGCTTCGCCGCCGCCTCGCGCCTGTTTGGGCGCGACACGCGCGAACGCAGCTGGTTGCTCTATCACTGGTGCCGCCGCTGCGACGACCTCGCCGACGGACAGGAGTTCGGTGGCGAGCTGTCCGAGGTCCACGACACAAAAGAGGCCGAGGACAAGGTCCAGGCGATCCGCGCGCTGACCCGCCGCGCGCTCGAGGGACAGCCGACGCTCGACCTCGCTTTCGACAGCTTCGGCATGGTCGCGGCCGAGGTCGGACTGACGCAGGACATGGCCGACGACGTGATCGCCGGTTTCGCGCTCGACGCGCAGGGCTGGCAGCCACGCACCGAGGCCGAGATGATGCGTTATTGCTACCATGTCGCCGGCGCGGTCGGCGTGATGATGGCGCGGGTGATGCAGGCGCCCGACGATGCCTGGGTCTTTGATCGCGCCTGCGACCTCGGGCTCGCCTTCCAGCTCGCCAATATCGCGCGCGACGTGGTCGAGGACGATGCGGCGGGGCGTTGCTACCTGCCGCAGGAATGGCTTGCCGAGGCCGATATCAAGCCGGGCGAACACGCCAAGCCGCACAACCGCTTCAAGCTTGCCGCGGTCGTGGCCAAGCTGGTCCGGATGATGGACCGGCACGCCGATGCCGCGCGGCTCGGCGCGGCTAGGCTCGGTTTCCGCGATCGCTGGGCGGTGCTGGCGGCGGCGCGAATCTATACCGCGATCGGGCGCAAGGTGCTCGACCGCGGCCAGCTGGCGTGGAACAAGCGCGTGGTGGTTTCCGGTCCGGAAAAGCTCTGGCATATCATCGCGGCCTGGTGGGAAGCTCTGCGCAACAACCCGCACGAGCCCGACCAGATGCCGATCTACAGCCGTGAACTGATCCGCCCGCTCAAGGGGTGGTGACGCGCTCGCTTGATGCGGAACGCGGGGGACGCTAGCGCCTCCGCATGATCGAAAAGCTCCTGATCGCCAATCGCGGCGAGATCGCCTGCCGCATCATCCGCACCGCGCGCGTGATGGGGATTGCTACCGTCGCAGTCTATTCCGATGCCGACGCCAACGCGCTGCATGTCCGCAGCGCGGACGAGGCGGTACACATCGGCCCCTCGCCCGCCGTCGAAAGTTATCTCGTCGGCGACAAGATCATCGCCGCGGCGAAACAGACCGGCGCCGATGCGATCCATCCGGGCTACGGTTTCCTGTCCGAGAACGCCGGCTTCGCGCAGGCCGTGATCGATGCCGGGCTGGCCTGGGTCGGCCCCAAGCCGTCGAGCATCGAGGCGATGGGCTTGAAGGACGCCGCCAAGAAGCTGATGCGCGAGGCGGGCGTGCCGGTGACCCCGGGCTACGAGGGCGAGGACCAGTCGGTCGAGCGCCTGCAGAAAGAAGCCGACGCGATCGGTTATCCTGTGCTGATCAAGGCGGTCGCGGGCGGCGGCGGCAAGGGCATGCGCAAGGTCGATGCGGCGAAGGATTTCGCGGCCGCTCTCGAAAGCTGTCGGCGCGAGGCCAAGGCCAGCTTCTCCAACGACGAGGTGCTGCTCGAAAAGTGGATCACCTCGCCCCGCCATATCGAGGTACAGGTCTTCGGCGACGGCCACGGCAATGTCGTCCACCTGTTCGAGCGCGACTGCTCGCTCCAGCGCCGCCACCAGAAGGTGATCGAGGAAGCCCCCGCGCCGGGCATGGACGAGGCCACGCGCGAGGAAATCTGTGCTGCCGCAGTGCGCGCCGCCAAGGCGGTCGATTACGAGGGCGCGGGCACGATCGAATTCATCGCCGATGCGAGCGAAGGCCTGCGCGCCGATCGCATCTTCTTCATGGAAATGAACACCCGTTTGCAGGTCGAACACCCGGTGACCGAAGAGATCACCGGCGTCGACCTGGTCGAGTGGCAGCTGCGCGTCGCGGGCGGTGAACCGATCCCGCTCGAGCAGGACCAACTGTCGATCAACGGACATTCGGTCGAAGCGCGGCTCTATGCTGAGGATCCGACCACGGGTTTCCTGCCCTCCACCGGCAAGCTAGATCTGCTCGAACTCGACGAGGGCCTGGCGCGGATCGAGACCGGCGTCGAGCAGGGCGACCAGGTCAGCCCGCATTACGACCCGATGATCGCCAAGATCGTGACCTGGGGCGAAGACCGCGACGATGCGATGCTGCAACTCGCGACCGCGCTCCATGCGGTTCGCGTCTGGCCGGTGCGGACAAATGCAGCCTTCCTGCTCGCCTGCCTCAACGACCCGACATTCCGTGCCGGCGAGATGACCACCGGCCTGATCGCCGATCGCGGCGACGCGCTGACCGAAGCGCCCGAATTGGGCGAGAATGAATGGCAGGTCGCCGCGCTCAACGAATTCGCGCCCTATTATCTCGCCAGCGAGCAACCCGGTTCGGGACCGTGGGGTAGCGCCAGCGGTTTCCGCCTCAACCGCGACGGAAGTCCGCGCATCACGGTCCAGCATGGCGGCGAGGCGCGCACGCTCGAGCTCGAGGAATGCGTCAGCGCCACCGGGTTCGCCGCCACGATCGACGGCGGTTCGCTGGTCTACAAGGAAGCGCATCCGTTCCTCTTCAGCCTGCCCGGTTATACCGGCGGCGCAGCCTCCGCCGCCGACGGCGCGGTCCTCGCGCCGATGCCGGGCAAGGTGATTGCGCTCGACGTGGCCGAGGGCCAGAAGGTCGAGGCGGGCCAGCGGCTGATGGTTCTCGAAGCGATGAAGATGGAGCACGCGCTCACCGCGCCGTTCGCCGGGACCGTGACCGAGCTTTCCGCCAGCGAAGGCGCGCAGGTGCAGGTCGAGGCAGTGCTCGCGGTGGTGGAGCCCGAGGGCGACTAACCCCCTTCGCGCATGAACGCCGCAACGCCGTCGCGCTCGGCTCCGCTCATATGCAGGCCGAGCTTGCTGCGGCGCCACAACACGTCCTCGGCGCTGCGCGCCCACTCGGCTTCCTGGAGGTAGGCGATTTCGGCCTCGGTCAGTCCGGCACCGAAGTCGATGCCGAGATCGTCCCAGTTCTTCGCGCCTTCGAGCCACCATTCAGCACGCGTGCCGTAGGCACGCGCGATGCGGGTGGCGTCGGCGGGTGAAAGGAACGGGTACCGTCCGTTCAACTCGGCGATAAATGCCGGCTGCTCGGTCGCGGCGAAGTCGCCGCCGGGCAATGCTGTCTTCGAGGTCCAGGGGCCGCCTCGGAGCGCGGGCAGACGTTTGGACAGCGCATCGACGGCTTCCTCGGCAAGGTGGCGGTACGAGGTGATCTTGCCGCCATAGACCGACAGCACCGGCGCGCCGTCGGCCTCGTCCGACAGCGGCAGTTCATAGCCGCGCGTCGCCGCCTCGGGGCGTCCCGATCCGTCGTCGACCAGCGCGCGCACGCCCGAATAGGTCCAGGCGATGTCGTTTCGCGTTACATCGCGGCGGAAGCTGCGATTGACGGCGGCGAGCAGGTATTCGGTTTCGCGCGCGTCGATGTGAACGTCTTCGAGCGACCCAGAGTGATCGGCGTCTGTCGTGCCGATCAGCGTGAAATCACCTTCATAGGGAATCGCAAAGACGATTCGCGTATCGGGCTGCTGGAGCAGGTAGGCGTATTCGTGCTCGAACAGTCTGGGCACGACGATATGCGATCCGCGAACCCGGCGGAGGCCGCGCGCCGGGACGAGGCCGGCGAGCCGATCGATGTCGTTCGCACCGGGGCCGCCGGCGTTCACGAGCGCGCGGGCCGAGAACGCTTCGCCGCCCGCTTCGATATGCCACAAGCCGTTTTCGCGCCGGGCCGCTGTCATTCGGCAATGGGTACGGATAACCGCGCCGCGCTCATGCGCATCGACCGCGTTCAACACCACCAGCCGCGCATCGTCGACCCAGCCGTCCGAATATTCGAAGCCGTGGGTGTAATCGGCCTCGAGGGCCTCGCCCGCGACATGCCGGTCGAGGCGGATGCCATCTGCGCCCGGGAGCGTCCTCCTGCCGCCGATATGATCGTATAGCCACAGGCCGGCGCGCAGCATCCAGCGCGGACGTTGTCTCTCGTCATGCGGCAGCACGAAGCGCATCGGCCGCACGATATGCGGGGCGATCCGCCACAGCACTTCGCGCTCGCCCAGCGCCTCGCGCACGAGGCCGAATTCGTAATATTCGAGGTAGCGCAAGCCGCCGTGGACGAGCTTGGTCGAGGCCGAGCTCGTTCCGCTGGCAAGGTCACGCGCTTCGAGGAGCAGGACCTTCGCACCCCTTCCCGCCGCATCGCGCGCGATCCCGGCGCCGTTCACGCCGCCGCCGATGATCGCCAGATCATAGGGGGCGATGTCGTCGGGCTGCGTCACGGCGTCTCCGGTTGGGGCGGACCGAACAGCTCACCGCGTTCGGAAAAGAGCACGAAAGCGAGGCTGATGACCGCGGTGGCGAGCAATGCCAGCGCTAGCGGCAGCGCCGTCCCGTCATAGGCCTGGCCGATCACCGCGCCGAGCGCCGCGCCGCTGGTCATCCGCAGGAAGCCCTGCGCCGACGATGCCGCGCCGGCGATGTGGCGGAAGGGTTGCAGCGCGATCGATCCGAAATTGGCTCCGATAAAGCCGAGCAGGCTCATGTTCGCGGCCATCAGCGGGACGAAGGTCCACAGCGTCTCGCCCGGCTGGCTCGCGAACCATGCCTGCGCCGCGGCGACGGCGATGAACAGGAACAGCGCGAGGTGGCTTACCCGTCGCGCGCCGAAGCGTTCGACGATCCGCGAATTCGACCAGTTGGCGAGCGCCATGCAGCCCGCGCAGATCGCGAAGATCAGCGGGAACTTGTCGCCTGCGCCGAAGGCCTCTCCGATCAGCTGCTGCGAGGAGTTGATGAAGCCGAACAGCCCGCCGAAGACGAGTGCACTCCCGAGGGTGTAACCGATCGTCTCGCGCAGCGTGACCGCGTGAGTCATGTGGCGGACGATCTTGGGGATGATGATCGGCTGCCGATCTTCCTCGTGGAGCGTCTCGGCGAGGCGGGTATAAACCCACAGACTCATGCCAACGCCGGCGATCGCCATCGCGACGAAGATCATCCGCCAGTCGCCGACGATCATCAGGATACCCTGTCCGATGCTCGGCGCGACAGCGGGCACGAGCAGGAAGATGACGAAGATCAGGCTCATCATTCGCGCCATCTTGTCGCCGCCCACCTTGTCGCGGATGATCGCCGGGGGGAGCGCGATGATCCCGGCCGCGGCAAAACCCTGGATCGCGCGCAGCGTCACCAGCATCTCGAAACTGGTGGCGAGCGCGCAAGCGATCGACAGCGCGATATAGGCGGCCAAGGCGACGAACAGGACGGGGCGGCGGCCATAGCGGTCGGCGAAGGCGCCCGGCACGAGCGTGCCGATCCCCGCGGCGAGCAGGTATGCGCCGACGACGTACTGGCGATCGTTGCCGGCCGCTCCGAGATCGGTGGCGAGCGTGTCCAGCGCGGGGAGAATGGCGTCGATGCCGAACGCATTGAGCGCCATCAGCAGCGCCATCATCCAGATCAGCTCACGTTCGCCGACAGGCTTGCGCTTCGCGCCCCGGGGAGCGGGCCTGGTTTCTCCGCTCGGTTCGGAATTCGTTCGCATGTGCACAAAAGGGCAAGTGCAACCAACGGTTCCGCTTTGCAAGTGCCGACCCTATTCTCGCGTGCGATGGTGCAGATCGATTCCCCCGATATCGAATCCGACGAGGATGGGGAGGCCGCACAAGGCGGCCTGCGCAAGATCATCCATGTCGACATGGATGCCTTTTTCGCCAGCGTCGAGCAGCGCGACGACCCGGAACTGCGGGGCAAGCCGGTGGCGGTCGGCGGATCGTCGGGCCGCGGGGTGGTCGCGGCGGCGAGCTACGAGGCGCGCAAATTCGGGGTGAAATCGGCGATGCCCTCGGTCACCGCCAGGCGGCTGTGCCCCGACCTGATCTTCTGCAAGTCGCGCTTCGACGTCTATCGCGAGGTCTCGGGCCAGATCCGCGCAATCTTCCAGCGCCACACGCCGCTGGTCGAGCCGCTGAGCCTCGACGAGGCCTATCTCGACGTCACCGCCGACATCAACGGGATCGGCAGCGCGACGCGCATCGCGGAGATCGTCCGCGCCGAAATCCGCGAGGCAACCCAGCTGACCGCGAGCGCGGGGGTGAGCTACAACAAGTTCCTCGCCAAGCTCGCGAGCGACCAGAACAAGCCCGACGGGTTGTGCGTGATCCGTCCGGGCGAGGGCGCCGCCTTCGTCCAGTCGCTGCCGGTCCGGCGGTTTCACGGGGTCGGGCCGAAGGGTGCCGAGAAGATGGCGAAGCTCGGGATCGCCACCGGCGCCGACCTCGCGGCGAAGGATCGCGAATGGCTGGCCGCGCATTTCGGGTCGTTCGGCGATTATCTCTTTCGGGCCGCGCGCGGGATCGACCTGCGCCCGGTGCGATCGAGCAGGATCCGCAAATCGGTCGGCGGCGAGCGGACCTTTTCCGAGGATATCCACGCTCCCGGTGAACTGCGCGACACGCTCGACCGGATCATCGACATCGTGTGGGAGCGGATCGAGCGCAACGAGGCCCGCGGCAAGACTGTCACGCTCAAGCTCAAGTACAATGATTTCCGCATCCAGACCCGCGCGCGCTCGCTGCCGCGCCCGGTCGAGGACAAGGTGATGTTCGCGGAAGCGGCGCGCATCCTGCTCGAGGACGCACTGCCGCTTCCGCTGCCGATCCGCCTGATGGGGCTCACGCTGTCTGGTCTCGAAGGGGTAACGAAGACCAGGCGCGCGAGCGCCGCGGACCAGCTGGACCTGTTCTGAGCGCGGCCTAGGCGGCGATCGAATCGAGGAACCAGGCGCGCTCCTCGGCCATGTCGGTCCAGTCGTCGCTGAGCCCGTCGGTGGCGTTGTCGCCGGCCTTTTCCGCCTCGGCCTTCACCGCGCGAATCTGGTCGACCAGCGTGCGGTTGTCGTCGCGAAGCTCGCGGACCATCTCCTGCGGGTCGAATCCTGTGCGATCCTGGTCGGCGATCTGGGTGTGCTTGGCGATCGTTCCGATCGAGGTGAGCGTGGTACCGCCGTTCTTGCGCACACGCTCGGCGATCGCATCGGTCACCCCGATGATTTCCTGGGCCTGCTCGTCGAACAGCAGGTGCAGGTCGCGAAACCGCGGCCCTTGGACGTGCCAGTGGAAATTCTTGGTCTTGATGAACAATGCGTAGTGATCGGCGAGCAGCTTGTTCAGCTGCTCGTTGACGGCTTTTTTCGAGTTGTCGCCACTCTTGGCCATGATGGGGTCCCTTGTTTCGATTATATCGGTTTCACAAGGATAACGGGCCGGCGGAAAATCGGGTCCATCAATATTTGCGCTGTGGTTGATCGCCATAGACGATGGGCATTCGCCGGCTAATCGGGCAGGGCTTGCCACCCGAGCCAGAGCCCGAGGACCAGCAGGACCACGGCGAAAATCCGCCGCCCGATGGCGATCCAGCGCGCGCGCGGGTCGACCACGCCGAGCGCGCCGAGGCCGAGCGCCATAGTCCCGCCCGCCGCGCAGCCCATCGCGGCGGGTATCGCCGCGGCATAGGCTGCGCCGATTCCGAAGGCGAGGAAGCGCGCGGCATCGGTGATCTGGTGCGCGATCAGCACGAGGCTCGCCGCGCCGACCGAATGGGTCGGCTCCTTCGGCGCGCGCCCGGGGCGAAGCAGCAGCAATTCGAGGCCCGAGAAGATCGCCGCCACCGCGCCGATGATATCGCGCGCATCGGGCACGAGCACCGGGAGCACGTAGCCCGCGCCGTATCCCGCCAACGCCGAAGCCGCCCACCCGGTCACCACCCCGACTGGCAGCGCCGCGCCGTGCCCCTTCGCCGATAGATCGGACACCAGCACCTGGTCCCGCGCCCCCATGGTGACGAGAAACGCAGCGACGAAAGCGAACATCAGCGCGGCCATGTTGACGCGCTACAGGCAAACGCCCGGCGATGGAACGAGATGTCGAGCGGGTGGAGATGGGGCGGGTGGAGATGGAGCGGGTGAAGGGAATCGAACCCTCGTCGTCAGCTTGGGAAGCTGCTGCTCTACCATTGAGCTACACCCGCGAGGCTGCCATCGGGCAGGGCGCGGGCTTTGCCGCGTGAGCGGGCCAGCGTCAATATCCAGCGACCAGGGCGGGAGCATTATGCGACAGGCGAGCGAGACCATTACAATCGAGACCGGCGGCAAGGGGATTGTCGAATTCACCGAGCGGCTGTGCGAATTCGTCGCGGCGAGCGGGATCGACACCGGGCTGCTCACCGCCTTCTGCCGCCACACCTCGGCCTCGTTGCTGATCACCGAAAACGCCGCCGGCGCGGTCAAGCGCGACCTCGCGGCGTGGCTCGAACGCGTCGCGCCGGAGGGTCCTGACTACGAACACGATTGCGAAGGGCCCGACGACATGCCCGCGCATTTGAAACAGGTCCTTACCGGCACGACGCTGTCGATCCCGGTCGCGCGCGGGGCGCCGGCGCTCGGCACCTGGCAGGGCGTGTTCCTCGCCGAACATCGCGCGGCACCGCACCGGCGCGAGATCGCGCTACATTTGTTGGGCGAATAGAGGGCTGACCAAAGGGCGGAAAATTGGTATCGCGCCGCCCATGCAGATCAGATCGCCTTCCTTCCGCCGCGCGATCCTCGCGCTTTTCGCCGCGTTTTTCTTCGCCCTGCCGCAGGCCGCGCAGGCGCAGGTCATGCTGTCGTTCCACAGCTTCAACGGCTCTTATTTCGGCGGCCGCTACCCGCACACCTTCATCGTGCTCGAAGGCACGCTCGAAGCGACTGGCCAGAAGATCAACGAGAATTACGGCTTTTCTGCCAAGAGCATCGGGCCTTCGGTGCTGATGGGTCCGGTCGAGCACGGGATCTTCGAGGAAGAACAGAAATACATCACCTCGACCAACCGCCATTTCACGGTGCAGATCAGCGACGCGATGTATCGCGCGGTGGTGCAGGAGATGAAGGTGTGGCGCGACGCGCCGGGCAAGGGCTACGATCTCGACAATCGCAACTGCATCCACTTCGTCGGCCGCATCGCGCAGATGGTGGGCATCAAGGTCAGCTATCCGTGGGAGCTGCGGCGCAAGCCCAAGGAATGGCTGAACCACGTTTCCAGGCTCAATCCGCGGCTAGACGCCAAGCAGATCCCCTGAGTCTGCGGGTGGCTAGGCCCCGCGCAGGAACATGTTGATCGTCAGGCGGCCCTTCTTCGGATCGTCGCTCAGCGCCTGCGGGGCGGGGATAACGCCCGAATGGAGCAGCCTGCCGCGATAGAGTACGAGCCGGTCGGGTCGGGCCTCGACCTCGCCGATCATCTCGAAGCGATCGCTGTCGCCGTAATGGTAGCGTGCGGGCGGCTCGCCGTATTCGCGCCCGTCTTCCTCGAGCGCGGCATTGTAGGCGGGCTCGCGCTCCTCGGTAATCGTTTCGAAGCCGGTCCGCCGGTGGCGGTAGAAAGCGGTGCCGCCGCTTTCGGGGCCGAGCAGGTAATGCATCACCGCGATCACCTCGTCGCTCGCATGGTCGTAATGCGGGATCCGCTGGAGCGGGGCGAGCTCGTCTTCGGCGAGTGTGACCAGCGAGAAGGTCGACACGTCGAGCGCGAGCCGCTGGCGAAAGCCGAAGATACGCTGCATCAGCTGGAACATGAGGTCGCGGCGACGGTCGAGATAGGCCGGTTCGCACCAGGCGCGGATGCCGGGGTAGCTCGCCCCGCCTTCGCGATATTCGGCCGCGCGCCCGGCCGCGAGGAGTTGGTCAGCGATCCCGCTGAAGTCGTCGATCACCACCACCGGTTCGCGCTCGCGCCCGAACTGGTGGACCTTGACCGGGGTCTGTTGCCGCGTCGCCATGCGCAAGGCGTGGCGGGGAGCGGTGCGCAAGTCAAACGGCGAAGCGGAGCGGGCGTCTTCGGTGCCCGCTCCGCGCCCGTTCAGAACCCGAAGGCGAAGCCGACCTGCGCGGTGACCTCGTCGTCGCCGGTGTTGCCGGCGATCCCCGCGCCGATCGCGAAGCTGTCGCTGACGCGGCCGGTGAAGCTTGCGGCATATCCCTGCTCGCCGCCATGGGTGGCGACGTTGCCCGCGATGGTGAAGGCCTTGTCGGGCAGGGCGATCGCGCTCCCGAGCGCGGCGGCGGCGGCGATCCCGCCCATCGCCGAGCGGTCGAGTTGGTCGAGCCGGAAGCCGAGCGCATCGACCCGCCCGCCGAGCGCGGCGACGTCGGAAGACAGCGCCTGGAACTGCGCATCGGTGACCGCGGCGATATAGCCCATGTCGGCGCGCACGGCGGCGACCGAAGCTGCGGTCGCCACCTGCTGCTTGCCGAGCACGCCGTTGGCGTCGACCGTCACGACGTCGACCGGGCCTTCCTGCGCCGCGGTCGAGGCGTCGAGATCGCCGATCACCACCGACGATCCCGCCCCGCCGAGCACGACCTGGTTGGCGGCGGTGGTGACCGCAGCGTAGCCGATGGCGGTCGACTTGGCGTATTCGGCGCGCGCCTGTGTGCCGATCGCGGTCGCATTCTCGTCCCGGGCTTGCGCCTGGTATCCGACCGCGACGGCCTGCGCTGCGACGGTCGAACTCGCATAGCCGAGCGCGGTCGAGAAATTGCCCGAGGCGGCGGAGAACCCGCCGATCGCCGAAGAGCCGACCCCGGTGGCCCTCGATCCGGTGCCGATGGCGGAAGTCTGCACCCCGTCGGCGAAGGCCCCGCGACCCACTGCGGTGGAGCGCAGGCCTGCCGCCTCGGTCGCCGCGCCGAGCGAGGTCGATTCCTCGCCCGATGCCGCCGCGGCCGAGCCGAGCGCCGTGCCCTGCGTCCCACCGGCGCTCGCAGCGCTCGATCCCCCACCGATAGCGACCGAATTGCTGCGCGCGTCTATAGTGTCGATGCGGCCGGAATTGGTTGCGATGGCCGTGGCGTTGTCGTCGGCCTTGCTGTCGGCCGTGGTTGCCAGCGCGAAGGCATCGTCGGCGCGCGACTGCGCGGTGGCGGCGGAGCTGGACACCCCGGCGATGGCCGCGTCGAGCTGGCCCTTGGTTGCGGCATCGCTGGCGTCGATACCGTTGCCGATATTGACGAGGCGGCGCGTGATGGCGGCGGTATCGTCGCCCGGATCGCCGGGCGTGCCGTTGTCGTCGAAGGCCCGACCGAAGGAGACGACATCGTCCTGCGCCGCGACCGACCCGGCCCCGATCGCGACCGCATTGGCGCCGGTGACGCTCGCGTCGGCACGACCGGCGGTGTTGTCTCCGGCCGAGAAAGGATCGAAATCGCTGCCCGCACTCGCCAGCGCGGCGTTGAGCTGGCCGACCGTCGCCGCGTCGCTGTCGTCCGTACCGTCCGCGACATTGACGAGGCGGCGGGTGATGGCGGCGGTGTCGTCCGACGTATCGCCGGGAGTCCCATTATCGTCGAAGGCGCGACCGAAGGACACGGTGCGCCAACCATTCGCAATCGAATTGTAGCCGATCGCAACCGATTCCGTGCCGTTCGCGGCGGAACCGAAGCCCAGTGCAATGGCGCTGTAGCCGGTGAATGTACCACCGATCGAAATTGAATTGATCCGGTCCGCGCGAGCGCCGGTCCCGATCGCGATCGCATAGTCGCCTTGGGCGGTCGCGGATGTCCCGATGGCGACCGAGTACTGATTGACGGCATTGGCCAAGCGACCCAACGAGACGGAGTCCAACCCTTGGGCACGGGCGCTTGCGCCTACCGTCGTCGCTCCAAGACCTTCGGCTCGCGCGAAATATCCTATGGCGAGGGAATTCGCGGTCTGGGCATCCGCCGACGAGCCGATCGCGACCGCTTGGCCGGCGCGCGCGTAGGATCTGCTGCCCACGGCAAGACTGCTCGTGCCCGAAGTCCGCGCAAACTCGCCGATTGCGGTGGCTAGGTTCCCTGAGGCAGTTGCATTGGCACCGATGGCGGTGGAGGAGTTGTTGTTTGCCTTCGCGCGCGCACCGATGGCGGTCGCATTGCCGTTTTGGGCGACGGCCAGATAACCGCAGGCAAGGTTGATGTCGCTGTTGTCGGAATTCGCGCTCGCGTCGTTGTCCGTGCCGTCATCCGCCTGCCCGTTATTGTTGCGATCGAGCAGGCAGTCGTCGGCGCGCACCGGCGAGGCGGTGGCAAGCATGGCGAGGCCGATCGCCCAGGCGGCTGCGGTGGTGCGGAGAATTGCGGATTTCGTCATCGTTACGTCCCTTCCTCTGTCCCGCCGCGCCGGAGCGCGGCGCGGGTCAGGAAGGGTCAGGATTTGACAGAGTGCCCGCAACCTAGAACAAGTTATAGTTCAAGGGGATAAAGGAGGGGCAAATTGGGCGCCGCGAAGGGTGCCGAGCTGTTCGATTTCCTGACCAGGCTGGCGAGCGTCGCGCCGCACGACCGGGCGATGCCCGATGCCGGGAAACGATACAGTCGCTGGTTCTACGAGTACCTTCACTCGGTCGGCGTGGAGCACTGCAATTTCGGCGGCTTCGAACTCGACGCCGCGAGCAGGGGCGAAGTCGTGGAATTCAACGGCACGCGATTGCCCTCGGATTTCGTCGACGAATTCACCCATGAAATGGCGCAGGACGATTACGTCCTGCTCAAGGCCGACAGCCTGACCGCCGACCGCCCGTTCGCGAGTTTCGATGTCGGCCTGCGCTTCCTCGACGAGGTCGAGGCGTTCAATCCCGCCTCACGCCGGGTGCAGGCGGAATGCGCGCGGCACGGGATCGGCGACGGGGTGGCGATGATCGGCAATGCGCCGATGGCCCCGGGCGCGCAGGACGCCCGCTTCTTCGGCTTCGTCTTCGCCAATCGCGAGGCCGATGGCGGCGCCGTGGTGCGCGAGCGTTTTTCCGAATTGCAGGTCGCCTCGTTCGCGCTGCTCGACAGGATGATGCCGCGGCTCCACGCCACGGTCGACGGCTTCGCTTACGATCTTTCCGGTCGCCAGCGTGACATCCTCGGCATGCTGGCCGCAGGGGCGCAACGTCAGGAGATCGCGCACCGGTTCGATATCGCGGTGCCCACTGTCGACGCGCACCTCGCCGTTCTGCGCCGCAAGCTCGGCGCGCAGACGCTCGCCGAGGCCGTTGCCAAGGGCTATCTCTACGGCATCCTGTGACGCTGGACGCGGCGCCGCTTAACCCCTACACCCGAACCAACCCCGGGGAGCCTGCGCAGGCTGAGAGGGAGGCGTCGCGCCCTCCGACCCGTCGAACCTGAACCGATTAGCATCGGCGGAGGGAGTGGCTGGTCTGGTTGCCAGGAAACCGCTTCCGCTCCGCCTCAAGGAGTAGCAGCGCATGGCCGACATCAACTCGCATATCGAAATCGGCGTCACCACCGGGCCGATCCGCGGCAGCCGCAAGGTGCATGTGGCGGCGAAAAGCGGCAGCGGCGTACGCGTCGCCATGCGCGAGATCGACCTCGAAGGCGGCGAGCCGCCGGTGCGCGTCTACGACACTTCCGGCCCCTACACCGATCCCGACGCCGCGATCGACATCAACAAGGGCCTCCCCCAGCTGCGCCGAGACTGGATCATGGCGCGCGGCGATGTCGAGGAATACGACGCGCGCGAAGTCCGTCCCGAGGATAACGGCCAGCTCGGCCCCGATCGCAGCGGCGGCGTGCCCGGCTATCCCAACGTCGTGAAGCGCCCGCTGCGCGCGAAAGCGGGCAAGAACGTCAGCCAGATGCACTATGCGCGGCAGGGCATCATCACGCCCGAGATGGAATATGTCGCCGAGCGCGAAAACCTCGGCCGCGAAATGCTGCGTGATGAAGCCGCGCGGTTCGAGGCGCGCAATGACGGCCAGCCCTGGGGCGCAACGCTGCCCGATTACGTGACGCCCGAATTCGTCCGCGACGAGGTGGCACGGGGCCGCGCGATCATTCCCAACAACATCAACCATCCCGAGACCGAGCCGATGGCGATCGGGCGCAACTTCCTCGTCAAGATCAACGCCAATATCGGCAACTCCGCCGTGGCCTCCGACGTCGCGAACGAAGTCGACAAGATGGTCTGGTCGATCCGCTGGGGCGCGGACACCGTCATGGACCTCTCCACCGGTCGCAACATCCACGACACCCGCGAATGGATCATCCGCAACTCGCCCGTCCCGATTGGCACCGTGCCGATCTATCAGGCGCTGGAAAAGGTCGGCGGGATCGCCGAGGACCTGACCTGGGAGATCTTCCGCGACACGCTGATCGAACAGGCCGAGCAGGGCGTCGACTATTTCACCATCCATGCCGGCGTGCGCTTGCCCTACGTGCCGATGACCGCCAAACGCGTCACCGGCATCGTCTCGCGCGGCGGCTCGATCATGGCGAAATGGTGCCTCGCCCATCACAAGGAGAGCTTCCTCTACGAGCGCTTCGACGAGATCACCGAGATCATGAAGGCCTACGACATCGCCTATTCGCTGGGCGACGGCCTGCGCCCCGGCTCGATCGCCGACGCCAATGACGAAGCCCAGTTCGCCGAACTCTACACGCTGGGCGAGCTGACGAAGCGCGCGTGGGAGCAGGACGTGCAGGTGATGATCGAAGGCCCCGGCCACGTGCCGATGCACAAGATCAAGGAGAACATGGACAAGCAGCTCGAGGCCTGCGGCGAGGCGCCGTTCTATACGCTCGGCCCGCTCGTCACCGATATCGCGCCGGGTTACGACCACATCACCAGCGGCATCGGCGCGGCGCAGATCGGCTGGTACGGCACCGCGATGCTCTGCTACGTCACGCCCAAGGAACACCTCGGCCTGCCCGACCGCGACGATGTGAAGGTGGGTGTGGTGACCTACAAGCTCGCCGCACACGCCGCCGACCTTGCCAAGGGTCACCCCGCCGCCAAGGTCCGCGACGACGCGCTGAGCAAGGCGCGCTTCGAATTCCGCTGGCGCGACCAGTTCAACCTGTCGCTCGATCCCGACACCGCCGAGCAGTATCACGACCAGACCCTCCCCGCAGAAGGCGCCAAGACCGCCCACTTCTGCTCGATGTGCGGGCCCAAGTTCTGCTCGATGAAGATCACGCAGGAAGTGCGTGAATTCGCCGCCAAGCAGAACTCCGACAGCTATCTCGCCGCCACCGCGCCGAGCGAGAAGGCGGAAGAGGGCATGGAGGAAATGGCCGAGAAATACCGCGAGGGCGGCGACCTCTACATGCCGAGCAAGTAACGGCGCGTCGGGGCTGCTGGCGTTGGACGCGTACCTGCTCTTCTTCGTCGTGGTCCTCGGCGTGAACCTGCTGCCGGCCTTCGGGCCGCCGACCTGGTCGATCATTGCGCTGTTTGCCTTCAGCGGCGAGATCGAACTCCTGCCGCTCGTCGGGCTGGGGGCGCTGGCGGCGGCGACCGGGCGCTTCGGGCTCGGCCATGCGACCCGCGCGCTGGGCAAGCGCTTCCTGTCGGCGCGGTTGCGCGCGAACCTCGACGCGGCGCGGCAGGCGCTCGAGCGGCGCCGCCGCAGCGGGATCCTCGCGCTCGGGCTATTTGCGCTCTCGCCGGTGCCGTCGGCGCAATTGTTCGAGGCCGCGGGGCTCGCGCGGCTGCCGCTCCTGCCGTTCACCGTGGCCTTTTTCGCCGGGCGGATCGTGTCCTATTCGATCTACGGCCTGACTGCGCGCGAGCTCGGCTCGACCGACATGGGCGAGGTGCTGCGCGAGGAGCTGACCAGCCCGCTCGGCATCGCGCTGCAGGTGGCGATGCTCGTCGCGCTGGTGCTGCTCGCGCGGATCGACTGGCGCAAGCGGCTTGGGCTCGGCCCGGAAGATGCGGAGGGTAAAGCGAAGGAAGGCGGCGCGCCCTAGCGCTTGATCCAGCTCTTCGCCTCGTCCAGCTCGGCCACCGAGAACAGCCGGAACTCGTACGGCATCAGCGGGGCGAACAGGCGCGCCGCGCGTGCCATCCATTCGACGTCGGTCACCAGCGCCACGCGGCGGAAATCGGTCAGGTGGCCGAAGTCGAACTTGGTATCCTCCCAGGCGGCGTCGCCCGTATAGGTCGCATAATCGTCGTCGAGCACCACCAGGCATTTGAGCTTGTCGTGCTCCTTGAGCTTCTCCTCGACCATCGGCTTGAGCGTCTCGCGATAGTCCTCGCCGGTGATGATCCCCACCGCGCGCACCGCCACGACATCGCGCGGCAGGCCCTCGATCGGCTCGAACCGGCCCGGATCGTCGGCTTCGGCGCGGGCCCAGGCCTTGGCGTCCTCGAGCTTGGCGGAGGGGAAGCGGCGGACCTTGGCCGAGACGAAGAAATTGGCGATCTCGGGCGCGATCGAGAGCAGCGGAGAATCGCCCACCACCGCGACCTTCCTCACCACCTTCTGGTGGACCCTGACGAAATTGAAGTGGCTCGAAAGCGCGCCGAGGCTGTCCCAGTGCGGCAGCTTGTCGAGCACGATGACGAGGTTGGGCACTGCATCGGTCTCGTTGATCCGCGTGTCGATCGCCGCCGCGAGCCCGGCGAAATCCTCCTTCGACAGCGCCCCCTCGGGACGCAGGATCACGAACCCCTCATGCGTCTGGTCGATATCGATCATGGCCTGGCTCCTTCCGCTGCGATGGGGCGATTATCCGCGCCCGGAACCGCGCTGTCATTGCGCTGGATCAAATACGGTGGTGGTGGAGGTCCGCCCGGACTATTCAATTCGCTTGATGAGAGGAGATGTGTAGCATCTTTAGGTAAGGCGGAGCTCAGTCCAGTAATTTTAAGATAGCATCTAAATCGGATTCACCAGAAGAGACCAATTTATGAAGTTGTTTGAGTTTATCGGATTGATGCCCATACAGCTGGACTAAGTCCTTGTTCATCGAATTTAATGCATTACTGTACGCGCCTGAGGTGGTTACTTTAGCAATTATAGTTCCGTCGGTCCGCGTTATTTCAAGGGTAATAGGGTCAATCACTTCGCTCAGGACACCAGTATTTCGCCGTTTGCTAAGTTGAAAAGCAAATTCGTCTAACCGAGCGATGAAACTGTCAGATTGGCCTGATCGAGACCACTTGATTTCGGCAGCCGTAGTTTTTGCTAGCAACCTATCGATGATCGAATTTATTTTTGTGCTACTTACCACCGAATCGGCTCCTGATGGAATATTCTAAGTTATTTACGAAACTTGAAAACTCAGTAAGATCGTCTGCCAACGTCTCACTATCAACCTCCTGATTATTATCCATAGATTTGCTATTCATAAGCTTTTCAGCAAAAATAAATTTTGCCTGAAAATCTCTGAGTTCGCTCTTTTCGGCGTCATACATATCCGTGGTCGCAGCCAAACATTTGTCTAGTGAAGTTCTGCATGAGCTATATCCGGTCGCGCATCTTGCCCATTCTGAGCCAATTAGCTTTTCTAAAGTAGAGCGAGCCTCATTTCGAGCGTTTGACAGTTCGACAATAACATCTAGAGACTGAAAATCCCTCTTTATTTTGCCTATTGCAGCTTGAGTGGCAACTGTCACGGACTGGGTGCGGTACAATTGCCAGAGCGTGAAAGTAAAGCCTACGATGGAGACCAGAAGCCCCCAGATCCCTATTTTAAAAGACCAAGCTGTTTGTGCATCTAGGGATAGCCGGTCAACAGCCAAATTCACCAAAAATAATATAATGACTAGAATAACGGCTGGTGAAAAAATCATATATTTCTTGTCCGATGTCACCTGACCATTCTGCGTTTGACCTTGGGAGATCGTTTCGATTGGAGTATCCTCGGACATTAGAGCGTTTTCATGAGATATCGCTCATGAAGTCAAGATCAGAAGCTATTTTGGCTACAAGAAACATACGGAACCGAGCGCCCCGGCCGAACTCTGGGAAATTGCGCCCTATTGCGCCCACCACCAACTCATCAACCAGCGTCGATAGTTCGCTCGGCGCCGTGTGTTCCGCTACCATCTCATGCTAGCCAATGTCCGGTTTGCGCAAGGCTTCCGTTGCCAGGGCGTTGCGCGCAGGCCTTCGACCTAACCTCAACCCATCCCCACCAGCACGCGGTCCAGCGCCTGCAGGAAATTCGACCGTGCAGGTGGCCTTTGGCCGTCTCCGCCTGCGGCTCCAACTCCCGCCTTGCCGAGGGTCGGCGGGCCGCCGCCCACCCCACTTTGCTAGGGCGCGCTTGCGTCACGTCTCGCCTCGCAGCCGCTCGCGCGGGCGGGCGGGCTCGAGGCGGGACAAGGCTCGAAAACCTTTCCTACATTGCCGAAATCTGCCTTACCCTGTCGGATGAGCCAACGCCCCGATCCCTCCGCCTTTGCCTCCGACCCGCCCGGCCAGGCCGCGCCGCGCGCCGCCCGCCACGACGGCTGGACGCGCGCCAAGCAGGCCGCGTTCCTGCGCCAGCTTTCGGCGACGCATTCGGTGACCGAGGCGGCGCGATCGGTGGGGATGAGCCGCCAGTCGGCCTATCGCTTGCGCTCGCGGCTCAAGGGGCAGGCGTTCGACCTGGCATGGGAGGTGGCGTTCCATCATTCCTACGACGTGCTCGCGCATGCCGCGCTCGAACGGGCGCTCAACGGGACCGAGGTGCCGGTGTTCTTCCAGGGCGAGCAGGTCGGCAGCTATCGCCGCTACGACGAACGGCTGACGGTGGCGATGCTGCGGATGATGACCGCGGGCGGCAATCCGGCGCTCGGGCGGCTCGGCCCCGGGGCGGAGCGGCATGCGCGCGATTTCGAGGCGCTGCTGGGGGCGCTCGAACGCGGCGAGCCGGTCGAAACCGGCGCGCCCGGACCCGGCGATGCCAGCGAGATCGAGGAGATCCGCGCGCGCAGCACCGCGAAGGTGACGTTCCTGCCCGCCACCCGCTGTCCGTCCGGCCTCTCGGAGGAGGAATTCGACGAGGTATTGCGGGGGTTTGGCGAGGAGGAGCGAAGGTGACGCGCCGTCACTTTCGTCACCCTTCCGCCGGCGACCCCCGCGAACGCGCCGGTCCGGTCAGCGCGCGAGCCGGACCAGCACCCGGTCGAGCGCCTGCAGGAAGTTCGACCGGTCGGCCTTGCCGAAGGGCGGCGGGCCGCCGCCCCCGGCTCCGAGCGGGCCGTCCATCCCGGCGCGCAGGTCTTCCATGATCGCGCGGGTGGCGATGGCGCTGCCGATGCTGGCGGCGTCGAAGCTCCTGCCGTCGTGGCGCAGCACGGTCGCGCCCGCCCTGAGGCAGCGTTCGGCGAGCAGGATGTCGGCGGTGACCACCACGCTGCGCGGGTCCGCGTGCTCGGCGATCCAGTTATCGGCAGCATCGAAGCCGTCGCTCACCACCACGCGCTTGACCCGTTCGCTCACCGGGACACGGAAGGGGCTGTTGCTGACCACGCGGACCTGCGCGCCGTAGCGCTCGGCGACGCGGTAGATCTCCTCCTTCACCGGGCAGGCATCGGCATCGACCAGGATCGTGGGGGCGGGGATGGCGGGCGAGTTCATCGGCGCTCGCTAGCGCACGCGGAGCGATCGCAAAAGGCCGCCCCGCGCCCACCCGTTCGCCTCCACCATTCCGGATTCGGCAAAGCCCCCGCGACGTGCTATTGCCGCCCGGCTACCAGTCGCGATCGACGGTCTTGGTGCTTTGAGATCCGTCGGGGTTCGTCCCCGGGGCGCCACCTCCTTCCATTTCGTCTTCTAGCGCGCCCTGTCGTTTCGGCCGGGCGTGATGCCTGCCCGAAGGATGGAAGATCATGGAATTCATTCCCCGCCTGTTCGCCCGCCCGCCGAATTCCGCGCGTCCGCCCGCTCCCGCCTCGCCGGGGGAGGCTGCCGCACCGCGCCCGCTCGACGATTATTTCGACCGCCGCCTCGCCGAATGGGAAGACGCGCTCGGCCCCGACGCGGCCAACGACTGACACGCGTCCTTCGCCGGCAGGCCTGCCGGCGCCTCGCTCCATCGCAACCGACCGCGTCTCCCGGGGAACGGCCCGGGCGGGGGCGCGTTTTTTCGGCGGCATACAGCGATGCGAGAGGAGCCCCCGAGATGCAGGTGCAGTTCAATTCCGACAGTACGGTCATGGGGACCGACAACGTCGCGACACGGATCGAGGCGCGGGTGCGCGAGAAGCTCGCGCGGTTCGATGAGCGGCTCACGCGGCTCGAGGTCCATGTCCACGACGAGCACCGCCACACCCACGGGCACGACGACAAGGCCTGCACGATCGAGGCGCGGCCGCGCGGCGGGCGGGCGATCGGGGTGACCGAGCACGGTTCGACCGTCGACGATGCCGCGCGCAAGGCCGCGGCGACGCTCGCCCAGCGGCTCGACCGGTTTTTCGGCAAGGAGAGCAAGCACCGCCACGAACCGCGCCCCGACAAGGTGCTCTGACCGACAAGGCGACCTGGCGCGGGGGAGCATCGATCTCGGAACCCGCGCGAATCCCCGTCCGTTGCCTCCCCGAAGGAGGACCCGGAATGGCACGCAACACAGGCGACGATCATCGCATCGGCTCGGTCGAGGACCGCACCCAGGTGAAGAACCCCGCGACCGGCAAATGGACCAAGCGCAATCGCGAGGAAGGCTCGCCCGAGGCCGGGCAGTTCATGGACGCCAAGGCCGACGACGAACCGTTCAAGGGCGTCGCCAAGGAGCCCGACGCGCGGCGCACCGAGTAATGCCGGCCAACCGACCCTGCCGAAAGCGGAGATAGCATTATGTCCGACGACCAGCCCTCACGCGTGCTCGACGACCGGCGCGAGCGACGGCGATTGCCGCTGGTCGGGCTGTTGCTGACCGCGCTCTACCTCGTCGGGCTGGTGATCTATCTTGCCGTGCAGGGACAGAATCCCGCCGAGCTGAGGCTCAACGAGCTGGGCGATTTCCTCGGCGGGGTGTCGAGCCCGCTGGCCTTCCTGTGGCTGGTCCTCGGCTTCTTCCAGCAGAGCCGCGAGATCCGCCTGTCGTCGCAGGCGCTCCACCTGCAGGCTGCCGAAATGAAGCGCTCGGTAGACGAACACCGCAAGTTGGCGGAGGGTGGTCGAAGCAATGATTAGGTGTTTGGGACGAACCGTGCTAAATGGCCCTCGCTGACGTCGAAATTTGCGACGGATGTCGAGATTTGATTACCGCCGCTTGCCCGTTTCTTCGGGCCCCGGCGTAAACCAGGCGACGATTTCCTTTCTTCGGACGATTTGAAGCACGACCCGTTGGGCATCCCGCCCTCCGGGCACACAAGCGTTCTCGAAAGGAACCCATTATGTCGAAGACCGGCACCGTAAAATTCTTCAACCAGGACAAGGGCTACGGCTTCATCCAGCCCGACGACGGCTCGGCCGACAGCTTCGTGCACATCACCGCCGTGCAGGCGGCGGGCATGACGTCGCTCGATAAGGAGCAGCGCCTCAACTACGACGTCGAGCAGGGCCGCAACGGCAAGGAAAGCGCCGTGAACCTCTCGGCCGCCGACTGACGAATTTCTAGTCCCCTCTCGCTCCGGCGGGAGGGGATTTTTCCTTGCCGAACCACGGAGAGCTCATGGCGCAGACCTACGAATTCTATGCCGAACGCGCGGCCGCCGCCGAAGCCGCCGCCGACAATGCCACGCTCGACAATGTCCGCGAGCGCGAGATGCGTTCCGCCAAGACCTGGACCGCGCTCGCCGACCAGGCGCGCCGCGTCACGCTCCAGCGCGAGAAGACCGAGCGCGAGAAGGCCGAGGCCCGGGCGGCCGAACAGGGCTGACCGCCTCCGAAGCCGCGCCCTCGCGGCTTTCCTACCGCGGCGATCTGGGGCACTATGCCCGCATGACCCGAGCAACCGCGACAGACCGCCCGAACCGCACGCTTCCGACGGGTGCGGCACGCCGCCGTTTTTTCTTCCCTGAACAGTGTAACACCCGGTCCATGGCCCGCCTTTGCGTGGGGATGGCAGGGCTCGCGCTCGCCGCCTGCGCGCCCGACAGCGCCACCGACGGCGATCGCGCCGCGCCGACCTTCGACGGGATCGCGGCCGACGAGACTGTGAACTTCACCGGCACCGAGCCGTTCTGGGGCGGCGAGGTGCGCGGCGACACGCTGGCCTATTCGACCCCCGAGGACATCGAAGGCACGCAGATCGCGGTGTCGCGCTTCGCCGGGCTCGGCGGAGTGTCGTGGAGCGGCGAGCTCGACGGGCAGCCGTTCGACCTCTCGCTGACCGAAGGCGAATGCTCGGACGGGATGAGCGACCGGACCTATCCCTTCGTCGCCACGCTGTCGGTGCGCGGCGAGACGCGGCGCGGCTGCGCGTGGAGCGAGGCGCGTCCGTTCGAGGGGCCGGCAAACCCGTGATCGGGCCGGTCCCCGCCTGGCCGCGCTGGCTCGGGCTGGCGGGCCTCCTGCCGCAACTCGCCTGCCTCGCCGCGTTGTGGTTCGGCCCCGACGGCTGGCGCTGGACCGCACAGGCGCTCGCCTGGGCCTATGCCGCGCTGATCTTCAGCTTCCTCGGCGGATTGTGGTGGGGCATCGCCGCCTCGCGCATGCACGAGGGCGAGCGGGTGCCGGGCTGGCTGTGGGGTGCGAGCGTGGTCCCGAGCCTGATCGCCTTCGCCAGCTTCGTGCCATGGGTGATCGGCGCGCCGTGGCCCGATCCCTCGCTGCTGGTGCTCGGGGTCGCGATCGTGGGGAGCCTCTGGGTCGACCGCCGGATCGCGCCGAGTGCGCCGCACTGGTGGATGCGGCTGCGCGTCCCGCTTTCGCTCGGCTTGGGACTGTCGAGCGTGCTGATTGCCTTGGCCTGACAGCGTGATTGGCTGAGCCGATCAGCGCGGAACGCTGGTGTCGCGCGTTCGTTGTTAGCCCGAACCGCAGAGGCCCGGTCGAACCGGCCCGAAGCGGGGCGACCCTCCCAAGACAGAAGGACCCAAGATGAAACCGATTACCCTTACGCTTGCCGCCGCTTCTGCCCTCGCGCTCGCCGCCTGCGCCGAAGCGCCCGACGAAGCCGAAACCGACATGGCTGCCGAAGAAGCGGCGCCGGTCGAGGATACGGCGATGACCGAAGGCACGATCGTCGAGGTCGCGCAGGGCAATGAGGATTTCTCGACCCTCGTCAGCGCGGTGACCAGCGCCGAACTGGCCGAAACGCTGTCGGGCCCCGGGCCCTACACCGTGTTCGCTCCGACCAACGCCGCCTTCGCTAAGGTGCCGCAGGCCGCGCGTGATCAGCTGATGAGCGAAGCCGGCAAGGAAGATCTCGCGGGCATTCTCACCTACCATGTCGTGCCGGGCGAGACGAACGCCGCCACGCTGACCTCCGCGATCGAGAACGCAGGCGAGGCCGGCTACACGCTGACGACCGTGAACGGCGCCACGCTGACCGCGACGGTGCAGGACGGCAATGTCGTGCTGACCGATGCCGCGGGCAATACCGCCATGGTGACAGCAACCGACGTCGCCGCCTCGAACGGCGTGATCCACGTCATCGATACGGTGCTGATGCCCGAGTAACGGCAAGCGATCCCCAATCGGAAAGGGCGGCGCCTCGGCGCCGCCTTTTTCATGTGGGGCTCAATCGCTATTGATGCCCGCGCGTTCGAGCTCCGGACCGAGCCTTCCGGTCAGCCAAAGCCACCACATCCTGAAATCGGCGGCGAGGCTCCACAGCGGATAGGTGAATGTGGCCGGCCGGTTCCGCTCCACGCGGAAATGCGCGATCCAGGCGAAGAAGTACC
>Ga0210038_1000087_pt1 | contig 61295 bp, 58 predicted proteins | sample CryGeyCG2114_020_FD_183970 | JGI IMG/M metagenome (GOLD analysis project Ga0210038, IMG submission 183970) | Groundwater microbial communities from aquifer - Crystal Geyser CG15_big_fil_post_rev_8/21/14_0.20 (SPAdes) (version 2) | ecosystem: Environmental > Aquatic > Deep subsurface >... | reverse complement strand
CCTGCGGTTGGATCACCTCCTTTCTAGAGTAAAGAGAAATCATTCATTTGATTATCTCATACAAAGAAAATCTCACGAAGAGATATGTTGTTATTAATGTTTATTACTTGCTTAGTTTTCAGTGATCAGAGTTCATTTGAATTTACAGCACAACATTCGGGCCTATAGCTCAGCTGGTTAGAGTGCACCCCTGATAAGGGTGAGGTCCCTGGTTCAAGTCCAGGTAGGCCCACCATTTTTTTGTGAATTTGCACTTGAAAAGTTAACTCACGCACAGAAGTGCGCTACGTCACCTTTTCAAGCACAACTTCATCAAAAACTAAATATAAGTTCTCTTTTGAGAGTTTATATTTGGTTTTAAACCAAAATGTTCATTAAATTACAATTGTTAAAGTCAACATATATAAAATATGAAAGAGATAGAGATTAGCGATAATCATACATTTCAATTAGTGTATTTATATAAACTAAATAACTACAATCAACAGGACACTAACTTACATTAAGTAAGGTAGTGAACGCAAATTAGAAAAAAAAGATATTAAGAGCCATAGGTGGATGCCTTGGCTAGTAGAGGCGATGAAAGACGTATCAGGCTGCGATAAGCCTCGGGGAGCTGCCAAAGAGCTTTGATCCGGGGATTTCTGAATGGGGCGACCCAGCATGGCGCGAGTCATGTTACCTACTTCGGTAGGGGCGAACTCAGGGAAGTGAAACATCTCAGTACCTGAAGGAAGAGAAATCAAACGAGATTCCCATAGTAGCGGCGAGCGAAACGGGATTAGGGCGGTTAGTGATAATATATTGGTTAGCAGAACACTTTGGAAAGAGTGAACATAGAGGGTGATATTCCCGTAAGCGAAAATCTTTATATGGTACTAGGCTAACGAACGAGTAGGTCGGGACACGTGTTATCTTGACTGAATATGGGGGGACCACCCTCCAACCCTAAATACTACTACTAGACCGATAGCGAACAAGTACCGTGAGGGAAAGGTGAAAAGGACCGCGGTGAGCGGAGTGAAATAGAACCTGAAACCTATGGCTTACAATCATTCGGAGCGGTATGCTTTATGCACCGTGACGGACTGCCTTTTGCATAATGAGCCTGCGAGTTGTGGTATCTGGCAAGGTTAATCGAACGAGAAGCCGTAGCGAAAGCGAGTCTTAATAGGGCGAATTAGTCAGATGCTGCAGACCCGAAACTAAGTGATCTATCCATGAGCAGGTTGAAGCTGGTGTAAGAGCCAGTGGAGGACCGAACCCGTAGAAGTTGAAAATTCTTGGGATGACTTGTGGATAGGGGTGAAAGGCCAATCAAACTTAGTGATAGCTGGTTCTCTCCGAAATATATTTAGGTATAGCCTCGAGCATTAGCGTATAGGGGTAGAGCACTGACAGGGCTAGGGCTGCTTACCGCGGTACCAAACCCTATCAAACTCCGAATACTATACGTGCAACCTCGGGAGTCAGGCGGTGGGTGATAAAATCCATCGTCAAGAGGGGAACAACCCAGACTAGCAGCTAAGGTCCCAAAGTCTTGTCTAAGTGGAAAAGGATGTGGAGTTGCTGTGACAACCAGGAGGTTGGCTTAGAAGCAGCCATCCTTTAAAGAAAGCGTAACAGCTCACTGGTCTAGCGATTCTGCGCCGAAAATATAACGGGGCTAAGACAAGCACCGAAGCTCTAGATTCAATGTTTACATTGAGTGGTAGGAGAGCGTTCCATTCAGCGCTGAAGGTATACCGGCAAGGAGTACTGGAGCGGATGGAAGTGAGCATGCAGGCATGAGTAGCGAGAAAAGGAATGAGAATTTCCTTCGCCGTAAACCCAAGGTTTCCTACGCGATGCTCGTCATCGTAGGGTTAGTCGGGACCTAAGTCGAGTCCGAAAGGGGTAGACGATGGCAAATCGGTTAATATTCCGATACCGACGGTTGTTCGTTTGAGTGATGGGGGGACGCATAGAGTTAATCGAGCTCACTGATGGAATAGTGGGTCGAAGGACGTAGGTCGTAAAGTAGGAAAATCCGCTTTACATGAGACCGAGATCTTACAGGCTCTGCAATTGCTTCGGCAAGCGCGGAGAATCGATGATACTGTCGTGCCGAGAAAAGCCTCTAAACGAGAACAACCGTTGCCCGTACCGTAAACCGACACAGGTGGGTGAGATGAGTATTCTAAGGCGCGTGGAAGAACCCTGGTTAAGGAACTCTGCAAACTAGCACCGTATCTTCGGTATAAGGTGTGCCCTATTTGTTAACAGATTTACTCTGTAAAGCATTGACGGGTCGCAGCAAAGTGTCCCTCCCGACTGTTTACCAAAAACACAGCACTCTGCTAACTCGTAAGAGGATGTATAGGGTGTGACGCCTGCCCGGTGCTTGAATGTTAAATGGATTACTTAGCTGTAAAGCGAAGGTTTGAAATGAAGCACAAGTAAACGGCGGCCGTAACTATAACGGTCCTAAGGTAGCGAAATTCCTTGTCGGTTAAATACCGACCTGCATGAATGGCGTAACGAGATGGGAGCTGTCTCAACCAGGGATCCAGTGAAATTGTAGTGGAGGTGAAAATTCCTCCTACCCGCGGAAAGACGGAAAGACCCCGTGCACCTTTACTATAGCTTGACATTGCTATTGGGATATTCATGTGCAGGATAGGTGGGAGTCGTTGAAACTAGGACGCCAGTTCTAGAAGAGACATCCTTGAGATACCACCCTTGAATATTCTGATAGCTAACTCCGTACAATTATCTTGTGCGAGGACAATGTCTGGTGGGTAGTTTGACTGGGGCGGTCGCCTCCTAAAAAGTAACGGAGGCTTACAAAGGTTAGCTCAGATGGGTTGGAAATCCATCGTAGAGCATAATGGCATAAGCTAGCCTGACTGTGAGACATACAAGTCGAACAGAGTCGAAAGACGGTCATAGTGATCCGGTGGTTCTGTGTGGAAGGGCCATCGCTCAAAGGATAAAAGGTACGCCGGGGATAACAGGCTGATCTCCCCCAAGAGCTCACATCGACGGGGAGGTTTGGCACCTCGATGTCGGCTCATCGCATCCTGGGGCTGGAGCAGGTCCCAAGGGTATGGCTGTTCGCCATTTAAAGCGGTACGCGAGCTGGGTTCAGAACGTCGTGAGACAGTTCGGTCCCTATCTTCCGTGGGCGTAGGAACGTTGAAGAGAGCTGACCCTAGTACGAGAGGACCGGGTTGGACGTGCCACTGGTGCACCAGTTGTTCTGCCAAGAGCATCGCTGGGTAGCTACGCACGGATGAGATAACCGCTGAAAGCATCTAAGCGGGAAGCCAACTCTGAGATGAACGTTCCCTGAAGTACGCTTGAAGACTACAAGCTTGATAGGCTGGATGTGTATGCAGAGTAATCTGTTTAGCTGACCAGTACTAATAGTACGTTCGTCTTTTTTTAAAACTTTATTTATTTAAAGTAGTTCTTGATTGAACACAACTTCGTTCACTACCTTACTTAGTGTAAGTGTCCTATGTAGTTATTTAGTTACAAATATTGATTGACTTTAACAATTTGAATTTAATGAGAAATCTCATTACACTCACTCAAACGACTATACAGTCGTATATAAGAACATTTAGGTGTCTTTATATACGATTGTCTAGGTGGCTATAGAGAGAGGGAAACGCCTGGCTCCATTCCGAACCCAGAAGCTAAGCCTCTCATCGCTGATAATACTGCATCTTTCAGGTGTGGAAATGTAGGTCGCTGCCTAGTTATATCGTTTACTATTCACTCTCATATTTTTTCAATCCTACTTTTTTTATTTATCTCTAGCTTTACTTTACATCTAACTTATATTTTATTTTTGCAAGAATGTGATAAAAATGTTACAAAACTATACATCGTTATAGAATTATCACAAATATATCACTTTCATTTATTTCTAAATATTAATAATAATAATAATGTATTATTATTTTATGCTTCTTTTTTCTATATTTAGCCAGATTATTTATAATAAATATATTTATTAATTATAAATTAACCTATTTTCATACAACATATACTATTTATCTTAAGATTACTTTTCATTGTACTTACATATAATGCTTGCAATTGAGATAGTTTATCTATTTTATATAAAATAATTACCAAGGAAAAAGAATGAAAAAAACAATTAAATTAGCAATGGTAGCTGTATTAGCTTTAGGTGCAACGTCTGCATTTGCTACAAACGGTTCTGAATTAATAGGTACTGGAGCGAAAACTCGTGGTATGGGTGGTGTTGGCATTGGTATAAGTCATGGTGCGGAATCAACATTGGCTAATGCCGCTTTAATTACATCTGTTAAGGGAACTGAGATCTCTTTTGGTGGTACTATATTTATGCCAAATGTATCTGCGGACATGGGTGCTGGTGCAAAAGACAGTGTTGCTAATCTTAGTGTTATACCAGAAGTTTCTATTGCTACGAAAGTAAATGATAATTTCTACATGGGTATTGGTATGTGGGGCACAGCTGGAATGGGTGTAGATTACCGTAAAGAGAGTGGATATACATCTAACTTTAAAATGGTTACCAATTTACAGCTTATGCAGTTTGGTGTGCCTTTAGCTTACAAGTCAAATGGCTTTAGTGCCGCAGTGACTCCAGTATTACAATATGGCTCGTTAGACATGAACTTTGCTGGTGTCCTTGATTCATCAACTATGACTAGTACACCAGGAAGTACTGCAAATGCTAATTTTGGTGCTGGTGTCTCTCAAGATTTAAAATTTGGATATAACTTAGGTTTAGCATATGAAGCTGCTGGTTTTACAGTGGGTGCATCTTATAAATCTCAAATTGACATGCAATACACAGGTCAAATTTCAGGAGCCAGTCAAGTGTTTGCTAATTTTGGTTTATTTGGAGGGCAAGCTTTGTCTGATAAATTATCAACTCCTGCTACATTAGGGTTTGGTGTGAGTTATGAGATGTCTGGCAGTACAATTGCAATTGACTATAAACAAGTGAATTGGTCTTCTGCAGAAGGATATAAAGATTTCAAATGGGAAAATCAAAGTGTAATAGCTATTGGTTATGAATATTTGGCTAAAAATTGGGCTGCGCGTGTAGGTTATAACTATGCAAATAATCCAGTTGCTAATCAAGCGGCAACTTCTGGAACGGATGCAACAGGTTCAGCAATTAATATGTTAAATGCTCTAGGTTTTCCAGCAACAATCAAATCACATATGAGTGTAGGTGCTTCATATAATCTTTCTGATGCAACAAGTGTTGATTTAGCTTATGTGTATGCTCCTAAAGTATCAGATACTTATACAACTGCTGGATTTGCTGGTTTTGGAGCAACAAATCCAGCATCTGTTAAAGTTGAGCATTCTCAATCAAGTGTTAGTTTTCAACTTAACTATATCTTCTAATCACAAACCAATCTCAATCTATATTTAAATGTCGCCTTTATGGCGGCATTCTATTTCTACACTTCATAAAAACTATATCTCTCAAGTATTTGTGAATATATAGAATTAGCAAATTTTTATGTTACAATATCCCATAAAATTTGTGATTGTTTTGTGATAAATAATGCAGATTACACAATTAAGGAAAAATCATGATTAATAAATTAATTAAAACTACAGCGGCTCTCTCTTTAGTTGCTTCAGTTGCTTTTGGTGCACAAGGTGTTATGTTTAATGTTGTCGGTGGGAATGCTGAAAAGCAATATAACACTATGATAAATGAAAAGATAGAGGATATCGGCTTTGTTCTATCTGACCCACATGAAAGAATTAATGATGCTTATTCTACAAAATATGGAACTAAAACTCTAGAAGATGGGAAGCCAAATCCTGGTTATGATCCAGAGTGGAAAAAAAGTTTAGATAATCTTGGTTTCTTTTCAATTTCAAATGATGAAAAGATTCGTGAGTTACTTTTAAAAGCTCCAGAATTAGGAGGTTTTTCACCTTTTAATCTTCACATTTACAAAAAAGCTGCAGAAGATAAAACTTATGTTGGGCATGTTGTCCCTCAGACTATGCTAGATATAGTTGGTATTAAAGACAAAGCTATTCGTGAGGCTTTTATCGCAAGTTTTCCTGAACTAGATGCATTAGTTCAAAAAGAGATTGGTGGTAAAATTGAGATAAGTGAGTTTAAAGCACTTCCAGCAAAAACAATGATGAAATTTGAGCTAGAGTTTGAAAGACCAGAAGATCTTTCAGAATATATTGATGAATTTCAAGAGGAGTTTGAAGCTGCATTTGAAGAGAACAAGTATATCATTGCAGGCTATAAGAACTATAAAGCTTCATACGATGATTTAGGTTTAGAATTTGATAAATATGATGCCTATTTTACTTACTCTTTATGCCATTTTACATTTTCGTACAATATCTTTAACAAAGGTGTTCCAGAAGCTGGTGCATTTGCTCCATGTTCAATGTATATGTATATTGAAAAAGGGACAAACAAACTTATTATCGGTATGCCTCGTTTAGCGAATTGGGCATCTGTCTTAAATATGAAAGATGAAACAATGAAAAAATCTATTCATGATTTAGATGTTGAAATTGTAAATATTATGAAAGATTTAGGTGCGAAAGAGATATGAAAAAAACATTCTTAGTAATAAGCGTAGCCATTACTCTAATACTCTCTGGCTGTGCGGGAAAAACCACCTCACCAGCTGTTGCTGGTAGTTTGTCTGGAACCGATGTAAGCACTTATTTGATTGGGGAATATATGGATGTTCCGAGTGCTTCTAGTAAGCTTGAAGCAGCTGGATTTGAGATTCTTGCGAGTTACAAATCTGTAAAAAAAGGGACTACAATTGTTTTTACAAACGCTGAATTAAAAGCTCAAGCGGCGAAGCCAACAAGAGCACACGCTGCAGTTTTACGTCTTTTTGTTGATGAACAAGAGCAAATGATTAGTTTTACAAACCCTGTCTATTTTGGCAAGGCATTTATGCAAGATGATTATGACCATGCAGTCTTTAATGCGCAGTTTGAGAAGCTAAACAGTGCATTTACTGGTTTAAAACCTTCTGTTGATAAATGGAGCTTTGATGGACTCCCAACATACCATTTTATGCTTGGCATGCCTTATTACAATGAGCCAGATATTCTTGCAACTGGAAGGAATAGCGAACTGATTGCAAAAGCAAATAGTTATAAAGATGGAAAACTCAAAATTTTTGAACTTAAACTATCTGATAGCAGTACGCTTTTTGGGTATAAATTGGCTACAAGAACATCTAAGTTTGTCAAGAAAATTGGTAGAGCTAACGCAGCAATACTTCCATGGTGTATAGCAGTTGAAGATTCTAAAGCGACAGCACTGAGTGCAAAGTATTATATAGCTATGAGTTATCCATTGTTGGATATGGGTGGATTTATGGGGATTATGACTGTTCCAGGTGCGGTTATAGCGGATTTAGAAAAAGTATTTAAGTAGAGAGACTCTCTTCTCTTTGGCATGTGGAAATAAACTTTCCACATGCCAAACATTTAAAAGCTATAGTGATTAAATCATTACAGCTTTTCTTGCACCCTCTTTTATTTCACCGATAAGATAACCATCTGTTTTACTTAATACTGTTTCAACATCTGCATCATCTACAACTAAAATCATACCAACACCCATATTGAATGCTCTGTACATCTCCTCTTCTGCGACATGTTCACTCATAAGTTTGAAAATAGGTAAAACCTTTATACTCTCTTTTTTAACTTCAGCCATAAGGTTTTCTGGTAGTACACGAGGTAAGTTTTCAACAATTCCACCCCCTGTAATATGCGCCATTGCTACAATCTCATTTTTTAAAGCTTTAAAAGTTTTAACATAGATATTTGTTGGCTCAAGGAGCGTCTCGATAAGTGGTTTTCCGTTGAACTCATCCTCAAAGTGCATACCCATTTTTTCAAACAGTACTTTTCTTGCTAAAGAGAAACCATTGGAGTGAAGACCTGAACTTGGAAGTGCGATAAGTTTATGCCCTGCTTTTACAAGAGAGACTCTATCCATTTCACTCTTCTCAGCAACACCAACTGCAAATCCAGCTAAATCATAATCATCGCTAGAGTACATTCCTGGCATCTCTGCAGTCTCACCACCAATAAGTGCGCATTCGCTTCTGATACATCCCTCAGCGATTCCAGCTACAACACTTGTCGCAGTTTTAACATCAAGTTTTCCTGTAGCATAGTAGTCAAGGAAGAAAGAGGGTGTTCCAAAGTTGCATAACAAATCATTAACGCACATTGCAACCAAATCGATTCCAACAGTATGGTGAATACCTGAATCAATAGCAAGTTTTAGTTTTGTTCCAACTCCATCAGTTGCGGCAAGCATAACAGGCTCACGAAAGCCTTTTGGTAGTTCAAATGCTCCAGCAAAAGAACCTATTCCACCTAGTACACCTGGGATTCTTGTAGATTTTACTAAGGGTTTAATGTTCTCAACAAAACTATTTCCAGCGTCTATATCAACACCAGCATCTTTGTAGCTAATTTGGCTCATATTTGGCTCCATTTAAAAAGTGTGAAATTATATCTTATGCGAGTTGAGAGAAGAGTTAATCTTGGCATGTGGAAATTCCACATGCCAAAGAGAGGGTTGTGTGGCAGAGCACTTTTTATAAATCGCACTTCTTAGAGATAATACAGAGTGGACAAAAGTTTAGAAGTCCTGCAGCAAGAGGGATGATTCCTAGAAAAAACCATGGAGCATACTCTGAAGCTCCCCATTGTATGATACCTGTGACGATAAGTGCTACACCTAAAATGATACGAAACACTCTACAAAATGATCTTATCTTGTTAAAGTTCATTTTTATTCCTTTAAATAATTTATCATAATTATATCTACAATTTATAAAACTAAGAAATCAATTATCAAGTGTAGCTTAAATATATGCAAGTTTTAAGCTTTTTAAAACATATAAAGGCAAATATGCTAAAATCGCTTTTAATATAAAACTGAGGAACTTTTTAAATGAAATCTTTTATCTATCCAGAAATGATGGTCCACGTACCTCTTTGTACAAGTAAGACACCGAAAAATATTTTAATCATCAGTAACGATGCAAATCAGTTAAGTAATGAGATAAAAAAACATGATGAGATGAGTTCAAACATAGTTCCATGTAGCTTGGATGCTTTGCGTGATTTAAGCGATAGCAGTTATGATGTAGTTATTTGTGAAATGAGTGGAGATGCTGCTGTAATAGCGCACATAAACCGTGTTCTTAAAGAGGATGGACAGTTGAGTATAACGCATGACTCTCTTGATGAAATACAGAATAACAGAATTCTCATGCAGGTTTTAGCGAACTACTTTAAGGTGATTATGCCTTACAATTTAGGTACAGGTGCGACGGCTATTTTAGCCTCTAAAGAGTATCACCCAACTGCAGATATTATTTTACAAAGATCAGATATGCTAGATGATTTACACTACTATAACTGTGATATTCACATCGCATCTTTTGCTATGCCAAATTATATTCGTAAAGAGTATTTAGGAATCATTAAAAACTAATGGCTTTTGAATATGCTATAGCGCTCACAGGAGGAATCGCCACAGGAAAGAGTACTGTAGCATCTCTTCTGTCTTTAAACGGTATGCGTGTTATAGATGCCGATACCATCTCCCATGAAATTCTCGATGCTTCCTCTGGCTGGGTGCAAGAGACTTTTGGGGATGAATATGTTGAAAACAACAAAGTAAATCGAGCAAAACTCGGTGTTCTAGTCTTCTCAGACGATAAAGTAAAAAAAGTTTTAGAAGATTTTTTACATCCTAAAATAAGAGAAGAGATTGAGAAGCGTTCTGTAAAACAGGATAGCTTTAAGTTTCCATATCTTATAGATATCCCACTCTTTTTTGAGAAAAATGCGTATGATATAAAAGAGAGCGTTGTTGTCTATACTCCAAGTGAGATACAATTAGAACGCTTTATAAAAAGAAATGGTTATTCAAAAGAGGATTCCATAAAAAGAATCCATTCACAAATGCCAGTAGAAGAGAAGAAAAAGAGAGCGACGTGGGTTATTGATAACTCCAAAGACCTTAAGCATCTTCAGAGAGAGTGCGAAGAGTTTGTTGAAAAAATAAAGCGTAAGTATTTGCAGGAGAAAAAATGACAGTATCAAAATACAGTGCGAACGGAAATGATTTTGTGTTATTTCACACGTTTGTCAAAAGTGATAGAAGTGAATTGGCAAAAGAGCTTTGTCATCGACAAAATGGAATCGGTGCAGATGGTCTGATTGTCTTAATTCCACATGCCAGATATGATTTTGAATGGCAGTTTTATAACTCAGATGGGAGCGAAGCTGAGATGTGTGGAAATGGCTCTCGCGCCTGTGCCCATTATGCTTTTGTCAATAACCTTGCAGAGCGTAAGATGAGTTTTTTAACAGGTGCAGGGATTATCTCTGCGGAAGTAGATGGGGATATGGTTCTAAGCGAGCTAACACCACCTTCTATTTTAGAAAAAAACATACACTACAATGGGAAAACATGGATAAAGGTTGATACGGGTGTTCCTCATCTTGTAAGTTTTACGGATGATATTGAGAGTTTTGATTTGCAAGAGGCAAAAGAGTTGCGATTTAAATACAATGCAAATGTAAATATAGCTTTTGTCGATGGAGGAAACCTGCGTGTTCGAACTTATGAGCGAGGTGTGGAAGATGAGACTTTGGCATGTGGAACTGGAATGGCGGCTTGTTTTTATGTTGCTTTACTAGAGAAGAGAGTTTCAGATTCTATAGAGGTTTATCCTAGAAGTGGAGATACGCTCTATTTAGGTACAAACAATAAAACGATTACTTTTAAAGGCAGAGTGAAAAAAGTTTTTGTAAGTGAGTTCAATCTTTAAATCCACACGCTTTGGCATGTGGAAATAAAAAGCGTTAAAGCCCTGCAGCCTCAACAATTTTAGCTTGATGGTCCGCTATCAGAGGTTCAATAATCTCATCTAAAAGACCACCATGCATAATCTCGGCAAGTCTGTAGAGTGTTAAAGTGATTCTATGATCACTTATGCGATTTTGCGGATAGTTATAAGTTCTAATTCTTCCGCTTCTATCTCCACTTCCAACTTGCGCTGAACGTGCTTGGCTATCTTTAGCTTGCGCTTCTTGCATCTCAAGGTCATAAAGCCTAGCTTTGAGAACTTTCATCGCAGCATCTTTATTTTTGTGTTGAGATTTACCATCTTGATTCGTTACAACCAAACCAGATGGTAAATGCGTAATACGAACAGCTGAATCGGTCGTATTTACTGACTGCCCACCATTACCTGATGAACGCATTACATCAATTTTTAGGTCGGATGCATTAATCTGTATCTCAACATCATCCACTTCAGGCATTACGGCAACAGTGATTGCTGAGGTGTGAACACGCCCCTGAGACTCTGTTGCTGGAACCCTTTGAACACGGTGAATTCCACCCTCATATTTCAAACGACTATAAACCTGATCGCCTTTGATAAGTGCAATAACTTCTTTATATCCACCCGCGTCCGACGGAGATGTACTTATAAGCTCTATCTTCCAACCTTGAAGGTCAGCATAGCGCGTGTAAGCATCAAAAAGGTCTCCAACAAAGATAGCAGCCTCATCTCCCCCTGCACCAGCTCGAAGCTCAACGATGATATTTCTATCATCATTGGGATCTTTTGGTAAGAGAAGAAGTTTTATCTCCTCTTCTAGCTGAGGTTTTTGAGGCTCTAACTCTTTAAGTTCCTCTTTTGCCATCTCAAACATCTCAGAATCATTGAGCATCGCTTTAGCTTCTGAGATATCTTTTATAAGTGCTTGATACTCTTTCGCTTTTTCTACGATTGGTGAAAGTGAAGATTGTTCTTTTGAAAGATTTGTCATTCTTTTAATATCAGAAGTGATGTCAGGTGAACTTAGCAGGTCGCTAAGTTCATTATAGCGGATGATAAACGGGGTAAGTTTATCGGCTAACATTAAGTGTTAACCTTATATAGCGTTTACAGCTCTGTGTAGACGACTTACTTTTCTTGCAGCAGTAGCTTTTTTCAAAACACCTTTGCTTACAAACTTGTGAATTTGTTGGTTAGCAGTTTTAAATGCTGCAGTAGCTTCTTCTTTATTACCTGCGTCAACAGCAGTGTTAACAGTTTTAACGATATTTTTAAGACGAGTTCTGTAGAAACGATTACGTTCAGCACGAACGATTGTTTGACGAATTCTCTTAATAGATGACTTGTGATTTGCCATGTAATGAGTCCTTCTCATGAAATTTTAAGTGCGCAATAGTAGCTTAAAGATAATTAAAATTAAGTTAAAGATAAGGAGAATTGTAATATTTCAGCTTTGTATGTATATTTATGTTAAAATACAGCACTTTAAATACTGGAAAAAAATATGAAATTATTCGGAACTGATGGAGTGAGAGGAGAAGCAGGCTCATTTTTAACTGCTGAACTTGCAATGAAAGTTGCTATGGCAGCTGGAATCTATTTTAAAAAACACTCGACAAATAATAAAATATTGATTGGTAAAGATACCCGTAGAAGCGGTTATATGATAGAGAGTGCTATTGTAAGTGGCTTGACAGCGATTGGTTACGATGTTGTTGAGATAGGGCCTATGCCAACACCTGCCATTGCTTTTATTACAGAAAATATGCGTTGTGACGCTGGTATCATGATAAGTGCTTCGCATAACTCCTTTGAAGATAATGGGATAAAGTTTTTTGACGGGCATGGAGACAAACTCTCAAGCGAAGCAGAAAAAGAGATAGAGTTGATTTATAAAAATCAAGCATTACTCTTGGATGCACAAGTAACCGCAAAAAAAATTGGTAAGGCAAAAAGAATTGATGATGTTATTGGAAGATACATTGTGCAGTTAAAAAACTCCTTTCCAAGAGAAATTTCACTCCGAGGAATGCGAATTGTTTTAGATACGGCAAATGGAGCAGCTTATAAAGTTGGACCAACTGTATTAGAAGAGCTTGGTGCAGATGTTATCGTTTTACATGATAAACCAGATGGTTTTAACATCAATGAAGGATGTGGCGCACTCCATACAAAAGATTTATGTGAGAGTGTTGTGAAGTTTAGGGCAGATTTAGGAATTGCCCTTGATGGCGATGCGGATAGGCTTGTTGTTGTCGACGAGAAAGGCGAGGTTGTAGATGGAGACCAGCTTTTAGGAGCTTTAGCCTCTTGTATGAATGATAACGGTGTTTTAAAAGGGGGAGGAATAGTCGCTACTGTTATGAGTAATCAAGGGCTTGAAGATTTTATGGTGCTAAAAGGATTAAAACTCTTTCGTTCAGATGTCGGGGATAAAAATGTTTTAGAGATTATGAAAAAAGAGGGCATCAATTTTGGAGGAGAACAGAGCGGACATGTGATTGTGAATGATTATGCGAAAACTGGAGATGGGCTTGTCTCTGCCCTTCAGGTACTAGCAATGATGATTACCACGAAGCAAAAAGCTTCCAAAGCGCTTCGTCCATTCAACCTCTATCCGCAAAAACTTGTCAATATCAATATTAAAGTTAAAAAAGAGCTTGCTAGCATAGAGGGTTTAAGTGCAAAACTCAAAGTTTTAGATGAGGAACACATTCGCCACCTTATCCGCTATTCAGGAACAGAAAATAAGTTAAGAATATTGCTTGAATGCAAAGATGGCAAAAAAATGAGTGCAAGAATGGATGAACTTGTAGCGTTCTTTCAAAAAGATTTAAATGCCTAAGCATAACTTACGTCTGAGTCTCATTCTCTCTCTAAGTATGCTTGGAGTCTTTATTATTGACCAAAACATTAAAATGTTGTTTGTTGATGGATTTAGATACTACACAGATTGCATAGATTTGATTCTAGTTTACAATAAAGGAGTCGCTTTCTCTATGTTCTCCTTTTTAGCGGAGTATTTAAAGTATATACAGTTGGTTTTAGTTGTAGGCATTCTTGGTTATGTTTTTTATCTTAAAAAAGTATGTTACGCTTTTCCAGCAGGTCTTCTTCTGGGTGGTGCATTTTCAAATGTCTATGATAGATTTATCCATGGTGGCGTTGTGGATATGGTTTATTGGCATTGTGGATTTAACTTTGCTGTTTTTAACTTCGCAGATGTAATGATAGATGTAGCAGTAGTTTGGATTTTAGTACTTAACTTTAAAAAAGAGTGGTGTAAAAATTAAGCATGAAGCTTAAATTTTAAAGATAGATAAAAGCACTTTTTAGATATTATTGCCGAAAATAATAGTTAAAACTATACAAAAGAAAAAAGATTAAAGGAAATTGATGGAAATCAAATCAAAGAAAATTGATGGTGCAAATGCTGAGGTTGAAGCTACAATCTTAATGGAAGAAGTGAACGCGAAAGTTGAAAAAATCGCTAAAGAGCTTACAAAAACTGCAAAAATTGACGGTTTCCGTAAGGGTAAAGTTCCTGCTTCTGCTGTAAAGAAGCAGTATGGTGAACGTCTAGTTCAAGATGCTGAGGCAGAAGCTCTTCGTGATGTTTTAACACAAGGTTTAGCAGAACTTAATATTGCGAATGATGCTTTAATTGGTGAACCAAATATCTCTAGATTTGATAAAAGCGATGATAAAATAGAAGTAACTGTTAAAATCGCAATGCGTCCTGAAATAGAGTTGGGTGACTACAATGCAATGGTAAAAGAGTTTAACAAACCTGCGATTTCGGATGCAGACATAGATACAAGAATCAAAGAGTTAGCAGAAGCACAAGCTCCACTTGTAGATATAAAGAAAAATCGTAAAATGAAAGAGGGCGATACTGCTGTAATTGATTTTGAAGGTTCAATAGATGGTGTTCCTTTTGCAGGTGGAACTGCTGAAAATTTTGCACTTCGTTTAGGTTCTGGTCAATTTATTCCTGGCTTTGAAGATCAAGTGATTGGTATGAAAAGAGATGATGAAGCGGTTATTAAAGTGACTTTCCCTGAAAGTTATGGCGGCAAAGAGCTCGCTGGCAAAGATGCAGAGTTTAAAGTAAAAGTAAATAACATCCAAGTGAAAGAGGAAGTAGCTATAGATGATGAACTTGCTAAAAAAATGCTTCCAGGTGAAGAGGATGCAACTTTAGAGACACTAAAAGCATTAGTAAAAACTCAGATTGAGAATGAAGAGTTGTCTAAACTTTACAATGACGAGTTAAAACCAGCACTTTTAGAGTCTTTTGTTGCAGGTTTAAAATTTGACTTACCAGAGTTTGTGGTAGAACAAGAGATAGATATGGCACTTAACAAGAAAGCGCAACAAATGAGTGAAGAAGAGATTAATGAACTTCGCGAAAGTGAAGATAAATTAAAAGAACTTCGTGAAACTTTCCGTGAAGATGCATCAAAAAGTGTAAAAGCAACATTTATTATTGATGCTTTGGCAACTGCTGAAAACGTGAAAGTTGAAGAGCAAGAAGTAATGCAAACTATCTACTATGAGGCAATGCAAATGGGTCAAGATCCTCAAAAATCGTACGAGCAGTATAAAAATGCAGGCTACCTTCCTGCCATTCAAATGTCAATGGTTGAAGATAAAGTTCTTTCAGGACTTCTTAACTCAAAGATAAAAGAAGCGTAAGCAGATGAGCTATATTCCTTATGTAGTAGAAAAAACAGGACGTGGTGAGCGTTCTTATGATATTTACTCACGCCTTTTAAAAGATAGAATTGTAATGCTTAGCGGAGAAGTAAATGATCAAGTTGCTTCAACGATAGTTGCGCAGTTTCTTTTCCTTGAAGCTGAAGACCCTGAAAAAGATATCTATTTCTACATCAACTCTCCAGGTGGAGTTGTAACAGCAGGAATGGCAATCTTTGATACTATGAACTACATTCGTCCACATGTGGCAACTATCTGTATCGGACAAGCAGCATCTATGGGTGCATTTTTATTGTCTTCTGGTGAGAAGGGCAAAAGATATGCGCTTCCACATGCTAGAATTATGATTCATCAGCCATTAGGCGGTGCACAAGGTCAAGCAACAGATATAGCAATTCAAGCGAAAGAGATTCTTCGCATGAAAGCTGAACTTAATGAAATCCTTTCTAAAAATACAGGTCAAAGCGTTAAAAAAGTAGAAGAAGACACCGATCGTGATAATTTTATGAGTGCAAAAGAAGCAGTTGAATATGGAATGATTGATGAGGTTCTAGTCAAAAGCGACAAAGAATAAGGGGATAAAATGGCAGGAACATTAAGAAGTAGAAGTCGTAGAAATTTAAATGCTGTAGAGACACCTGCTGCTGACCCCTTTAGTGATAAAACATTTGGGGTCGACTCTCCATCAAGTGACTTAGAGATTTATTCCAAAGAGGTTTTAAGTGCACTTATAACTGATAATTTACCTCCCACCCCAAGCAATTTTTCTCTTTACTTTGATCGACTTTTAGAAGAGAAAAGCGAAACGCTTCGTAAGCAGATCATCTCTATGCTCGAACTCGAAGAGAGTAATGATGCTGAGAGTACTATTGTATTGGAGCAGAATCTTAAAAAAGGGTTCTCATCTATTAAAAATATTTTAGTTGTTACTGCGAATCTCTATAAAAACATGAGTCTAATGGTCAAAATTCTAGATAAAAGAAAATCAGAATTGGGTGAACTCACGAGTACAGATACTATCTCTACTTTAGTTGGCTCGTTAGATGGAGACATATCAAAGTTAAATACAATTTTGAAAAAACAGAACTCACAAATGAAAACTATCTATGATGAGACAGCAGAGATAGTGAAAAATGTAGAGAATGAGACTATCTTTGATAACCAGTATGGGGTTTATAATAAGCGCTATTTGATGACAAAAATATTGCAAGAAGTAAAACAAGTTGCTGAATTTAAGCACAAAAGTTCTTTGATTATGATTGAGTTATCTCGCACCTTAAAAGAGAGTGTGAAAAACGAAAAAGCAATTATGCTTATGACAAGAACGATTGCAAGACTTTTACTGAAAACTTCAAGAAGAAGTGATACTGTTGCACATTATGGCAATGGAGTTTTTGCAATGCTCTTGAAACATACAGATATAACCAACGCTAAAAAAACTGCAGAGAGACTTTCGGACCTTGTCTCTAACAGTAATTTCTTTTTAGGTGACCGTGAAATAAAAATACAAATTTCTATAGGCGTTACTGACATTGATAGTAGTGGGCATACAGTCGAAGAAATCCTGGTGAGCTCTATGGATGGAATAGAAAAAGCATATTTAAACCCAGATCTGGATTTCGCCGTTTCCTTAAGAGATGAAGCAAACTAGAATGAATTTAAGTATCGTCGAGTACCCAGATAAAAGGTTAAAAGAAAAATCTCTTAAAGTTGAATCTTTTGATAAAAACCTGCATGAAATTTTGGATGCGATGTACCCAGTCATGACAGCATCCAACGGTATTGGTCTAGCAGCAATTCAAGTAGGAATTGCACAACAGATATTAATTTTAAATATTCCTCTTGAAGATGGTGAACAGGTAAGTGATAATCTTATTGAGATGGTTAACCCAGTCATAACACATAAAAGCGGAGAGACAGTTTATCAAGAGGGTTGTTTAAGCGTGCCTAGCTTTTATGAGGATGTCACACGCTTTGAGACAGTATACGTCAACTATCAAGATAGAGATGGGAATACAAAAACCATAGAAGCGGATGGACTCTTAAGTATAGCTATTCAACATGAAATCGATCACTTGTTGGGTATCCTCTTTATAGATAAACTATCCTATGCACGTAGAAAAAAATTTGAGAAAGAGTACAAAAAAATGCTCAAAGAGAAAAAAAGCTCTTAATATATGACAAATTGTCATATTTATCTCCAATAAGAATAGAATTTGATAGACTCTCTTTCAACATGATAGAGGTTGGAAAATGAAAACTGTTAAATGTGCTACATATGAGGGTTTAGATGCAAAAGTTGTCGAAGTTGAATCAACTCTGACAAAAGGACTTCCCTCTTTCTTTATTGTTGGAATGGCATCCGCATCCATAACAGAAGCAAAAGAGCGTGTGAAATCTGCACTCCTTAGCAACGACTTCTCCTTTCCTCCAAAACGTATAACCATAGGGCTCTCTCCAAGTGATGTACGCAAGGAAGGTTCTCAATTTGATCTTAGCATTGCCATGATGATTCTTCTGGATACGATGGAAGATGATTTTAGCGATTGGTTTGTTTTTGGGGAACTTGGACTTGATGGCAAGGTAAAAGAGAACCTTCAGCTCTATCCGCTTGTTCTCTCCCTTGCAAATCAAAAACTCATAAAAAAAGCCATCGTTCCACATGCCGCACTATTGAAACTTTCCAAAATACCAGATATAGAGTTCTATGGAGTAAACACTCTCAGCGAAGCCATCGATATGCTTAAAAATCAAGAAACCATTGCCCCAAGTATAGAACAGGGTGCAATTGAGTACCCCTTCTATGAGATTGGAGGTGAGAAATATTATTATACAAAAGAGTATGAGGATGATTTCTCAGATGTAAAAGGGCAAGAAGTCGCTAAGCGTGCAGCATTGATTGCTGCAGCTGGCTTTCACAATATACTTCTTACTGGAAGTCCCGGTTGTGGGAAAAGCATGATTGCAAAGCGACTTCGATATATTCTCCCTCCTATGAGTGCGGATGAGATATTAGATATTGCAAAGCTTGATGCTCTTGATTTGAAAGAGCCTCTCTTCAAGCCTCATAGGAACATTCGTTCACCTCACCATACTTCGACATTAGCAAGTGTCTTTGGTGGTGGCTCACATAAAGCAATGATAGGGGAAGTTGGGCTTGCACATAAAAGTCTGCTTTTTTTAGATGAGTTACCCTATTTTTCAAAGAGTGTGTTAGAGGCTTTACGTGAGCCGATGCAAGATAATAAAATACGTATTTCAAGGGTAAACTCAAAAATAGAGTATCCAAGTGATTTCCTATTTGTCGGAGCAATGAACCCTTGCCCATGCGGAAATCTCTTAAACGAAAGGGCAGAGTGTAGGTGCAGTGATGTTGAAATTCAAAGGTACAAAAATAGACTCTCCGAACCTTTTTTGGACCGCATCGATATTAGTGTAGTAATGCAGAGTGTCAGCAGTAAGGATAAGCCAAGTTACTCTTCAAAAGAGTTACATAAAAAAGTAGTAGAAGCACACATCTTTACAAAAAATAGAGGGCAAAATAGTTTTAATGCAAAGCTGAGTGATTTAGAGATTGAGCAGTTTTGTATCTTAGATGAAGAAGCGAAAGTCACTTTAGATATGGCGATAGAGAGGTTCGCACTCTCATTTAGAAGTATTAAAAAGATTCAAAAAGTGAGTAGAACTATTGCAGATTTAGATGCATGCGAGAGGATAGAGAAGCGACACATATTAGAAGCTTTAAGCTATAGAAGAAGATAGGATTTCCACATGCCGATATTTTTTAGCATGTGGAAAATATTTAAATGTTGTAATAAGTAGCGTTTGGATGGTAGACAACCAAGGCACTTGTAGATTGCTCTGGATGAATTTGAAAAGTTTCACTTAACTCTATCCCAAACTCTTCTGGTTTGAGTAGGTCAAAAAGAGGACGGCTTAGTTCTAAGTCTGGACAAGCGGCATAACCAAAAGAGTATCTGCTTCCTTGGTATTTGTTCATTTGAACATCACTTAGCTTGCTCCCCTCTCCCTCTGAAATATTTAAATCAAGTCGTATCTGCTTGTGTGCAATTTCTGCAAGTGCTTCGGCTAACTCTACGCCAAGACCATGAAACATATAATACTCAGTATAATCGCCCCTCGCATAAATCTCTCTTTCAACTTCACTCAGTTTTGCTCCCGCACTCACACATGTAAGCGCGATGACATCATCTCTCTCACTATGAAAAAAGTCACTTAACGCACGATGAGGAGCTTTTCTCTGTCTTGGAAAATAGAACTCTTTTATCGCATCTTTCCTCACTTCTTCAAGAGGTTCTCTGTTAATCTGACTCTCGTTATTGTAGCCTCTTTGTTCATCAAAGATAAGAAGTTTATTGTCATCGCTTCGACATGGCCAGTATCCATAAATAATGGTCGGTTCAAATAGTTTTTCATCAAGAAACTGTGCTTTAAGACGCTCATAGGCTGGTAGAATAACTTCATCCATCTGTTTTTTATAAGCCTCTTTGCTCATCCCTTTTGAACTATAACCCCAACGGGATTTGAAAAGAATTTTATGGTTCACCCACTCAAAAGCCATCTCTATCTGTTGTTGCGTTAGTTTTAACTCCCTTCTTCCCCAAAATGGAGGAGTTGGAACTTTCACATCACGAGAAGGCATCTTTAGTTCCGCAAATGGAGGAATAATAACCTCTTTTTTCTCTATAACGATTTTTTCTTCACTCTCTTTTCCGTGCAGGTCGGTATCAAAATTTCCAGCTTCTATACGGCTCATAGCTGTTACACCATCAAAGGCATCTTTGCAGTAAAAGATAGGTCCATCATAAAAAGGACGGCAGAAGTCATCGATAAAAGCTCGCGTGAGAGCCGCTCCACCTAAGAGAATTGGAATCTTGATATCCATCGCTTTGAGTGCTTCAAGATTCTCTTTCATTACCTGTGTCGATTTTACTAAAAGACCACTCATTCCTAATGCACTTGCATTGGACTCTTTGAGGGTTTTGACAAAGGAGTCTAAATCTACTTTAATTCCAAGGTTAATCACTTTAAAGCCATTGTTGGAGAGAATAATATCGACAAGATTTTTACCTACATCGTGAACATCCCCTTTTACAGTTCCTAAAATAAGTGTCGTATCGACTGGCTTCTCTACTTTTGGAAGATAAGGATTGAGATAATCGACCGTCTTTTTCATAGTCTCCGCACTTTGAAGGACGAATGGTAACTGCATCTGTCCTGAACCAAAAAGTTCACCGACTACTTTCATGGCATCGATAAGAATCTCATTAACAATTTTCTCAGGAGCGATTTTGTGACGGGCTTCCTCGATGAGAGGAATCATTCTATCTTTGTCGCCATCCATGAGAAGTTTAGCAATTTTTTCTTCGTCACTCATGGCAAGATAAGCAGCATCTTCCACATCATTATCTACAGCCTCTTTCGTACTAAAGTGCTCTATAAACTCAAAGAGGGAAGCGCCTTTTGCTTTTTTGTTGAAGATAAGGTTATTACAAATATCCTGCTCTTCTTGAGTGATTTTATTAAGCGGAATAATGTGCTTTACATTGATGATGACAGAGGTGAGTCCCGCTTCTATACAGTGGTGTAAAAACATCGAGTTGAGATAAGGGCGTGCATCTTTATCGAGTCCGAAGGAGATGTTTGAGAGACCAAGAACTGCACCCACTTCAGGGTGACGGAGACGAAGTTCTCTTATTGCCTCTATAGTATTGATTCCTGCATCAAAATACTCTTCATCTCCCGAACCGAGGGTGAAAGTTAAAAGGTCAAACACTAAATCTTCAGGATTGATACCATGCTTTTTGGTTGCAAGTTCATAGATGCGTTCGGCTATCTCTACTTTTCTCTCAACAGTTTTTGCCATGCCAACTTCATCAATAGTAAGACAAACTAAAGCGGCTCCATATTTTTTGGCCAGCTGACAAACTGCGTCAAACTTCTCTATACCATCTTCAAGATTTACAGAGTTGATGATAGGTTTCCCACCGATGAGTTTGAGTGCCTCTTCAAGTGCTGGAGTCTGTGTTGAATCTGGCATGAGAGGGAGGGAGAGTTTTTGAGCGTAGAGAGACATTACCGAGTTCATATCTTTCGTCTCATCACGACCTGCAAAACCGACACTCACATCAAGCACATGTGCACCAGCACGAACTTGTTGTTGTCCTACGCTGAGTGTTCCCTCATAATCTTCCGCAAGTAAAAGCTCACGAAAGGCTTTTGAACCAGTTGCATTTGAGCGTTCACCTATAAGAAGTGGTGCAGGTTCTTGCATTAAAGGGACAGTTGAGAAGAGCGAAGCGAGAGAGTTGGCTTGTTTTCCACATGCTGACTTAGGTTGTATATTTGCAACTCTGTTTACTAGCGCTCTTATATGTTGAGGTGTCGTTCCGCAACAGCCGCCAAGAAAACTTACTCCATCTAATTCAAGAAATTTTTCTTGTTGCTCTGCAAACTCATCTGGTCCCATTGGGTAGTAGGTGTAGCCTCCACGATTTTGTGGAAGCCCTGCGTTGGCATGAACACTGATAGGTCTGCCCCAGAGCTCACTTAATGTTTTGACATGCTTTTGTACCTGTTCAGGTCCTGTTCCACAGTTAAAGCCAAGACTTAAAATATCAAAAGGCTCTAAAATTGTGGCAATCGTTCCTGCATCGGTTCCAATAAGCATGGTTCCGCTAAGCTCGATTGTGACGGAAACCATTATTGGAATCTCTGTGCCTCTTTGTCTGTTCGCTTCTTGGCAGGCATGAAGTGCTGCTTTAATCTGAAGAGGGTCTTGGCAGGTCTCAAGCAAGAAAATATCAACGCCACCATCTATAAGAGCTAAACAAAACTCTGTATAACCTTTAAACATTACATCATAGTGAATATGTCCTAAAGATGGGAGTTTTGTTCCTGGTCCAACAGAGCCTAAAACAAAACGGGGATGCTCAGGGGTAGAGAATTTTTCACACTCTTTTTTTACAAGCTCTGCTCCAGCTTTTGTAAGTTCATAAGCACGATGACCGATTTGGTACTCGTCCAAAACCCAGGAAAATGAGCCAAAAGTGTTTGTTGTGATGAAGTCTGCACCAGCAGTGAGATAAGCATGAAAAATTTCACTTAAAATTTTAGGGCAGGTGACATTCAAGAGTTCGTTGCACCCTTCATTCCCTTCCCATGCGGCATGTGGAATTTTATCGTCACGCTGTTGAAGTTGCGTTCCCATCGCTCCATCTATGATAAGTGGACGGTTTTTGATTGTATTTAAAATATATTGTTTTGTAGTCATAATATCTTTTCATCTTTGTGTTAATTAAGAGTGATTTTAGCTAAGTTGAGCATAAAAAAGGCTTTTGTTTAGAAGGGCAAAATAAATATTATGCTACAATCAATGCAAATAAATAGTTTCTATCTTCATTTTTTCCTCATTAAATAGAGATAGGATATGGCAAATACAAAAGGAGTATTACATGAAAACAAAGTTATTAGCAAGTTCGTTAGTTGCAGCAACACTGATTTTTAGTGGCTGTGGAGAGAGTACAGGTAGTGATAGATTGGCAGCACAGCAAGCACTTGACAAGGGTGATTATGCGGCATCTATAGCAGCACTTGAGTCAAAAACCAATAAATCTAATGAAGATTATATGATATTGGCATCCGCTTATATGGGTAAAGCAGGTTTTAGTTTTACAGATACAATGTCTCTTTTAGGAGATGCTACAGCTACAAGCAGTAGCAACTCTTTTAAAGCTTTCTCTACATCTGTTAACACGACTTTGCAAAGTAATCCAGATGCTTTAACGAATCTTCAAAAAGCTATAGATAATTATACTAATGCAGGTGGTATTAATGCAGCACCATCATATCAAGCAGCATCATTTGTACCTGCACAAAACAACACTATTGGAGATAAAGACCTTTTCTTAGGGATGGCTTACTTAACACAAGCGACAGCGGCTCTCTCTTATCTTGGTGATATTACAACACTGCAAAATGGTACACTAAGTGAAGAGTTTGTTGCATCCGCATGTGCAATCACACATGTATATGCAAGTACTTTAGTTACAGGTTGTACGAATGCAACTGTTACAGGTACAACAGTTACTTTAACAGTTAACGGTAACTCATATAATAGACTGACAAATGCAAATGCGACACAAGTTTACTTAACAAACTATAACCTAAATCCTCTTGAGCCAATACTTGTGAATGGTAATGCAGTTACTATCGAGTCTATTTTAGTCACGGCAATCAATAACGCATTTACTGCTATCACTCGTTTCGCTCCTACAGATACACAAGATGATATCACTAAATTCAAAAATGAGATTGGCGTTGTTAATGGTCAAGTAACAGCAGCAACAATAGCAGCATATATAGCTAAACAAAACTAAAAGGGTAAAACAAAATGAAAAAAATAATATCATTAGCACTATTAGGTGCAACATCTTTGATGGCGCTTGGTGCTGAACACGCTTATATTTATAAGGATCCTCGCGTTATGGGTATGGGTGGAGCGAATGTTGCAGCAGGTGGCTATTCGACTTCTGTTTTTTCTAATCCTGCAGGCTTGACGCAACTTAAAAAAGATGATGGATTTATTGTAGATTTACTAGGTATTGGTGTCTCTTTAAGTAGTGAATATACAAAACTCTTAGATGATGTTTCCTCTGTTGATACAAGTTCTAGTAACACTAACGCAACATCAGATATGGTAAATATACTTCAAAAATATTCAGGAAAACATCTCCACTTAGGAGCGGATAACTATACAGCAATTGCTAAAAATTCTGATTTATTCGCATGGAGTATAGGTATCCTTGGCGCAGTGGATACAAATCTTCAAGTCCATGCAAATGGTGGAGCTTCGTTTATTGAAACAAGTTCAAGAATTTATCAAGGCTTAAATCTTGGTGTTGCGAGACCATATGAGACACCATACGGTGGTTTAGATGTTGGTTTAAACCTAAAATATATTTCACAAACCTCTTATGAGGGGGGATTGACTATTAGTGATTTAGTGGGTGATAATAGTGATATAGCCAAAACACTTCAAGACAAATATGAGAAAAAAGCTTCAGGATTTGGGCTAGATATAGGCGCCACATTCCGTCCATTCGAAGATACTATTTGGCATCCAGCATTTGGATTAAGTATTTTAAACATTGGTTCAATGGGGATGGATAAGAACTACGGACACCAACCAATGACAGTAAATCTTGGTGCTTCAATCACACCTGATGTTGATTTTATGAATAAATTAGTTCTTGCTATCGACTATACGGATGCACTCAATGCAAATAAACTTCGCATCTATACATATGACGCAAATGGAGACCCTATCAGTTATGATGACTACACCGATGCAGATTTTATGAAAAGACTCCGTTTAGGTGCTAGTTTTGGTCTTATCAACAATAGCTTCTTTGCAACGACTTTAAATGTTGGTCTTTATCAGAGTGCATATACTGCAGGTATTGATATGCAGTTGGCAATCTTAAAACTAAACTTCGCAACTTATGCAGAGCAGATAGGTGTTGGTAGTGTTGATATCTCAGATAGAAGATATATGGCACAGATAGGCATTAGCTGGTAAGCTTTACTTTATCCAATTTCCACATGCTGGTTTAGCATGTGGAAATAACCTTTCATTTTTTCTTTCCATCCTCCTTTTTGATACAATCATTGACAATCTGACGAAATAAATACGACAGCTCTTGACTTAATACGTCAATATTATTATAATGGGCAGCAAATTGTACTTATAAAGAGGTTTTATTACCATTATGCTTATTGCTTACATTCGTCCTGATAAAAACTTTGATGCAGCACACGAACAATTACAACTTATAAATTCGTACGCTGTCTCTAATAATCTTCTGATTGACGATACATTTATAGATTACACTTCTCAAAATAAAAGAGTTAAAGAACGAACTGAGGTGAGTGATTATTTCTTAAAATATGAAGGCAGCACACTCTTAATATCTGATACATGGGTTTTAAGCACAAATATGGAGGATATAATTCAGATGTTTAGTTGTTTACTTAAACATGACTTTAAGGTGCACTTTATAAAACAGTCTGTTATAATGACGCAGCAGAGTAGTCCAATGCTTGTCCTTGGTTTTATGGATCAGTTAAGACAAACTATGCAAAACGAATCAACAAAATTGATTGGAAGACCAAAGGGGAGTAAGTCAAGCTCGAAATTTGATCAATATATAAATGAAATACTTGCGTTTATAAAAGAGAACAAAAGTGTTAGTGAGATGGCTCGACTTTTAGATGTAAGTAGAAGTTCTCTCAAAGACTATATTGAATCAAGAGAGTTAAAAGAGATTACAGTTGGAACACTATTTCAAGAAGTATCTGCACATACGGAAGAGCAGGTAATACGCACAATTAGATGTCCAAAAGAATTAAACAAAGGGGATACAACAGAATGAACGAAAAAACTAAAGATTTTAAAGTAGCAACACCATGGAGATTTAAAAGGTATTTTGTATATGCTTTGATTACAATGCTATTATTTATTCCTTTTGTAGAAATAAATGGCAACCATCTATTTTTACTAAGTTTTGATAAATTACAACTACACCTTGCTTTTGTAAAGTTTGATATGCAAGAGTTATATCTGATGCCATTTTTACTAATGATTATGTTCTTAGGAATCTTCGGTATGACCGTAATGGGTGGTCGTGTTTTTTGTGGTTGGCTCTGTCCTCAAACTATTTTTAGAGTTCTTTATCGTGACCTGATAGAAACGAAGCTTTTAAGAATGCGTAAGCGTATTAGAAATAAGCAAGAAGAACCAGATATGAGCAAGATGGAAAACAAGGTCAAAAAAACTCTAGCTATTATTATTTGGACAGGAATCGCTTTTATTGTAGCAGCTGACTTTTTATGGTACTTTGTTCCTCCTGAAGATTTCTTCTTGTATCTACAAAATCCGACAGAACACTGGACCCTCTTTGGTGGAGTTATAACAATAGCAGCTTTCTTAGTTTATGATATTGTTTTCTTAAAAGAGAATTTTTGTATATATGTTTGCCCATACTCTCGTATTCAATCAGTACTTTATGATGAGCACACAGTCATGGCACTTTATAATCCGCATCGTGGTGGAGATATTTACAATGAACATCAAGAAAAAGTATTTACACAGCAAAAAGAGTTGCAAGCTTTTGAGCCATCTGCAGAGTGTACCACTTGTGAGAGTTGTGTATCTGTTTGCCCTACACATATAGATATCCGTAAGGGTCTTCAGCTAGAGTGTATTAACTGTCTGGAATGTGTAGATGCTTGTACAGCTGTTATGGGAAAACTTGGAAAACCATCTCTCATTACTTGGTCAAGTGATTATGAAATTATTGACCAAAAAGGTAAGACACAATACTTTCGTCCAAAGATTTTGGCTTATATGGGACTCCTGGTTATCATTAGTATTATTCTTGGAATGATGGGCAGTACGAAAGAACATATGCTATTAAATATCAACAAAGAGACGCGTCTTTACTCTATTGAGAAGTTAGAAGATGGGAAAGTTGCTGTAGATAATGCATATGTCTTTTTAATTCAAAACACTGAGCAGAATAAGATGAAATTTTTCTTTGAAGTGATTCCTCCAAAAGGGATGGAAGGCAAGATATTTATTCATAAACCTGCCAAGCCGTTAATGGTTGTGCCAGGAGTGAAGAAACAGAAGATAGTTGTTCTTAGAACAACAGATATCCTAGCGGATGACCATAGAAAAGATACGATTATCCCTATTGTGATTCGAGCGTATGCTGTTGGACATGAAGATAAAATCGTCGTGTATAGAGACTCTACATTTATTTTTCCAAAGTCAGATGTTTTAAAAAACCACTAAAGAAATAGCGCTCTTTATCTAATCTGCCATAAACTCCAGTATTTATTTGCTTGGAGTTTATAGTATTAAATCAAAATCAAAATTTTATACTTTTCTACATTTTACTTATAAGTTTAATAATCTATTGATATAATTACAGCAATTAAAAACGAGGATAATATATGGCATTCTCAGCGAAAAATCGTCAAGGAACCATTCGCGGTATCATTTTTGTATCTATTTTTGCCGCAGCAGCAACCATGTTCTCAGAGATGAGCTTCTTTAAATCACTGGGCATCTCACCCTTAGTTATAGGGATTGTTTTGGGAATCTTTTATGCCAATACACTTCATAACAAACTACCAACTGCTTGGGAGAGTGGAATTACCTTTTCTGCTAAAAAGGTACTTAGATTTGCGATTATATTTTATGGTTTTCGTATCACGTTTCAAGAAATTTCAGAAGTAGGGATAGAGGGGTTTATGGTCTCTCTTATTATGCTGAGTTCAACCTTCTTGCTTGGCACCTACTTAGGTATGAAAATTTTTAAAATGGATAGAGATACTTCAATCCTTACAGCTTCAGGAGCTTCCGTGTGTGGAGCAGCAGCAGTTTTGGCTACAGAACCTGTACTTAAATCAGAAGGGTATAAAACAGCTGTCGCTGTCTCTATGGTTGTTTTGTTTGGAACAATATCTATGTTTTTATATCCAGTTTTATATACAGGGTTCATTGAACACGCAACTGGATATTTACATATGACACCCTCTGAATTTGGTATATACGTAGGTGGAACAATCCATGAGGTTGCTCAAGTTATTGCCGTTCCAGCTTCTATTCCTGGCGCACCTGCAGATATGGCAAACTCTGCTGTCATTGTAAAGATGACAAGAGTTATAATGATTGCTCCAATGCTCATTCTACTTGGAATTTATCTCTCATACAGTGCGAAAAAAAGTGGAAGTCAAGCTGCGGCTGTTATGATTGTAATCCCTTGGTTCGCAGTTGACTTTATTGGTGTTGTCGGGTTTAACTCCTTTGGTCTGGTGCCTCATAATATAGTGGCAATTATTAATGATATTGATACTTTTTTACTTACAATGGCTATGACAGCACTTGGAATGGGGACAATTTTTGCAAAGTTTAAAGGTTTAGGGCTTGCTCCACTCTACACAGCTGGTGCGATGTTTGTATGGCTTGTTATTGGTGGCTTCATAGTTACAAAGTTTGTAGTAGCTACCTTTTAATAGAACTATTTAATAAAAAACTATATAATGGAGCTCTAAAAACTTCTCAAGGAGCCAATGCTGATGTCCTCTCTTCCAAATACACTCAACTCTTTTTGGCTCTGGAGAGAAGTATCTTCAAGGCTAGGCGTATCTAATCCAGCTTACAAATATTGGAAAGAGACACCCACTTTAAAATTAAACAACAAGTACATATTTATTCAAAAAGAGAGATTGCCTGAGAAGTATAAATATGTTGAACCCATTCTCACAGACCTGAGCGGTCATCTCCCTATAAAATTTGCCTCTGATAGACTGCATGTAAACGAACATGTTTTTTCATACGATAAGATGAGACTTTATAAAGAGTTTGAGTATAAGTATGTAGAAGATGTAAAGTTTGTAAACATAAAGAAATTTTTTCGAGAGAATGGCATTCAAGTTCAAAAAAACTCCATAGTCCAACTTGGAAAAATAAAAGAGCTGGACTTAACTGCAAACTGTACTTTTTATAATCTGAAAAATGATTATGGAATAGTTGTTTACGAGTAGTGCGGTGAATAGTTTTTTTATAGAGTTTCGAGACCCACTTTTTGGAATCATTGTCTTTTTTGTTTTAGTTTTTGTAATTGCTTTCTTCTCTTATTGGCTGGGTAGATATAAAAAGCAGGAGGATTATAGACATCTTGATAAATTTCTAAGACAGTTCCGCACACTTCCTTCTCAAAACGAACTAAAAGTTTTAATCACAAAGGGTGAATTGTCGGAAAAATCATGGCTTCATCTAGCGCACTCCTATGCAAAAAATGGCGATTATGAGAAGAGTATAGAGATTTATAACGAACTTTTAAATGTTGGAGATAAATCCTCTTACAGAGACACCATGTTTTTACTTGGGCGTACCTATTTTAAAGCAGGTTTTTTAGAGCGAGCTAAACAGGTTTTTTTAGAGATATTAAAGAATAACCCACGAACTCCGCAGGCGTTAAAATATTTACTTTTGGTGTATGAATACATGAGAGAGTACACTTTGGCACTTGAGGTACTTGAACCACTTGACGAGTTACATAAAGATATAGAGTGCGATCGTGTGTATTTACAAGTATTGTCACTCTTAAACGATGTCACGATACCTCCTGAAGTTAAAACACAGGAGTTGTTATCTATTTATAGAAAAACAAACTATCTTACCTATATGATTTTTGAGTATCTTTTTCGAGTCAATCCTAAACTTGCATGGGAGAACTTTGATAATTCAAAGAGTGAACTTCTCATAGACATTTTATGGCATGTGGATACAAAAGATTTGGATTTGGATATAATTGCAAAAAATGGCTATCTCAGGGAGTTATACACTGCCCGTGGAGATATAGAACTTGCATCAAAGAGTTCTGTTTTTGAGTTTGATGTTATGATTCATTTGAAAAACAGAGTCAATACTACACTCTCATTTGAACATATTTGTGATGGGTGTAAACATGTGTTTCCATTTGCATTTAACCGATGCACGCATTGCCATGCAATTGACAGTTCAAGAGTTGAATTTAGTTTAATTAAAGATTATCATAGGGATTTAAGTGAAGAAAATAACTCTTTTCAGTGATGGAAGTGCACTTGGAAACCCAGGACCTGGTGGTTATGGCGTGATACTCAGGTATGGGAAAAAAGAGAAAGAGCTTTTCGGTTCAGAGCTCCATACAACAAACAACAGAATGGAGCTTCTAGGGGTCATTGAAGGACTAAGAGCTCTGAGTGAGCCTTGCGATGTCGATGTTATTTCAGACTCCTCTTATGTCGTCAAAGGTATAAATGAATGGCTCAATGGCTGGATTAAGAGAGATTTTAAAAAAGTGAAAAATCCAGATTTGTGGAGAGAGTATATCGCTGTGTCCCAGCCGCATAAAATTAATGCAATTTGGGTCAGGGGACATGATGGACACGCTGAGAATGAGCGATGTGACAAGTTGGCACGTGATGCGGCACAACAAGTGAAAGATTCATTAGGATGAGGATAAAATGAGTAAAAAAATAGAGCTTTTAGAAAAAACTCTGGGATACGAGTTTACGGATAAAAAGCTTATTATCGAAGCGCTGACACATAAAAGTTATAAACAGCCCTACGATAATGAGCGATTGGAATTTTTAGGGGATGCAGTTTTAGATTTGATTGTTGGTGAGTATTTGTACAAGAAATTTTCTAAATCAGCAGAGGGAAAGCTCTCTAAAATTAGAGCTTCTCTTGTGAATGAAACGGGCTTTGACAAGCTTGCTCGCTCTATAAATATTGGGGATTATATCTTATTGTCAAATGCTGAAGAGAACAATGGTGGACGTGAGAAAGCCTCTCTTCTCTCAAATGCCTTTGAAGCTGTCATGGGTGCAATCTACCTTGAAGCAGGGCTCAAAGTTGCGAATGATATTGCAATAGATTTAATAGAAAAAAATCATAAAGAGATATCTTTGGACTACCTATTCAGAGATTATAAAACAACACTCCAAGAGTTGACGCAGGCAAGATTTGGTGTGACCCCTGAGTATAAAGTTATCGCTAGTCGCGGACCAGATCATCTCAAAGAGTTTGAGGTTGCTGTTTTTATCGAAGATAAAGAGTATGCTAGAGCCGTTGGAAAAAGTAAAAAAATAGCGCAACAAGAGTCCGCAGAGTTGGCAGTTGAGTTGTTAAAACAGGAAAAATAATGAATTGTTTCGGACAAAAATTAAAATTTAGTACTTTTGGTGAATCCCATGGAACGGCTATTGGATGCCTCCTTGACGGAGTTCCAGCAGGTTTAGAGATAGATGAAGCGTTTATTCAAAGTGAACTTGACCGCAGAAAACCAGGTAAAAGTGAGTTTGAAACAGCGAGACAAGAGGATGATAAAGTAGAGATATTAAGCGGTATTTTTGAAGGTAAAAGTACAGGAACTCCAATCGCTATGATAATCTATAACACAAATCAAAAGTCAAAAGATTATACAAATATAAAAGATGTCTTTCGTCCAGGGCATGCTGATTTTACATACTTTCATAAATATGGCATACGAGATTATCGCGGTGGAGGCAGAAGTTCTGCAAGAGAAACTGCCTCAAGAGTAGCGGCTGGTGCGATTGCAAAGTTGATGTTAAAAAGTTTAGATATTGAAGTTTTAAGCGGTATCAGTGAAATTCACGGCATCAAAGCAGAAAAGTTTGATTATCCACATGCAAAAGATAGCATTATTTATACTCTAGATGCCAATAAAGAAGAGGCTCAAAAAGAGGCGATTTTAGAAGCGAAAAAGAGCCATGACTCTGTTGGTGGAGTCTCTCGTGTACTTATAAAAGGTGCACCAGTAGGACTTGGTCAACCCCTCTATTACAAACTAGATTCCGTTTTGGCAGATGCAATGATGGGAATCAATGCAGTAAAGGCTGTAGAGATTGGGGATGGAATTTTAAGTGCATCCCTTTTAGGCTCAGAGAATAATGATGCGATACGCGCAACAGGTTTTGAGAGTAACCACTCAGGCGGAATACTTGGTGGAATAAGTAATGGGGATGACATTGTCTTAAATGTATATTTTAAACCAACGCCTTCTATCTTTCAAGAACAACATACAGTTACAACAACAAATGAAGAGGTGGATTTTTCACTTAAAGGGAGACATGATCCTTGTGTGGCGATTCGTGGGACAATTGTTTGTGAAGCAATGGCAGCACTTGTTATAGCAGATATGTTACTCTTAAATATGGGCTCAAATATGAAGGGGTTTACGAACTACTATCGTTAACATTTCCACATGCCAATGGAGTATGTTTGGCATGTGGAAATTCTCTATAAGGTAAAGTCAGAGTTCTTGAAGATATTATCAATGATGTCTTGATAATATTTTTTAATATGTGCATCTCCTAGTACCACAGGAGGCTCCCCTCTGTCAGAGGACTCTCTTACTTGCATATCGAGTGGTATCGCACCTAAAAAGGGAATCTCATACTTTTTAGCGATTTTCTCTCCCCCTCCAGTTCCAAAAATGTCATAGCGATTTTTTGTATCTGGTGCTATAAAAAAACTCATGTTTTCAACAATCCCTGCCATTTTCACGCCAATATCTTTAAACATCATAACAGCACGACTTACATCATCTGTTGCAACTATTTGTGGTGTTGTAACAAGTACTGCCGCCGAGATAGGAAGCTCTTGTGCTACTGTGAGCTGAACATCTCCAGTTCCTGGAGGCATATCAATCACCATAAAATCTAGTTCTCCCCAAGCAACATCCTCTAAAAACTGGATAAGTGCATTGACGGCAACGGAACTTCTCCATACAAGGGGCGTATCCATCGCAGGTGTTGTGAGTGCAACACTCATTATTTTGATACCATAGTTCTCTGCTGGAATGATTTTGTCATTATCATCCCATTGTATTCTTTGGAGGTCTGTATTTGTTAATCTTGGAACATTTGGACCATAGACATCCGCATCCAAAAGTCCTACCTTGTAGCCTCTCTGTGCTAAAGCTATGGCAATATTTACGCTGACTGTACTTTTCCCAACGCCACCTTTTCCACTTGTCACTGCAATAATGTTTTTCGCATAAGGTGCACGGTTATTTGGATCCGCACTATTTCCATAGTTCATATCTTTTTTGGTGCCTAAATTTTTCTTAGTTATATTTAAGCTCCCAAATGTGTCGGAAAAGTTCTCTTCTATGATTCTTTTTACATTCAAGTAGGATTCATCGCTAATGGTTAAAAGCTCGATGTTAGCTCTATCTTCTGTTACTTTTATCTCCCCTAAGAGTTTAAGCTCCCCTATGGTTCTATCAATACCAGGATAGTTGAGCCCCTGCAAAGCTTTTTTTAATTCACTGCTATTCATAGGGATTTCCTTGAGACTCTCTACTTAAGAGAGATTTTGTACTCGATGCTTTTTGTGCAAGTCGAGAGAGTGCTCCCGCTGAACTTGGATAATCGAGACTCAGCGCATGGTATCTTGCAACTCTCTCTTGAATGAGAGTGTTTAAGAGTGCCGTAGTCTGACTTAAAGTTCCATTTTCATCACTTTTATTGAGAAGCTCTTTTATAAGCAGTTCTCTTGAGTTCATAGTGAGTTTTAGCCCAACTTTAGCTCCAACGCTTATAAACTCATTTGCACTTATGTAGAGTCCTGAGAAAAATGTGTTTAAAAATTGGTTTTCTATAGATGTAAATTTACTCTTCATGCTTGTTGAATGTTTTCTCATGCAGTAAACCTTTGTATATTTGTTTGTGCCGCTTTGGAAACATTTAAATCAGAATCATCTGCTAACTCCTCTAAAATTTCTTTCGTTGCAGCAGGGTTCTCAGCTAAACGCATACGTACCATCTTGTCTGCATCATTAGCGAGAATTTTTAAAATTTTGATTGGGGTAGAAGGGTTTCCTGAGAGTCCATCTCTTACAATCTTCTCATCACTAAAAAACTTTTCTAAAATAGAGGGTGGGGTAGATGGGTTCGTAGCAACCAATGCCCGAACAAGATTAATCGTATCCATGGCTAAGTTACTAAGGACATCTTCTGGAGTGTGAGGGTTTTTTGCAACTGCCCATCTAGCTCCCATATCTACATTATTGACCGCCAAATCTCTCAAGAGCTCAACCATTGTTTCACTATACTCTTTCTCTCTATCATAGACAGATGTTCGTAAGCTGAGGTTCATTGCAACCTGCCCAACCATCTCTTTATGTTCTCTAAATGAGAAGTATATTTTTTTTACCAATTCGATATTTAGAGCTTTATCTTCTAGTGCTTCAATTATAAACGCTTCATTCTTAGAATCTATTGCATTTTGTATATTCATATCTAACATGCTACCTACTTTTTATGATGCAAATTTGTGATTATTTTGTGAGAATATATCAGAATATAGCTTTTTGTACTCTAAAAATAAATTTTAATTCTTAAATTTAATGATTATGCCTTATTTAGAGACTTTAAAAGAATATTTACATGATAGAATAGTGATATGTTTCTTTTCGTAATCTATATTTTGTGATAAATTTGTGATTTTAATACTATCATAAGAAATCGATGAATATAATTAGTGGTGACTTAATAAGAATCTATTTTATACTTTACGAGTAAGTAGAAATTTAACAACAAAAAAGGAGCATGGATGAAAAACTTGCTAAAGACATTCGCTGTTGTAGCAACATTGACATTGACACCTCTAATGGCAGCAGGAGAGTATGTAAACAATGATATTCTTATCTCTGCAGAAGATGCTATGGGATTAGTGGGGAAAAAGAATGTAATGTTTGTTTCAGGAGATAGTGATGATGTATATAAGCTAGGACATATAAAAGGTTCAGTTGAAATGTATGCACACCATTTGCATCACTCAGATATAACAGGAGAAATGCATTGTGCACCACTTTATCGCTGTATAGATGATGCAGAACAATATATTGGTTCAAAAGGGATTGATAACGATACTCTTGTAATCGCATATGATGATTTTAAAGGACCAAATGCTACAGGTGTTTACTCCTTTTTTCAAAGTTACGGACATAAAAATCTGAAAATACTTAATGGTGGACGTAATGCAATGATGCAAGTCGATCCAGCTCAGGCAAAATATGATGCCATAAAAGATGAACTTAAAGCTGAAAAGAGTAACTCCAAAGCAGCGAAAAAAGAACTTAAGAATGCGGCTCAAGAAAAGACAAAGTTAAGTGCTAAGAAAAAAGCGGAGCTTGACAAAATCATAAGTGTAAGTGAAAAGGCTCAAAAAGCTTTAGAAGCTAAGTTGAAAGCAGCGGAGAAAGATCTTATAGTTGTTAAAGGTGAAGAACATGTAACACCTAAAAAGTATAAAATAGATCAGAAAAATATAGACTTATCTTTTATAGCGGCAAAAGAAGAGGTTAAGCATGCGATGGAAGATATCCTTAAAAATGGGAAAGATTCCAAGTTCGTTATAATTGACGCAAGAGGTATGGCTGAAATAATTGGTGAGAGAAAAATGGATAATGTAGCTCGTGGTGGGCATGTTCCTGGTTCCACATTTATGGAGTGGAATAAAATTTCTGACATGGAAAATAAGAAATCATTCAAATCAGCAACAGCACTCAAAGAGGTTTATGCTAAATACGGCATTACAAAAGATAAAACTATCTATGCATATTGTATGGTTGGTGCAGGTCGTGGCTCTGAGCATATTACCGCTCTTAAACTCTTAGGTTACGAAAATATTAAAGTATTTACAGGTAGCTGGGATGTTTGGGGTAATGATATGAATTTACCAATTAAGAAATAAGGAAAGGGTTTAAAATATGACTAAAGTTATGAATAATAAGCGTAGAAATTTCCTTAAAGTATCGGGAATGACCGCTGCACTGGTTGCTTCGCAAGGTAGTCTTTTTGCTAAAACAAATACGATGAGTATTGAAAACGGAAATAATGACTATCCAAATACAAACTATACGGAAGAGATGTATAGAAATGAGTTTTCATTTACTTATGGTAAAAAAGAGGAACATGGTTTCGCATATCACTGTGTAAACTGTCAAGGGAATTGTGCATGGGAAGTTTGGTCTCACAATGGTGTTATTACACGAGAAAACCAATCTGCACGCTACCCAGTTATCAATGCTAAAATTCCTGACTTTAACCCTCGTGGTTGTAACAAAGGTGTTCAGCATTCACAAGTCATGTATCAAAAAGATAGAATCCTTTATCCAATGGTTCGTACAGGTGAGCGTGGTGAAGGGAAGTGGAAACGTGTAAGTTGGGACCAAGCAGCTGAAAAAATCTGTCAAAACATTTTTGATACTTTAACAGATCCAAAACGTGGTCCAGATAAGTTGATGGTTCACGCTGGAACTGGTCTTTTAACAGAAGGTCGTCGTGGTTCCGTATTACGTTTTTCTACACAACTTGGTGCAAACCGCATCTATCCCTCTTCTTATCTTGGAGATATGTTCTCTGGTGCTGCTATAGCTTATGGTGAAGGGAATGTTGGTTGTACTTGGGACTTTATGTACACTGTTGATACAGCAGTTATGTGGGGTGGAAATCCATCTGTTTCACGTATTCCTGATGCTCACTTTGTTTGGGAAGGTAAATACAATGGTGCTAAAATCATTGTTATTACTCCAGAGTTTAATGCTACAGCAAAATCAGCTGACTTATGGATTCCAATCAAAGCAGGTTCTGATAATATCTTAGCAATGAGTGTTATAAATGTAATCCTTGAGCAAAAACTTTATAAACCTGAGTTTATGAAACTTTATACTGACCTTCCTATGTTAGTAGATACAAGAACTCAGAAAATGATTCGTCGTAATGATATGGAACATACAAACGATAAAGAAGAACACCACAAATGGGGTGAACAATTTTATTGTATGAATACAACAGATGGAAAGCCATTTTTGATGCCAGGAACTGAGACACATGATAATAAGTCTCTTCGTCTTCCTGAGAATGTGGTTCCTGCACTTGAGGGTACTTTTACAATTACAGATGTTCATGGTGAAGAGCGTGAGGTAACAACTGTTTTTGAAATGCTTAAAAAGTCAGCTGCAAAATTTGCTCCTGAAGCAACAAAAGATATTACTGGTGTTCATCCTGATACTGTTGTTCAATTAGCAAAAGATATCGCACTTCCAAAAGTTGTAGAAATTACTACAGGTTTCTCGTTAAATAAATATTTTAACGGAATGATGACAATTTGGAATATCTCTTCAATCTGTGGTTTAACGGGAAGAATGGGACCTTATGGCGGACTCAATACTGAAAATGAGTTTTCATTAGCTGGTCTTGGTGCGCTCTCTGGGTTTTCTGGGAAATACGCTCCTAGGTTTGGTTCAGGATTTGTTGGCGAGTTCATGAACGGTAATGGCATGAAAACATTTGATAAATATTTTGAAGATGAAGATGTAAGACGTGCACAAAATGGTATGAGTAAAAATGAGTATATGACTGTACTTAAAGAGATGCTTGATGCTGGAAAGAATGGTGGAGCAAATCTGACAAGTCACACAGGGAATGTGGTTAAACCATGGTGGTTACCAACAACTGCATTAATTGTTGCCGATTCAACTTTTAGAAGAAATAAGGGAAGTGAATATCGTAAAGCGTTCTTAGAAAGAATGGACTTTTATGCGTATGTAGATTATAGAATGAGTGAAGCTGCACAATATGCAGATGTTCTTCTCCCTGCAAAATCTCACTATGAGGTTTATGATTTACGCACATCTCCAGGCTACCACCGTTTTACAAATTTAGCACAACCTGTTGCTAATATTAAAAATATTGGTGAGTCTATGGATGAGTGGAGTATGTTTACACTTCTTGCTAAAAAATTAGAAGAGATAGCTAATCGTCCTAAAAACAAATCTAAGGCAAAAGTAAAAGATGACGTTCGTTATGCAAAACCAGGTTTTCATGACTTGACTATCTTTCACAAAGAGTACACAAACACAGATGAAGAGTCTGAAGGAAATGGAGAGGTTTATCTTGGTACTGATAAGATGGCTCTTGAAGCTGCACTTGAAAAATGTGAGCAATACAGCCCTTGGACAATAGAGAAAATGTATAAGATGGGTGGCTTCTTGTTGATTAATGAAAAAGCAGCGAAATCTTCACCTCTCTACTCTGATAAGCCATACTCTTCTATGGAGAATCATATCTATAAATTTGAGAGACTTGATACTGTAACTGGTCGTCAAACATTTTATGTTGACCATGAAATGTATATAAAAATGGGTGCGAATACAAATACAGGGATGGAAGGAATCCGTCCACAGCGTAAAAAGTTCCCATATGTACTTATGACTCCACATGCTAGATGGTCGATTCACTCTAACTATAAAACTTCACGTACACTTCTTCGTTTACAACGTGGTGTGCCAGCAATTGCACTAAACCGTGTAGTAGCAGAGGCTAAAGGGATTAAAGATGGAGATACTATCCGTGTCTTTAATACTCTTGGTGAGTTCTTCGCAATGGCAAAACTAAGTTCTTCTTCTCCTGCAGATGGTCTTGTTATGGAACATGGATGGGAACCGTACATGTATAAATTTAATAAAGGTCATAATGAGCTTGTACCTACTTCTCTTAATTTATTAGAGATGGCAGATGGCTGGGGTCATTTAAAATTCGGTGGTCTTTGGGATGGCAATCAGTACGCTTATGATGGCGCCGTTAACTACGAAAAAGCAAAAGTTTAAGGAGCATAGATGTCAAAAAGACAATTAGCAATGGTAATGGACCTGAACAAATGTATCGGGTGCCAAACATGTACTGTAGCATGTAAAACTCAATGGACAAACAGAAATGGCCGTGAGTATATGTATTGGAATAACGTTGAAACGTATCCAGGGACAGGTTATCCAAAAAATTGGATGGAGTTAGGCGGTGGTTTTGATAAAGGTGGTGATTTGAAGCCAGGTATCATTCCAAACCTTGAAGCAGATTATGGTGTGCCTTGGGATTATAATTATGATGCTATTGCGAGTGGTGCATCTTTTGAACCAAATGTAGAGCCTACATGGGGACCAAACTGGGATGAAGATGAGGGTGCTGGTCTTTTTCCACAAGACAACTACTTCTTCTATTTACCTCGTATTTGTAACCACTGTACAAATCCAGGCTGTTTAAGTGCATGTCCTCGTGATGCAATATTTAAGCGAGAGCAAGATGGTGTTGTTTTAGTTGACTTAGACAGATGTCAAGGGTACCGCTATTGTATAGCAGGCTGTCCTTACAAAAAAATCTACTTCAATCCTAAGATTTCAAAGTCTGAGAAGTGTATTTTATGTTTTCCAAGAATTGAGCAAGGTCTTCCACCAGCATGTGCACAGCAGTGTGTTGGGCGTATTCGTTTTGTTGGATTCTTAGATGATGAAGAGGGTCAAGTATATAAACTAGTTAAAAAGTATAAAGTAGCTATTGGTCTAAGAACTGACTATGGCACTGTACCAAACGTTTATTATGTTCCACCGACCGAGTCTCCAGTGAAATTTGATGCAAATGGAAAAATTATAGAAGGTTCAGGTCGTCTACCAATCGAAGAGTTAGAAAAACTATTTGGTCAAGAAGTTCATGGAGCTATAGAAACATTAAAAGCTGAAATGAAGAAGCGTAAAGAGACAGGTGAAAGTGAACTTATGGATATACTTATCGCATACCAGCATTCAGATATGTTCCGTCTTGACAATAACTACTACAAACAAGTAGCTAAGGACAAAGGACAACATCCACTGGCCCCTGTTGACAATAGATATATAGCAGGTAAATATACAAAATCTGGACATCAAATGAATTTCTTTCATGGTGGAGATTTAAATGTGGGAGGAAAGCACTAATGAAAAAATTTGCAACTGCTGTAGTAGCACTCGCTATTATGGCAACTTCTGCACTTGCTGAAGTTGAAATCATTGCTGAAAAAGTGAATGAAAATTTAGATGTTATAAGTCATAAGTCTAGAATTTGGACAAATACAAAGTTTACGCCAGTTACTTTGTACCCGCAAACTACAATTAGATTTAATGATGCAAAAGCGAATGAACTCAATCAAAACAATACTCCTATTATTGCTGCAATAGCTGCAATTTACAATAAGGATAAAATTGCGTTTATGATTAAATGGCCTGATGTGCATCAAGACTATCAAAAAAGTGACAGTACAGATGCTTATGCGGATGCTTTTGCTGTTCAGTTTGCTAGAAACTTTTCTATTCCAAAAGAGTTACCATATATTGGGATGGGGTCAGTGGACCGCCCAGTTATTATTCATCTACAAAAAGATAGCGTAAGAATCTATGAGCCAAATGGAAATGGGGATATCGAACATCAGATAAACCCAAATCAAACAAATCTTTTTAACAAAGATTTGGAGGCTTTTGAGAAGCAAGTTATTAATATAGGTGTAGCAGACTATGAGAGAAGCTTTATTAGTGAAGGCTTTCGTTCGATGACTCAAATCAAAGATGGTACGAGTCATTCGCATAGTACTATAGGATATAGCGGTATCGGTTGGTTGGGAACCGTTTCTCGTTCACTCAAAGACTCTTATCTAGATCTTGATGCCGTAGCCATCCCTGTTTCATTTGCTGTTTGGAATGGTGGTAAACTTGGGCGTAATGGTCTAAAATATCTCACTCCATGGCTTGCAATTCGATTGAAAAAAGGGGAAAGTGAACTTGTAAAATCACTTACAGAAGTACCTACTGGTGACCCAGTTGCAGGAATAAAATCTATGACTACATATGGTTGTAAAGGGTGTCATCAGGTAACTGCTAATGATAGAGAAAATTTTATGGCTCCAGCTCTAAAAAGTATTGGAGGTTACTCTACGGCTGATTACTTAAGAGAGTCTTTAGTGAACCCATCTGCTGTAGTAGTTCCAGGGTATAATAGAAATGCACATAGCAAATATAAGTGGTACACACTACGTGAAAACAATAAAAGAGTTTCTACGATGCCTGATTATAGCTGGCTAGATCCACAAGAACTTGAAAATATGGTTGCATATCTAAAAACCTTAAAAGGAGGAAATGAATAATGAAAAAATTTACTTTATACTCTTCTGTTTTTCTACTACTATTTGCTCTCGTTCCTGGAGCGTTGGCTGGTTCTGTTGTATTGGAACCTGTTGAAAAAGAGGGATTCTTAAGTACAGAGAAGTGTGCTGCTGCAGGTGAGTTTAAAGATTGTTATCTTGAAAATTATGCATGTGGAAGTGACGATTGTTTTAAAAATGTTGAGCCAGGAACATCTCTTCCTGTAACTATAGTTTTATACTCACATAAAGAGGGACATACTTATATTGTTGATGTTTCTAAATTAAATCCTTCCGACATTGATGAAGGAATTAACCGTAATGAAGTAACGATTATCGGTGAATATGATAAAGAAACAAACACTATCATGGCAACTGAATTTAGAGCTCCACCTCCCCCTAAAAAGTCTTTTTTCAAGGGCTGCTTATAAGCTTAAAGCCTTTATGGCTTTAGGTGGTATTTTTCTTATACCTTCCCTTCTCTCTCAAGTAAATTAGATTATTATGCTTGGTTACAAGCGAAATTATGATAAAAATCCCTACATAGATGTAAACAAATAAGGACACCAGATGGATAAAGAGTACAGACTCTACATTTATGCATTTCTTTCTCGAACGATGGCAGATAGTGCTGATAAAAGATATGTAAGTGATTTAAGAAACAACAGAGATTTTCTAGAATTGCTTGGAGAGAGTACAGTTGCGTACTTTGATGAAAAGAGTGATGAAGTTATTCTTGATGAGTTAAATGAGGATTTCTCTTCTATGTTTGTTATAAACACGCAGGCAGTCGAATCCTTTGTCCTTGATGCTAAAAATGAGACGCTCGTTGGACTTCAGAACCCTGTAATGAACTTCTACTACAAACATGGCTTTGAACTCAATATGGATCAAACAGAACTTATGGCTCCCGATCATCTCTCCATAGAGTTTGCTTTTATGCAGACACTTATCTTTAGAAATGAACCACAAGCGCAGGCTGATTTCTTAAAAGAGCATCTTTTTAATTGGGTTGTTCCTTATATGATGGGTATGAAAAGTATGGCTCTCACTCCATTTTACAGTGATATATGTGACTTTATAGTAGAGTTTTTAGTCGCAGATTATGAGTATTGCACCACATTAGAAAAGAGTAGAGATGAGTGATTCTATATTCATTCAAAAAACTGAACTCTTCTCGTATAGTGGTACGAATTGTATAAGAAACGATTACTATTACAATGCTTGCCAAAAATGTTTGGACATCTGTCCTGAGGATGCTTTTCATATTGTCCGTAACAAACTTACACTCTTTTCAAATGAGTGTATAAGTTGTGGAGCATGTATGGGTTCTTGTCCAACAGAGGCATTAACACTTCTCTCTTTTGATGCGAATGCTTTTGTGAGTAGCTTTAAAGAGCGTGAAGAGAAACTACTCTCTTGTAAAAAAAGCACCTCTTGCTTAGGCTCTTTTGATGCGCAGCATTATATTACCATGGCACTAACTAGCGAAGAGATGCCACAGTGCGACATGACACATTGTCAAGAGTGTACTTTAAATAAAGAGCAAAAAATAGAGGGTTTCATCCGTGGTGAAATCAACAAAGCAAATGAGTTTTTATTGGCATGTGGAACTGAGAGCTCTGTCTTGACTTTAGAGGAAAAAGCCCAAGAAGAGAATGCCAAAAGAATGATATTCAAAGCAGCCGTTAAAAACATAAAAGAGGCATCACAAGAAGAGAACGCTAAGCAACTCTCAATGACTTTAGAGTATCAAAAAAACCCCAACAAAAGTGGTACTCCTCTAAAGTTTATGCAATTAAAGAACGCGCTCAAAGAGAATCTTCCAAAGATAAATGTCACAAAACATGCGACAAACTTTGAGCTCTTTTCAAAAAAAGAGATCTCTTTTGAAGCGTGTACAAACTGTGGGGACTGCATAAGATTTTGCCCAACAGAGGCACTCTTAAATACACTCGACAAACAAGGAATCAACTTTAATGTCGGCAACTGCATCGGTTGTGGGATTTGTGAACATATATGTAAAACAGATGCCATTAAAACGACCGATGGAATTGATTTAGTTGAGTTTGCTTACGATAGAGGGCAAGAGTTAGTGCATTATGAGATGGTTATGTGCCATGAGTGTAGATGCCCCTACCCATACCGAGGTGGAGACCCGATATGTGATAGATGTGCGGACTATAGAGTAGACTTTAGCCATGTTTTTACATTAGCTAAAGATATGTAGCTTATTTAAAATCTTTTTTATCCATAGCATCTTTTGCTGATTTGATAGCAGAGCCGAGGGCACTTTTTGCTACGCCCCAAGCTTGGATGCCCATTCTCTTAGCCTCTTGTGCTTTTTGGGATTGTAAAACTTCCTCGCCTTTTTTAACTGCAGATTTTGCTAAGGCAGAGAATTTTTCTCTCATTACTTCGGCTGTCTCTTTGGAGATATGCACAAGCTCTTCTAAGTCGTAATGCATCTCTTTGTTTATATCAAGTAAAAGTTTTCTTATCGTTTGAGAACTCTCACTCGCTTGTGTTTGAACGACTTGTGAAAAGAGAACATCTGTTTGATTTAAATCTTCCATAATCGTGTCATAATCTTCGATAAGAATATGCTTTGCTTCAACAGGCATAAAAGCAAGTCTCTTTTTAAATCTGTCGATAGAGCGGATAAGCCCTGTTCTCATCCCTTTGAGTGTAGCTTCAAGTATAACATCTGCATTGACTGGTGTTGCCTCTGCTACTTCTATAGCCGATTGTAAAATAGTCGATAAAATCTTTCTAATTCTGATGGTATTTAATGAACCCTCTTTGATGGCTTCAAAGGTAAGCTCTTTGATGACCTCTTCCATGGTCTCTTGCATCTCTCCATCTTGCTCTTTTTCAAGTGCTGTGATAATCGCAGACTCAACAAGTTCGCTGAGAACATCATACAAATCAATCGACTGAAGTTTTACTTGGTGGAGTTTAGAAACAGCTTGCAACTCATCCATCGTATTGAGTTTCGCTTCGATGGCATTAAAGATAGTATATTTTGCATTTTGAAGTGCTTCCGCTTTTTTCTCTAACGTTCTTTGTATCTGCTCCTTTTGTGCTAAAAGTGCTTCTACTTCATCGTGTAATGATTTTGTTTCGATATTTAAAATAGTGGTTGCAACTGTTTTCATCTCTTGCAAAGAGAGTTTATCGATAGCAACACTGTGTTGCTCGACCATCTCTGTAAGTGCTTGAGAAACTCTCTTCTCTACACTTTTAAATCTGTGACTATAAGAACTAGTTAAATCTATTTGCAGCTTTTCTAAATCCATTTCAAATCCTTTATTTGGGGTTATAATACCATTTTTATGTGTTGATGTGCCTTGAGAGCTTCATATATAAAATTTCTTTCATCTTCATTTTGTATCACTAAATCAAGATTCATACTGACATATTTTCCACCCTTACTTACATTGGAATGTTCCAAATTATGCTCGCGCTCTAAAATAACTTCATGAATCGCTCTTTGAATAGTCTCTTTCTCATATCCTATAAGTTTATAAGACCAAGAACAAGGATAGTTCAGTTCAAGCTTATGCGTACTATCGTTTATAATCTCCACTTTTGCCTCCTGATTTTGTTTCTAGTTGAACATTTCTGATAACCATTCCTTTATCTATCGCTTTGACCATGTCATAGATAGTTAAAAGCCCGACACTTGTTCCTGTTAAAGCTTCCATCTCTACTCCAGTTTGACCTGTAAGTTTTGCAGTAACACTGAGTTTAAAACCAGGAAGTTGTGGAAGTTCTTCGACCTCACAGTTGATACCGCTAAGGTTTAAAGGATGGCACATAGGGATAATGCTACTCGTCTGTTTAGCTCCCATAATCGCCGCGATAACAGCAGTTTGAAGTACAGGACCTTTTTTTGTTTTTTCATTGATAATCGCATCATAGGCATCTTGGCTCATCTCGATGATTCCACTTGCCACAGCCACTCTTGTCGTCTGCGTTTTATCCGATACATCTACCATTTTAGGTCTATCTTTTTCATCTAAGTGCGTTAGTTTCATAGCATGTCTCTATTTTTTTTACATTATACAAAAATATAAACAAATAAAAGATATAAAAGTAGATTATGGCATGTGGAAATATTTTTATGCTAGAATACAAGCAATAAAAAAATGATACGCTTAAAGGAAATTTCACTATGTTTGCAAAAATTTTACTACTCTTGCTCCCTCTGGCTTTAGTGGCTAGCGAAGTTATTTGGACAAGTGACTCTAAGGGAGAGATAAGTGAGCAAGAGTACTCAAAGGCTATGCGAGAGTACATAGATAAAGAGTACACAAAAGAGCTTCACACCTATCAACTACAAGAAGATTCTAAAACACCCAACCGAACAGTAAGCGCTGATAACTTAATGTGGCAAGATGATGAGCGTGTAAAAACGACTTATTTGGACTGGGAAGAGGCTAGTGCATATTGTAAAGCGTTTAGAGTTCTTGGCTTTGATAACTGGAGACTTCCAACAGAAGAGGAGCTTTTTAGCACAGTAGATGCCAGAAAAAGTCCACGAGCAAAAGAGGAGTTTAAAAACTTCAATGAAAAGCCTTACTGGGCTGTCGCTCCTCTTTTGAAAAATGCAAAAACAGCGAGCTATATCAACTTTTCTAGTGATAAAAGAGGTATCTCTTACAAGAGTGACAAAAATTATGTACGTTGTGTGAGAACTCTAAAGTAAGAGTAAGTTATTAAATTTTTATATTTTTTAGGAGTGTGTCATGGTTAAAAAAGTTATAGGTTTGAGTGTTGCATTTTTTGTTTTTACAGGATGTGGAGGCGCTACTCCAAAGAGTGATACACAAAGCAACCCAGAGTTTTATGAGACAATAAATCTTAAACCTTCAGAAAAATTTACAGCTTTACGCGAGTACCTTATTAAACAGAGTGCACTCGAAAAGGAGATGACTTTCCCTACAAAACCTTTGAAGCCACTTTTGCCAGAGCCAAAGAAATTGACAAAAGGGAAGTATGAGAAAAGTGTAGCTTTTGAGGCAAGAGAGGAAGCACTAAGAGCTGAAGAGGCCCAAGTGGTTCAAGCACTTGAGAAAGCTTACGCGGCAAAGTTGAACGCGTATGACGAAGAGGTAAAACGTTTAACACAAAGTAGCACTTCAGTCGAGGCTACACAAAAAGCCTACACGATTGTTTATGGAACTCCTTACCTACAAAGCCCACTCTCTTATGATGCAGACAGCGAAAAGTTTGAGGGAACTATACGCTCCACAAAAGAGGGATTCTCCCAAAAAGTAATCATAAGTGTACCTATAAGTGAAGCAGAAGCGTTTGAGAAAAATATAAAATCTCTAAAGACAGAGGTTTCCTTTGTGTTTGAAGATAAAAAACTTACTTTAAAAGGGATAGTTTTTAAAGATTCACATAAAAGTTATAGAGTAGTTTTGAAATAAGACGCAGGCTTATCCCTTCATGAAATTAAAGCTCAATAAGCTTCAAAGCCTCTTCATATTCATGCGGATGATTGAGGTTTAAAAAGGGCTTTTCATCTTCAAAATCTACAAAAGTCGTTTTTGCATTTTTGAGTAAAAATCCGAGTTTATGGTTATCTTCTTTGAACATTTTTTCAAACTCGCCCTTGAGTGAAGCGTGATAAATTCCACACATCGGCTCTATCCCAAAAGCTGTTTTTGCAATCGTAGCATCGGCATGTGGAAAGTCATGCTTAAATAGCTTCTCTATCTCTTTTCTTCCCACAAAAGGGGAGTCCACGCTTAGTGCAAAAAAACTTTCATCTTTTAAACTCTCAAAAATAGCTACAAATCCAGCAGTGGGTGCAAAGAGCGTATCGCTTTGAATATCTTCAATAAAAGAGGCTTCAAAGGCAAACTTGCTTTTGTCTTTACATGAAATATATACATTTTTGAATATTTTACTGAGACGAGAGTATTGAAATTGTGTTAGAGTGGAAAAACCTGCGAAGGGGAGAAGTGCTTTGTCCTTTCCCATTCGGCTACTTCTACCACCAGCGAAGATGACACAAGGAGTCTCAATCATTATTGAATTTTTGTCAGCTCTGCTAGGATGCGTCTGTTTTGAGCACGACCAGCTTTGAGCATGTTTGAAGTGATAGGATGTGCTTCACCCATCCCTTTCGCAATAACTCTTTTTGGCTCTACACCTTGGCTTATCAGCATATCTCTCACAATATTCGCTCTTTTCTGGGTTACTCTTAGATTTGGACGTGCTTCACCGATACTGTCCGTATGACTTAGTATCTTGACGCTGTATTGTGGAGATGAGCGGAGGTAAAGTGCAAATGCTTGGATATTCTCTTTAGATTTTTCTGTTAGCTCAAATGAGGATGGGATAAAGTTGATTTGTAGATTTACTTCCGTTAAACAGCCAACACCATTTACTTCAGGTAAATAAAGCGGAGTGTTTGGACATGCATCAAGCCCATTTTTAACGCCATCTTTATCATCATCTGCATTTGCGATAGCTTCTGCGGCTAGAAGTGCGGCTGCTTTTTCTTCTGCTTCTCTTTTTGCTTTCTCAAGTGCCTCTTTTTTTGCTATAGCCGCGGCTAATGCTGCTTCTCTTGCTTGTGCATCTTGCTCTGCTTTGAGTGCTTCTGCTGCAATGCGTGCATCGATTTTCGCTTGATTTTCCGCTTCGATTTGAGCTAATCTTCGCGCCTCTTCATCTTTCATGGAAGTACCAAATGAAAGGGTGACACCGCCTAAAAGAGCGGTATTGTTATCCCAGCGGTTACTGTTAAACTTTGCCATGTGGATTGCTTCTACTTTTAAAGCAATGTTCTCTGTGAGTGCGAGCTTTGCCCCAACGCCAATAGTTACAAAAACACTATCTACATTCTGTGAATACTTTTGCTCTATGGTTTCATATCCTAGACCAATCTTACTCAGAGGAGTTATGAAGGTGGCATTCTCATATTGAAAAACACCATTTAAAGCAAAGCGATAAAGCGTGTTGTCTAAAATCTCAGGAATGACATTTTGGCTCTGAACCTTATCGGAATAAAGCACTGAAATCTCAGGACTTAAAATTGAATTTTTGTTGTTGTATTGAATCTCCCCACCATAAAGAGCAGAGCTTTTCATGTCGAGATTTGCTTCACTGTAGCTATAACCAATAACGGGAGTAGCTTCAAAATCTGAGGGGATTGCCATGAGTGTTGTGCTGAGTAAAATGAGAGGAAGAAGCTTTGTTTTCATTTCTTTACCTTTAGGAGAAGAAGCTAGTTGATTTAGCTTCTTGGATCACTGATATAGCCAGTGATTGCAGATATGGCAGCAACAGCAGAGTTTGCCAAATAGACTTTCGAGCTTCTGCTTCCCATACGACCGACAAAGTTACGGTTTGTCGTAGAGACGGCTACTTCGTTATCGCCCAAAATTCCCATATAACCGCCAAGACAAGCACCACATGTAGGGTTTGAAACAACACCACCTGCATCGACTATAATATCAATGTAGCCAAGTTTGTTCGCTTCACGTAAAATCATCTGCGTTCCAGGAGTGACAATCAAACGCACATCAGGATGCACTTTTTTACCCTTAAGTATCTCTGCTGCAACTTTTAAATCGCTGAGTCTACCGTTTGTACAACTTCCGATAAAAGCTTGATCTACTTTGATATGGTCTTTTACAGCTTGATTTACACTGTGTCCATTGGATGGTAAAAATGGGTATGCGATAACAGGGTCAAGTGCCGCTACATCAATCTCTAAAGTCATCACATACGTTGCGTCTGCATCCGAGTGATGAATTTTAGGCTCGCGTGCCAAAGTTTTGTCTGCCAAGAACTCTTTTGTCACATCGTCATACGCTACGATTCCGCTTTTTGCACCCGCTTCGATTGCCATGTTACACATAGAAAATCTGTCATCCATCGTTAAATGTTCAATCGTACTACCCGTAAATTCTAAGGTTCTATAAAGCGCACCGTCCACACCAATCATACGAATAATTTCTAAGATAATATCTTTACCCGTTGTATATTTAGCAGGTTTTCCGCTAAGATTTACTTTGATAGATTCAGGCACTTTAAACCAGTTTCCTCCACTTATCATTGCGAAGGCTAAGTCTGTTGAACCCATTCCTGTTGAGAATGCACCTAAAGCACCATGTGTACAAGTATGAGAATCCGCACCGATGATAACATCACCAGGAACTACAAGCCCCTTCTCAGGTAAAAGTGCATGCTCAATTCCCATATCTTTTTCATCAAAAAAGTTTTTAAGATTATGTACTTTTGCAAAATCACGGCTGATTCTAGCTTGGTTTGCAGAAGCAATATCTTTTGCAGGGATGAAGTGGTCTAAAACAATAGAAAACCCATCTGGATTTGCAAGTTTAGTCGCACCACTTAGGTTGAAAGCACTGATAGAGATAGGAGTAGTAATGTCGTTTCCGATAACCATGTCAATGTTTGAGCGGATAATCTCACCCGCGAAAACTTCTCTTCCCACATGCTCTGAGAATATTTTTTCAGTTATAGTTTGAGCCATAATAATAAACCTTTGGATATATAATTGTGCGATTATACCATCAGAAGGTTTAAATTGGCATGTGGAACTAAGCTAAAATTGCTGAATTAAGAGTAAATATGTTATTGTTTTAAACAATATCTATTTAGGGAAATCATTGAAAAAAAGCATCGTTTCAATCTTATGTATAATATTAATTTTAGTGGTTTATTTTCTTCTAAATACCCATAAAGACGTTCATAATATGCCAACGTATGTAGGCATGGATGAGTGTGCGTCTTGCCATCAGGTACAATATAGCTCTTTATCTAAAACATTACATCCAAAAATTTTCAGACCAGTAACCTCCATGAAAGAAATTTTAGGTGATTTTAGCTCAAATAATCCTCTTGTAAACTTTAAAAAAGAAGATATTACTTATGTAGTTGGCTCCAAATGGGAACAAGTTTATATGCACATGATAGATGGGGAGTACTACCCTTTTACAGCAAAATGGATGGTGACTACACAAAAGTGGGTTCCTTATAAGGTTCACGATTGGAAGCAAACCCCTGCTTCTACTAAGTGTAATGGCTGTCACACAACAGGTTATTCCCAAAAAGACAATAGCTTTAATGAGTTTGGGGTGAAGTGTGAAGCGTGTCATGGACCTGCAAGTGAACACGTTGTTCATCAAAAGAAAATCAACAATATAGAGTGTAAGGTCTGCCATAAAGAGCATACAACTTATAAGGATGATATTATTGTTTCGCAAAAGTCAGCAGTTTGCGGACAATGCCATAGCCGAGGGACAAGTGCTATGAGTATAAATGGTAAAACAACACTTTTCAATTTTCCCTTAGAGTATATTCCTGGAGAAGATTTGAATGCAAGTTTTGTAAAAAGCTCACTCAATAATGATAAGAAAAATTGGTGGGGAAACGGATTGTCTAAAAATAGACATCAAGAGTTTGCAGATTTCTCATTCTCTGGACATAGTAAGGCACTTCAAAATTTAAAAACAAAGAAAAATCCACATGGAGGCAAAACAGATGATAACTGCTTGCGTTGCCACTCTGAGGATTATCGTTCGGCAAAAGAGGGAAATAAACCTAGCATAGAAGAGGCGAAATTGGGTATTAGCTGTGTAACTTGTCATGAGCCTCATGGAATAGATAATACTATAAGAAGCAAACAGAGTATTGATACTAGATGTACAGAGTGTCATATAGATAGTTTTACTCAAAAGCATTCCCCTTGCCCAGATACTAAGGCAAGTTGTGTTGAGTGTCACATGCCCCTGATTGGAAAGACGGGAGGAACTTACACTATACGCTCGCATGCATTTAAAATAATCCCACCAGAAGCTACTGAAAAATATAGTATGCCAAGTTCTTGTCAAAATGGAGCTTGCCATGCTGATAAGTCTGTAGATTGGGCAATCAAAGAATATAACAACTTTTACAAAAAAGATAAGAAGAGAACTCTCTCGGACGTCTTAAAAAACAAATGAAATTTACAATAGGGCTTAAACTTATAATCGCAGTTATGATGCCCGTCATACTTGAAGTTATATTTATATTTCGTGTAGAGCATGCAAAGCTTGATGAAACATTTGAAAATCTTGCTAATGACAGTTTTGAGCAAACCATAAAGATTGTAGAGAATAATTTTTCCTTTATGCAGCAGAGCAATATCTATATGGCCAATACTTTGCTTGAAAATAAAAAAATAAAAAATTACTTAGTGAATAAAAATATTCAAGCAATATATGAGTACTTGGAAATTAAAGTTAGAGATATGAATGTTGATAGTTTAATAATCCTTGATAAAGATGCAAATATCATAGCCGAGCATGGGCTTTTTCATATAGATGCAGAAAATTTAAAGAGTTATAGCTTAGTTAATGAAGCTATGAAAAATAAGAGTGCTGTAAGTATGATAGAAAGAGTGGCTGATATATTTGTCTATTATACTGCTGTTGTTATTATGGAAGAAGATCAAGTTATTGGAGAGATACTGATTGGTCTTCAACTTAGTAACAGACTCTTAAGTGAGGTTAAAAAAGGTACAAATATTGATATTTCGATTGTTGGAGATAGGGCTCTTGTGGCTACATCTTTAGTAGATGAAAACAATCAAAGCATTACGCTCTTGCCCTTAGCTTATACTGAGTATCTTTGGCTCTTAAATGGAAATGTGGATTTATTATCAACGAAAATGGGCTCAAAAGAGTACTACACAAAAGCGAAGGAGTTGTCACTTGTCGATAAAGATACGACAAATGCCTCTTTGATGATGATGCAGAACAAAGATAACTATAACCATCAACTCTCTCAAGTCAGATTTATGCAAGTTTCATTTTTGCTGATTTTAATCGGGTCTTTATTTTTAGCAGTTTTAATTATATCTTTGATGCTTAGAAAAAATTTCTCTAAAATCATTAAGGGATTAAAGTTGATTTCTGCTGGAAAATATGGGGAAACTATTGAGATTAATTCAAGGGATGAACTTCAAACAATAGCTACCTATTTTAATGTGATGAGTCAATCTATAAAAGAAAAAGATGAACGTATTGTCTCCCATGTACTAGAACTAGAAGAGAAAATAGAAGAAAATTTAGCACTTAAAGATAGAGAAAAAAAACTTTATGACAAAGCAACAAAGGATTTTTTGACAGGTTTGTTTAATCGAGAAAAATTTGAAGAACATTTAGATTATATGATAGTTCACTCATTTAGAAACGAGAAAAAAATAGCTTTAGTGATGTTGGATATAGATTTTTTTAAAAAGGTTAATGATACCTTTGGGCATCTTGTTGGAGATGCTACTCTTAAAAAAATAGCAACGCTTTTAAAAGAGAACCTTAGAAAAAATGATATCTGCGCTAGATGGGGAGGAGAAGAGTTTATGATTGCCCTAGAAGTTGATAGTCTTGAATCTGCAGTAGAAATAACTCAAAAGATGAGAGTTGTCATAGCATCCCATAAAATGGATGTTGTCTCAAAAGTGACTTGCAGTTTTGGGATTACTTTAATCAAAGAGGATGAGGATAAAAAAAGTGCTTTTTTAAGAGCTGATGAAGCACTCTACTCTGCTAAAGAAAATGGCAGAAATAGAGTTGAGGTAAAAATTTAATTAAACGGAGTCATATTTTAAAGCTTTTTTTGTGAACTCAGCTGAGCAAAAAAACATCGCGAGAAAGATAGGGTTAATGGTTACATTTTCTTCTTCCATAATATCAAAAACTTTAAAGCTAAAGCCTAAACCATCTTTATGATTTTGCGGAGTGACTACAAATTCAATAGGCGCAAGAGTCTTGACCATGTTGATGATAGCTTTTCTCTTTTTCTCATTTTTTTCTCTCAAAATATTGAAGTTTGGTGTTTCTGAACTTTTATGTGCATTTAAAACAGTCTCAAGGATGGTGAGTTTATCTTTAAAGACTACTTTGTTCCATTTGATAATGGTATTGTTTGAAGCTATTTGACACCCTTTTTGCATAAGTGGACTTGGTCTTTTCTCTTTTATTGCCTCAATAAGCGCGAGCAGATAGTTTACACCGCCAATAGTGCCTGCACTTTTTGTCATAAAAAGATGGATGAGCATTTTCGTATCTTCGTTTTGTTTGTTAAAATTACACACTTAAACTACCTTTATGGTTATATAAATGTTATTATACCCTCTTTATATGCTTCTTCGAATCTTAAAGAAGATAGAAGGCTCGTGAAGCTTAAGCATTATCAAATAACAAAACTATTACTATGTCAAAAGTAAAAGAAGACAAAAATTGTCTTGTTTAAAACTAGGGCATAAAATCTCCCTAGATGAAGAGGTAAAAATGCAAGTATATTTAGATAACAACGCTACTACAATGTGTGACCCACAAGTAGTCGAAGCGATGCAACCATTTTTCAGTGAACTTTATGGTAATCCAAGTTCACTCCATAAGTTTGGTACATCAGCACATCCAGCACTTAGAAATGCCATCAACCAAGTCTATAGTGCACTTAATGCATCCGATGAAGATGATATTGTATTTACTTCATGTGCAACAGAGTCCAATAACTGGGTGCTCAAATCAGTTTGGATAGACCATATTTTAAATGGCGACAAAAATCATATTGTGACAACTGAAGTAGAACATCCTTCGGTTCTTTCCACATGCCGATTCTTAGAGGAGCAGGGTGTAAAAGTGACCTACCTTCCAGTAAATGAAGAGGGGATTGTTGAAGCACATACAGTTAAGAGTTTTATTACAGAGAAAACAGCTTTAGTTTCGATTATGTGGGCTTCAAACGAGACGGGTATGATTTTTCCTATTAAAGAGATTGGTGAGATTTGTAAAGACAAAGGTGTGCTGTTTCACTCAGACGGCGTTCAAGCTGTGGGTAAAATCCCTGTAGATTTACAAGATGTTCATATAGATTTTGTTAGTATGTCAGCGCACAAATTCCATGGCCCAAAAGGTATCGGCGCTTTATATATCCGAAACTCTCAAGCCCTCTCACCACATATGCATGGTGGAGAGCAGATGGGACATCGCCGTTCTGGTACGCTCAATGTTCCTTATATCGTAGGAATGGGGAAAGCTCTTGAACTTGCTACGACAAATATCGAAGAAAAAATGGCAAGTATTCGTGCAAAAAGAGATCGTCTTGAAGATGCGCTTTTAGAGTTGAGTGATACTTTTGTAGTCGGTAAGCGTGAGCACCGTAATCCAAACACTATTTTAATATCTATCAGAGGTGTTGAGGGTGAGGGAATGCTTTGGGATTTGAACAATGGTCAAATCGGAGCTTCAACAGGTTCGGCATGTGCAAGTGAAGATCTCGAAGCAAATACTGTTATGCTTGCAATCGGGGCGGACACTGAACTTGCTCACACAGGAATTCGTTTGAGTCTAAGCCGTTTTACAACGGATGCAGAGATTGATTATACAATTGCTCATTTTAAGAGCGCAGTTGCACGACTGAGAGCCATCTCAAGCTCTTTTGCCGTAGTCCAACCAACTAAGGGTGGCGAAGCACAAGCTTGCGAGATACACTAAAAAACTAAAAGAGCACAAAGGTGCGAGGGCTTCCTGCCGAAGGAAACCAAGCGTTAGCGTAGGTAGCGGAATCAGTTCCGATACCGTGATAAATAGATGAAGGGTTTCCTTCATTTTATAAAATAAAATTAAGGAATATATTATGGCAAAGGCTGACATGTTAGGAGCGTCTCTTTGGGATGCTTACTCAAATAAAGTGACAACATTGATGAATAATCCTCAACATCAAGGGGAGATTACAGAAGAGGAAGCGGCATCACATGGCAACAAGTTGATTGTTGCTGATTTTGGAGCTGAGTCTTGCGGGGATGCTGTGCGTCTTTACTGGGAAATTGACCCTAAAGATGACAGAATTGTAAACTCAAAATTTAAAAGTTTTGGTTGTGGTACTGCCATAGCTTCTTCAGATGTAATGACGGAACTTTGTATTGGAAAAACAGTACAAGAGGCTGTGAAGATAACAAACATCGATGTTGAGTTTGCACTTCGTGACACTCCTGATGTTCCAGCTGTTCCACCTCAAAAAATGCACTGTTCTGTTATGGCGTATGATGTTATTAAAAAAGCTGCAGGACTCTATCTTGGTGTTGAAGCAGAGAGCTTTGAGAGCGAAATAATCGTTTGTGAATGTGCACGTGTAAGTTTAGGCACACTTAAAGAGGTTATTAGACTCAATGATCTTCATACAGTAGAGCAGATTACAGACTATACGAAAGCAGGTGGTTTTTGTAAATCTTGTATCAAGCCTGGTGGACATGAGGCTAGAGAGTGGTATTTAGTGGACATCTTAGCTGATACGCGCCGTGAAATGGACGAAGAGAAGATGAAAGCTGCTGCGGACGCTGGAAGTAAAGGTGACTTTGAGAGCATGACGCTTGTACAACAAATCAAAGCTGTAGATGCTATTGTTGATGAGAATGTACGTCAATTCTTGGTAATGGATGGCGGAGATATGGAAGTTATTGACATTAAAAAAGGGGATGAATATATTGATATTTACATTCGCTACTTAGGTGCTTGTAATGGATGTTCTTCCTCTTCAACAGGAACACTTTACGCTATAGAAGCAACACTCAAAGAGAAACTCTCTTCTAAAATCCGCGTTTTACCTATTTAATAAACCCTCGCTTTATTTAAGATGCCAAGTCCTCCTTGGCTCCTTAATTTGACAATCGATATATAATTTGGTATATTTCGCAATCTACAAAATTAACATTACTTGGATTATAGATGGATAACACATTAGAAGGTCGTTTCTGGATTAGTAAATCAGAACACAGTTTCTTAGGTAAAGGTCGTATAAACCTTCTCCTCAATATTGAAGCAACAGGCTCTATTACCAAAGCTGCAAAGATGATGAAGATGAGCTACAAAGCAGCTTGGGACACGGTTGACACTATGAACAATCTATCTGAACACCCCTTGGTTCAGCGTGTTAAAGGTGGTAAAGGTGGAGGCGGTACGCACCTGACCGACTACGCCAAAGAGTTAATAACTACTTACAATATCCTAAACGAAGAGCATCAACACTTCTTAGAAAATCTTTCAAAACGCATTAATCAAAAAGATGGTCATTTTAAAGTTTTAGAGAGCATGAATGTCCGCATTAGTGCTAGAAATCAACTCAAAGCAAAAGTCACAGAGATTCAAAGAGGTGCTGTAGAAAGCGAACTTTTTTTACAGCTTCATAATAAAGAGAGTTTTATGGCAATAATAACCAATGACTCTCTTGAAACACTTGACATAAAAGTCGGCAGTGAAGTGTATGCTATTTTTAAAGCAAATGCGGTTGTTGTAAGCACGGATGTAAAATTAAAAAAGAGTGATAGAAACCGTTTTACAGGGACTATAGAAAGAATAAGCCGTGGAAATTTTGATGCAGAAGTTGTTGTGACATTAAAAAGCTCAAATACAATCTGTTCAACAATGTCTATTGATACCTTAGATGAGTTAAACCTACAAAATGGGATGGAAGTTGTTGCATTTTGTAAGCCTAGCAGCATAATTATAGGTATTTGGTAGAATGAAAAATGCATTTTTTGTTATAGCGTTATATATATTTTTATATATCGAAAATAAAATACCTAAGAGGAGGATTGAAAGATTAATAGTTTAAATAAATAACCCTGCAGCGGTAACTGCAAGGAAAATGCTTTGGTGTAAGCAACTAAAAGTATAGCAAAATAAAAATTACAATAAAGGAAGATTTATGAATAAAGGTATCAAATTAAGTGTTGCAGTTACTGCCACACTACTTTTAACATCTTTTGCCTGCGCAAATGATGAAACATCTAAGCAGTCACTAAAAACAAATTATCAGCTGATTTACAATGAAAAGCCTAAATCTGTCGATAACTTTACGGACATGTTTAAAGAGGGTCTGTTCTACGGTCGTCTTCGCTCTAACACATTTTATTGGGGATGGGAGAAGGAGAGCACTACACAATACAACCATGCAACAAGTGGTTTAGGTGGTTCTCTTGTTTATAAAAGTGCCAAATACGCAGATATAGATTTTACGGCAGGTATGTACTACAGCCGCGGATTTTTCAGTGTAAAGAGTGGTGATGTATCAAAGTTCAAACCAGGGGCTGAAGTACTGAGTCGTTTTGATTACTCAAACACAGGCTCTCAAAGTATGTCTGTGTTGGGTCAAGCATACCTAAGTTACAAAGGTTTAGCAAAAACAGAGCTGAGTGTCGGTCGTCAACTTGTTGAGACATTTTATACGAAATCAAATGACTCCAAAATGATTCCAAATACATTTGAGGGTGTTGTACTCAAATCAAAAGTTATTCCTGATACTGCTTTTGATGTTGCATATCTAAGCGCAGAAAAACTCCGCGCGCATACGGAGTCGCACTCTATTTTAATGTATGGAGATACAGCATCCTCCTCATCCACAAAGCCTCAATGGAGTGAAAATGATGACTCTGCAATGCATAAAGGGCTGACTTATACCGCGTTAAAAGCGGCAGGAAAATCTACAGATGCTCCTTTGATAGTTGCTGATATTCACAACAAGTCCATTCCAAATCTCTCTTTTGATGCCGCATACTACGCAGTCCCTGCGCTTATCTCAGAAGTAATGGGAGAGCTAAACTATAAAGTTAAAATGGGCTCTTTTTCTTTGACGCCAGGTGTTCGATATATGAAACAGTTTGACAATGGAGCAGGTGCAGTTGGTGGTGCGGCGTATGATGGCACGACAACAGGCTACAAAGATCCGACTTCCCTTGACTCGCAAGCAGTTATGGGTCGCTTAGTCGGAGTCTATAACAACTTTAAACTCAATCTTGGTTACTCTCAGATTATGGATGAAGCGGATCTTATAACTCCATGGAGAGGTTTTCCTACAGGCGGATATACACGTTCTATGGCTCGTTACAACTGGATAGCAAACACAAAAAGCTACCGTGCAGAACTCTCAATAAATGGAAATAAAACAGGTGTTTACAAAGATGTTTTTACGCAAATCTCTTTTTTACATACAGATTCGGATGAGAGCAAAGGTCAGTATGACGAAAACTACTACTATCTAGGTTTTGTTCAAAACATTCCTTCACTTGTAGATCTACAGTGGCGTCTTAGACTCGGATACACGGATACGAAAAAAGCTGACGCTGATTCTTTAGATGCTCGTTTCGAGCTGAACTATTTATTTTAAAAGGATAAAAAATGTTTAAAAAATTGATAATCGGAAGTTTATTATTTGTTGGTTCTCTTTATGCAGGAACTATCAATATTGCAGTTGCTGCAAATGTGAGTTATGCTATGGATACACTTTTGGAAGAGTTCCATAAAACAAATCCAAATACTCAAGTGAAAGTCACTTTAGGAAGTAGTGGAAAATTAACAGCTCAAATCAAAAATGGTGCTCCATATACTCTTTTTATGGCTGCTAATATGAAATACCCAGAAGCTCTTTATAATGATGGGATTGCTATTACAAAACCAGTTGTATATGCACAAGGTGGACTAGCCATGTTAAGTAGTTCAAACCAAGATTTCTCAAAAGGGATTGAGCTTGTAACTACTGATGTTATTAAAAAAATTGCTATAGCGAACCCAAAAACAGCACCCTATGGAAAAGCTGCAGTTCAAGCTTTGAAAAATGCAAATGTTTATGATACAGTAGAAGGAAAATTTGTATACGCAGAATCAATCTCTCAAACAGTTTCTTATGCTGTTACGGCTGCTGATATTGGATTTATCGCAAAATCATCACTCTATAGTCCAAAAATGGCTCAATATAAAGAAAATATTAATTGGGCTAATGTAGACTCAAAACTTTATACCCCTATAAATCAAGGTATTGTAATACTAAAAAGTGGGGAAGCTAACAGTGAAGTATCAGCATTTTACACATTTATGCTAAGTAGTACAGCTAAAAAAATATTAACTGACTTTGGATATTTAGTACCATGAGTAGTTTAATTGCAACAGTAACACAAATAGATAATTGTGATAGTTTGCATATAGTAAAGTTTGATTGTCATAATCAAACTTTATCTATGATGAGTTTAGATTTAACAGATAAAATAAAGATAGGGGCTAAAGTAAAACTTGTCATTAAACCATCTCATATCGCAATTGCAAAAAATTTTAATGGTGAAGTGAGCTATTCAAATAAATTAGAAACAATAATTGTTTCTTGTGAAAATGGACAACTTTTAAGTAGTGTAAAACTTGATTTTTTTGATACTACTTTGGAGTCAATCATTACAGTAGATTCATCTAAACGGATGAATTTGAAAGCAGGGGATAAAGTAATAGCTTTCATTAAAGCCAGTGAAATATCAATAGGTGAGGTGATAAATGATTGAACTATTTCATGAATTAGAATTTGAGCCTTTTTTACTCTCATTTAAATTAGCAGGATTAACCACTTTTATACTTTTTGTAATAAGTGTACCATTAGCTTGGTATCTGTCTCAAACAAAGTCAAAGATGAAAGCATTTTGGGAGAGTTTAACAGCATTACCTATTGTATTACCACCTTCTGTCTTGGGATTTTATATACTTGTAGCACTTTCTCATAATTCACCTATTGGGGTATTTTTTGAGGATATTTTTGGGGTTAAGTTGGTGTTTAATTTTACTGGACTTGTGGTGGCAAGTTGTTTTTACTCACTTCCATTTATGGTACAACCACTTCAGGGTGGATTTGAGAGTATCAATAAAAATATGCTAGAGGCTAGCTATATTGCTGGAAAAACTAAATTTGAAACTATTATAAAAGTTGCCTTACCAAATATAAAACCAGCTTTGATGACAGCTATTATAGTTACATTTGCTCATACAGTTGGAGAGTTTGGAGTTGTTTTAATGGTGGGTGGAAGTATACCAGGGGAAACCAAAGTGGCTTCAGTTGCAATTTATGAATTTGTTGAAGTTATGGACTACACAAAGGCACATATCTATAGTGCTATTATGGTGGTTATTAGTTTTCTAGTGTTATTGAGTGTATATATCTTTAATGGTAAACAAAAAAAGATTGGATTTTAGATGATAAAAATAGATATAAATAAAAAACTTCATGGTGCAAATGGAGAGATGGATTTAGTAGTTAATCTTGATATAACACAAGGTGATTTTGTAGCACTTGCAGGACAAAGTGGTAGTGGAAAAACTACACTTTTGCGAATACTAGCAGGATTAGAAGATGCTACAGGAACTATAAAAGTTGGTGATGAAGTTTGGTTAGAGGGTAAAAAAGCTCTACCATCTCAAAAAAGAAAAATAGGTTTTGTTTTTCAAGATTATGCACTTTTTCCTAATATGAGTGTTGAAGAAAATTTATTATTTGTTCAAAAAGATAAAGAGTTAGCGGACAAACTTTTAGCTCTTACTGAACTTTCTGAACTAAGAGATAGATTACCAAATACTCTAAGTGGTGGACAAAAACAAAGGGTGAGTTTATGTCGTGCTATGATGAATAAGCCAAAAATACTTCTTATGGATGAACCACTCTCAGCACTTGACCCAAAGATGAGAACGAAACTACAACATGAGATATTGACACTGCATAAAGAGTTTGGAACTACAACAATTATGGTAAGTCATGATCCAAGTGAGATATATAGATTAGCTTCAAGGGTTGTTGTTTTAAATCTAGGGGAGATTATAAATGATGGGACACCAAAAGATGTCTTGCTTAAAACAAGTGGGAGTCAAAAATTTTCTTTTGAGGGGGAGTTACTTGATATTGTAAAAGTGGATGTAATTAATATAGCAATAGTTTCAATTGGTCAGCAGTTAGTAGAAGTTGTAGTAAGTGATGATGAAGTGAACAGTTTAATTATAGGACAAAGTGTAAGTGTAAGTACAAAAGCATTTAGTCCTATGATTCAAGGGTTATAATGAAACTAAAGTCATTTATAGGTGGAACTTCAATAGGCTCTCTTGGTGGGCTTATAGGGCTTGGTGAGACCGTAAAATAAACTGTGTAAACCCACCTCTTATCCTTCAATCACTTCGTATATTTTGACATAATTTCACTGAAAAATATACAAAGTTGAGGATAAATCTCAAACCAACTTCTTATACTAGACA
>Ga0210038_1000075_pt1 | contig 64359 bp, 68 predicted proteins | sample CryGeyCG2114_020_FD_183970 | JGI IMG/M metagenome (GOLD analysis project Ga0210038, IMG submission 183970) | Groundwater microbial communities from aquifer - Crystal Geyser CG15_big_fil_post_rev_8/21/14_0.20 (SPAdes) (version 2) | ecosystem: Environmental > Aquatic > Deep subsurface >... | reverse complement strand
TTTGATAATGCAAAAAGAGAATATCTTTATGCTAATATTGTTAGTTTGGAAGATTATGCTCGAGAATGTTTAGGCATAGAATCTTTTATTTCTGTTGCAATGCATGATTGGCGAATAGGTGCAGTTTATCACATCGCACCCAGGCACGATAAAATTAGGGCATATGGTAGAATTCAAGAAGATGAATTTGTTGATGCTCCAAAAATAGTTGTAGATGGTTCTAGGAAAATTAAATGGCAAGATGGTAAATCACTTCCTTCATATGACGAAATTCAAGAAGATACATTAGTACAGGATATTAGCGGAACTTCTCGTCCCATCATTCTCGATATCGATCTTGATGCATTTCATTTAAATCAAGTTGATTCTACAAATCAACCATATTCTACTAGGATGGAAAAAGTTAGAAGATTGTTAAAACAACTACCAAAACCAAATGTAATCACCATTGCACGTTCTCAAACGCCAACCACATATGTTAATCCGATTCTTTTACCTAAAATTGAAACTGATTGTATCAATATGTTGCAAGAATTATATAGATAAAATAATATTTAGCCCACGTCCCGCCCCTTTCTTCTTTTTTTTGATTGGACTTCGTCCTTGATGTAAAACTTTTTTCTCAACTCTTCGGGATTTTTTCACTTCGTGAAAAATCGTTGCACTATCCCTCGGTCTCCGCTACGCTCCGACGCAACTAACAGGGCTTAACCGACTACGAAACCTTGCAGGTTTCTCCGTCCAAATTTTGCCCCATCTCTGAAAATTTCTCTAGCTCTGTTCGGATTTTCCAGCCATATGGGGAAAATCCTCGCGAGGTCGAAATTTTCGAGGGGTCAAAACTTCGGTTAAGCCCGATGTTAAACGTAATTGAAAAACTGTGCCTCAAACGATACTTTTATTAAATCAGAATAAATTATCAATATTATGACTGAATGTAGCTTCTGTAAAATTATTGCAGGAAAATTGCCCTCAAATAAAATCTATGAAAATGAAAATGTTTTAGCTTTTGCTCCGTTGAAAGACAGCATTATTGCTAAAGGTCATATGCTCGTAATTCCTAAAAAACATTATGCTGATTTTTATGATATTCCAAAAGAGGAATTACATAATATTGTTGATGCTATCAAAATTATTTCGCAAAAGCTAAAAGAAAAATATAATGCTGAGGGAATTAACATTCTTCATGCTAGTGGCAAAGTTGCTCAGCAATCTTGTTTTCATTTTCATATCCATCTGATACCAAGATACAAAGATGATGGATTGGATACATGGCCTGAAACAGGCTATAAAGAGGACAATTTTCCAGAAGTCTATAAAGATATAGCTAATTTATTCTAACGGCGCACTTTTTCAACTTCTTCGTTCCGCTTCGCTCCACTACGACCACGCTGCGCTCTCCTCCTTTCAGTCGTCGGGACGTTTAACAAGGGATAAAAGGAAAATTGCTCGGCTCGCAATTTTCCCAAATTTTCTCCGCTACGCTCCGAAAACTTCTTTTATCCCTGATGTTAAATTCCGATGTTAGGCGTATTTTGATTTAATCCCCCCGGCCGGGGTCGAACCAGCAACCTCACGGTTTCTACGAACGCCTGCTGGTGATGATGCAAATCAGCAAACATCTACAGCCGTGCGCTCTGCCATTGCTCCTGATCAAGTCAGTTTGAGCTACAGGGGGTCTTACTTATTAGAATAGTATATAAGATTATTTAATCTTTCACCTGATTTTCCCTGTCACTGATATCGACTTTGAGACAATCCTTCTTTCTCTCTTGAATTTGCTCTTGTATGTCAGATAGCATTTAGGCAACGTCAATCTTCCAATAACATCAATCAACGGCTTAATTTTATATGTGAGTACTACTTCCTCGCTTGGCTTGATTTTCTCTATTTTCCATGTCAATTCAGTCCCGCTCGATTTTACATTAACTTCTGGCGCTCTAGTGTCGAATTTCTTCACAACTTTTGCTATTGAAGGGACGCTATCCTTCACAACAACATCCTTCAATATTCTTCTCTTCCTGTTCTTCACATGAAGCGTTATCTTGAGCTCTTCCTGCTCTGATAGAATTCCAAAGTATTTTTTCCTTATCAAGGGTTTGGTTGCATATTCATAGGTTAAGAAAGCCAACACTAAAAATATTAGAAAGGCTGCTGCAACATTTGCGAACCTCAACTTATATCTTATTATTTGTGTCTGGCCAGGATCTAAGCCTTGAATATCCCAAGAATATATAATCCTGTTGTCTATCGCCTCTGTTCTGTCAGGCTCTGTCTCTGGGTAAAAAAAGTATTTGTTTATCTTCGGCTGGGTTTCCCTGACAGCATAATTTGATTTAGGGACATTGCCGTTATTTGACACTTCAATTATTATAGTTTTATAGAACAGACCATACTCGCTTTTTCTTTGCTCAACAATATTAGAAAACTCTCTTATGCTGAAGTTTTTTTCTTCTTGATCCAAAAGTTTGTTCATAGAATCTTTAACGCCAACCTCCACGCTATAATTGCCGTATTCCTGCAGCTTGCTGATATCGTAGAAGTTCTTTATTATTTTAACGCTTCTTGGACCCAACTCAGCGCTCTCGTCAAATGATCTTACTAAGCCATCTTTTCCTATAATATTAGTGGTTAGAAATATTTTGTATTTTTGGTTATTGTTCAGGTTTGTAAGGACTGTTTGGATCTCTAAAGTTTCATCAGGATTAAAAGAGTCTTTATTTAATTTCACTTCAGAGATGAAAATATCTGATTTTCTCTGAACATTCAGGAATAAGGAATCTGTGCTTTTTTTGTCTGTGTTGAGCGATTGGGTGGTGATAGTTAGGACATAAGTGCCTTCCTGCGTATCTTCAGGAATAGTAACTAAAAGCGAGAGTGTTATGGTTTCACCCGCATTAATCGTCAGCCAATACTTATCAAGACTAGCCCATTGAGCAGGCCAAACCGATATATAGACTGTATCCCTTTGCGGCCCATCGTTTTTTATTGGAACCTCAATATTTTTTGTTTCTCCTGTATAAAAAAGCAAAGAAGACTCTGGTGAAATAATGTTCAAGTCCTGAGCGGAAGCTATGCCTAAAATGAATAGAAATGAAAGGGATAAAGCCATAATGAAAATGAATTTAGACATCACAAAAACACCTATAGAAATATTGGATTGATAGAATTAAAAGTTTCTATTCTTTCGGTTTTTTGAAGATAGCCTTTATTCTAGACCATAGACTGGATTCCTTTTTTTCTAAGCCTTTTCTTTCCTCACGGAGTTTTTCCAATCTTTTGGTCAGCTCTTCAATCTGCTGGTCTAAAGGCTTCCACTCAAACCTGCTTCTTCTGCTGTAATCCATGAACCACTTTAATTCTTGGCCGTAATTTTCCTGCCAAGCCAATCTCTCGAAAGGAATTCTGTAGCTCTTTTCTGCTGGCTGGTAAGATAAGGGAAATCCTATCGTCAGCATGGCAACAGGCCTGGTTTTTCCAGGGAGCCCAAGTATGCTCGAAACATCTTCTTCATCAAAAGCGCCGACCCAGCATGCGCCTAAACCCAAGTCATGGGTCGCTAAAAGCATGTTCTGTATACATGCTGCTGTATCCTGGAGTGAGTAGACTTCTTTTCCCCTTTCTTTGTATTTCATTTCTATTTTTTCTAGGTTGGCAAGAACAGCTATTATCGCAGGCGCCTCTCTGACCTGGTTTTGATCTAAAGATGCTTCAGATAGTTTCTTCTTTTTTTCGCTGTCCTTGACTATGATAAATTCCCATTCTTGTGTGTTGCCAGCGGATGGAGCGTATGTGCCTGCTGTGATTATTTCTGCTATCATCTCATTAGGAACATCTTTTTTGTCGTATTTTCTTACTGACTTGCGGGATTCAATACAATCGAAAGTTTCCATGATTAGAATTGATTTTGTAAGATATTAAATTTTCAGGCAAAAGTTTTATGAGCCCACTCAGCAAAAAATTATAAATACAGTATCTATTAAATATTATATGCCCAAAGAAAAAAAACGAGGTGGTCTATTAACAGCATGGTTAATCTTAATGATAATTGCAAATTCTTTTACCACTTTAACATATTTGTTTCTGAATTCACTCATAATTGCAGCATTTCCAAACGTTCCCTCTTCGATATTTTACATTTATGGGGCTCTTGAATTAGCTAACGTGATTTTTGCAATATTTCTGTTTAAGTGGAAAAAATGGGCTTTTTTTGCTTTTTGTACAAGCGCAGTTATAATATTTATTATGAACGTCTCAATAGGATTATCTATTTTCACAGCTTTATTTGGGTTAATTGGAATAGTAATTTTATATTTAATTCTCAAACCAAAATGGAATTTGCTTGAATAATTGATATTACATTGAACAAACCACAAAATATTAACCTTTAGGAAAAGAAAATTAACTCTATGAAGTACTCTATTCTTACTGAAACTTATGAAAGGTTAGAAAAAGAACCTGGTAAATTGAAAAAAACTGAAATACTGTCCGAACTCCTGAAAAAAACCCCGAATGAAGTTCTCCCAAAAGTAGTCCTCTTAGCTTCAGGAAAAATATTCCCAGAATCCGGATCAGAAAAAGTTGGAATAGCGGCTAAAATGATGATCAAATCCTTGACCAGAGCAACAGGGCTCTCAGAAAAAGAAATAATAAAAGAATTCAAGAAGACTGGAGATTTAGGAATGGTCGCTGAAAACTGCATTCAATCAAAAAAACAATCCTCCTTATTCAAAAAAGAATTAACCATTGGCCTAGTCCTAGACAACCTTCAGAAACTCTCTCAAATGGAAGGAAAAGGTTCGCAAGAAAGAAAAATGGACTTGATCTCCCAGCTGCTGGTATCATCCAAACCAAAAGAAGCAAGATACATAACTAGAACAGCCCTTGAAACTTTGAGAATAGGCGTTGCCGAGGGAATAGTGAGGGATGCAATAGCGCAAGCATTCAACATAGACAAAAAATCAGTGGAAAATGCATGGTTCCTTAATCCTGATTATGGTGAGATCGCAAGAATAGCAAAAGAGAAAGGAGAGAAAGGGCTGAAAAAAGTGAGCCTAAAAATAGGGAAGCCTTATATCGTGATGCTTGGCGAATCTTCACCCACTCTTAAAGAAGCGCTGGAAAAGTATGAGGAATGCATGCTGGAGTACAAATACGACGGGGTAAGGACGGAAATCCATAAGAAAGGCGATAAAATTCTCCTTTTCACAAGAAGGCTGGAAGATATAACAGATCAGTTTCCAGACCTTGTAGAATTATGCAAACAGGGAATAAAATGCGAGGAATGCATAATAGAAGGCGAGACTGTTGGCATCGACCCTAAAACTAACCAACCTATCCCATTTCAGCAATTATCAAGGCGTGTGCAGAGAAAATATGACATAAAAGAAACAATAAAAAAAATACCAATAAGAGTCTATTTGTTTGACGCCATCCAAGTAAATAGAAAAACTTTTTTGGATGAGAGCTACAAAGTGAGAAGAAAAGAATTGGAAAAAATGATCAACCCAATAAAAGGCAAGCTTGAATTGTCGCATAGCTTAATAACAAAAGACCTGAAGGAAGCCGAAGAATTTTATAAAAAATCTTTAAAGGAAGGTCAAGAAGGGTTGATGGTCAAGAATATTAATGCCAAGTATCAGCCTGGCCGCCGTGTAGGACAATGGCTGAAAGTTAAGCCTGTTCTTGAGCCGCTGGATCTTGCAATAGTAGGGGCAGAGTGGGGTACAGGAAAGAGGTCAAAATGGTTTGGGTCTTTATTTTTGGCCTGCATAAAAAAGCCTTATTCAAATGAATATCTAACATGCGGGAAACTAGGAACAGGTTTAAGCGATGAGCAATTCCAAGAGCTGACCAAGCAGTTGAAAGGCTTGATATTGGAAGAAAAGGGAACAGAAGTTAGGCTAAAGCCAGAAGTGATTGTAGAAGTAGGGTATGAAGAAATACAAAAATCCACCAAATATGAATCAGGGTATGCTCTAAGATTCCCAAGACTAATCGGATTCAAGCCGGACAGGAAATTGCCGAACGAACTTCAAAAGATAGAAAAACTGTTTAAACAACAGCCATAGCCAAGAAAACTAGATTAAATAGAAAGAAATCTCTGTTAAGATTAAAAAGTAATGAATAAATTCTTAAATAGTCAATCACTATTAAGTAATAAGGGGGTGTATAATGTTAGCCTCATCCGAAGTTATGGATTCGTTAAAGAGCATTGGATTAAACTTATATGAAAGAAAACTATGGGTTGCACTTCTTGCAAAAGGCGTAGCCACGGCAGGAGAATTATCTGCTGTTGCGAATGTCCCGAGATCAAGGAGTTACGATGTTCTACAAACACTAGCAGACAAGGGATACGTAGTAGTTCAGACATCCAAGCCGCTTAAGTATGTAGCGGTATCGCCAAAAGAAGGTCTAGAAAAAGCAAAAGAAAAATTAAAGGAAAACTATGAAGTCAGTATTGACAGGATAGACAAGTTTCAAGGATCAAAAGCTGTCGATGAATTAAATCAAATCCACAAGAAAGGGCTGCAGTTAGTATTGCCAGAAGATTTGACAGGGTCATTGAAAGGGAAATATTCTGTGCTTCAGCAGATGGATTCCATGTTCAAAAATGCGACTTCCTCGGTAAACATAGTGACAACGCCGACAGGGCTAAATGAACTGTTTGAAAATCAGTATAACATCCTAAAAAAATTGAAAGAAAAAGGTGTGAAAATAAGGATAGCAGCCAAAACAGACGAGAGATGCGCAGAAGCAATAAAAGCATTGTCAGGGGTTGCAGAGATTAAAGGAATATCAGATATGCCTGTTCCTTTGCATGGAAACTTCTATATTGTAGATGGCAAGGAATTGTCAATGGGCTTATCAGATCCAGAGACCGTGCATACGTCGCAGCAGATGATGTTTTGGACTAAATCGCAGCATGCAGCAGAAAGCCTAGGAGAACCGTTGTTTAATCTAGTGTGGCAAAGCTCAGGTGCTTTAACAACTGGAAAGAAAGTCAAATAATTCTTTCTTTTTTCTTTTTATTTTTAACCAACAAATATCGGCCTTTTTGAAAGTATTTTTGGGAGCGAGAGTTTTTTGAATGGCTTATCTCCGACTTCATCTTTTATTTTTTTAACTAATTCTTCTAGTTTCATCTTGACTTCTTTGCTTTTTTCTGACCTGATTCTAATGTTGAATTGACCACTATCTTTCTCTCTGCTTCCTAGGACAAGTATGAATGGCACCCATTCTAATTCCGCGTCTCTTATTCTTTTCTGGACTGTAAGTTGCCTGTCATCAACATCTACTCTTATATTCTCTTTCTCTAGTTTTTGCATTACCTCCTTTGAGAAATCCACAAAATCATCTGACAGTGGGATTAATCTGATTTGAGTTGGGGATAACCATAATGGTAGTTGCGAAATACCCCCTGATTTTTCTGTCAAATAAGCTCTCTCCAACAAAGCGTAAATATCCCGTTCGATTGCACCACTGGGGGAGCAGTGGAGTATTATCACTTCCTTTTTTTTGTTATTCTCATCTATGTACCTTATTCCATAATTCTTTGAATTCTCAATATCTATCTGGTCTGTTGATAAGGCTGAGCATTTTCCTAAAGCATCTACAATATTGAACTCATACTTAAGAACAAAGTAAAACACCTTTTTATCCCAAATTTCGATTAATGCAGGTTTACCATGGAGTCTCAACAAAAGTTCAATGAAGTCTTTGTGTTCCTTGTAGAAATCCTTTGTGAATCTTACAGCAAGCTCATATTCTCCTTTTTTGAAGCCAATTCCATCAAGGGTTTCCTGCGACATTTTGAATCTTTTCTGGAATTCTTGGATGGCTTGTGGAATGTCTTTACAAAAAGCATGAACGTCTGGCATTGTAAATGCTCTCAATCTTCTTAATCCTGCCAACTCACTCTTTCTCTCTCTTCTGAAACTGTATCTTGTCAATTCATAAAGCCATACTGGCAAATCCTTGTGGGAGATTGTCATATCGTCTGCCATGCAAAATTGGCCGAAGCAAGCGCTGAAACGCCCAAAAAACTCCCGATCACCAGATTTTATGATATATTGTCTTGCAGGGAATTTATTTAGATAAGCGACAGCTGCAGGATGATCTACACTATACATCAATGGGGTTTCAACTTCCATCCCCCCGTAATCAATAACTGTTTTAGTTACAAATTCTTCTAATAATGATTTGATTAGTCTGCCTTTAGGATAAAATCTTAGATTTCCTGAATCACTTGCATCTTCATAATCAGCTATTTCCATCTCTCTCATCATTTTGATATGCGGAGGAGCAATTGTTACTTCCCTGTTTTTTGCAAGTTCATATAAAGCGAATTTCTCTAGATTAGGATATTTTTTGAAATCAAAATCGCCGACTACTTTCCCCTTATCAACTTTTATTGGAATTAATTTCCCGTCAATATCCATGATATGCCAGTGTGAAACAATTTTTTCTTCTTCCTTTAATGCTTTTGATACTAGTTCTTCTTCCTCTTTTTTAACGTCCTTGCTTGTAATAGTCTTACCCTGCTCAGCCATTGGATGCCCTTTGATCTTGAATGAGTATTGCTTATTCCAGCCGAATGGAGATCGATGAGTCTTTAGCCCTAATTTCTTCGCCTCTGTTTCCATTTCCTTAATCACTTTCAAAGCATCTGACGGCTTGGCTAGATCACTACTAAGATGTGCAAATGGGTAAATGAGGACTTCATTGCACTTAATAACATCCAAACTTTCTTTAACTTCTTTCATTGCTTTCTTAGCGACAGAAATATCATCATCCTTCTCAGCAGCTACAAAAACTACAACTATGTTATCATATCTAACTTTCTTTTTCTCGGCTTCTTCAGCCATTTCTATTTCTTTTTTTATCGGCTCATATTCTATGAAATCAACATGGAGCTGGAGTATTCTCATTCATTGCACCTCTTAATTATTTCTTAGCAATACTTAAATTATAATCTAATTGTCACCTTTGTCGTTAAATGGATAAGCCACTGCTTCATATAGGGAGAATCTCCAACATTTCTTGAAAGCCCTTTGAATGGTCTCTTGAGCATTTCCAGAGCAATAAGGCACTTTTTCCGCTACCCTCCAGGCAAATCTCTGAGCCCTCTCAATATCTCCACCGTAAACTTGTATGAGTAAATTCCTTTCAACATCTGGGATAGGATCCGGCCAACCGCAATCTGTATCAGTCATTATATCATCTCCAACAAATTCGGTCTCCCTGAGCCTCTGTCCTGAACAACTATTTGAACGTTATTTCGCTCGATAAGGTCGAAAATATTAGAATCACATCTGGATGAAGAATACTTCGAGAAGGAGAACTTCCTGATCTGAGAGTGGTTTTCTAATATCCATCTGACCAGTTTTTCACTGGCAAATTTTCTGAAATGGACGATTTCCACAGCAGGCGAGATTTTCTCAAGGTCGGCATAGCTAGAAATAGACAAATGTTTTACATTCACCCTGTCCGACTTTCACCTTGCACCTTAATCACTTAGGATTGTTGGAATCACAGGTATAAATAAGTTGGAGAAATGTCACTGAGTTAGTTTGTGAGTTCTCTAAAAACCTGAATATCAGCTTGACGACCAAAAGATTCAAGAGCTCTAATTATTGTATCTCTCGATATTTCACCATCATATCCAAAGGAATAAAAACGACGACCACTGAAAGAGTCATAAGCTAGGAACCTCCATACAGACGATCCAGGAATAATATTGCAATAATTATTTCTTATCCAAAGTAAAAAATCCGCATCCTTCCCTCTCAAGTCCCCGAATATAATTAGATAATTTGTCTGCATATTAACAATAACTGAAATCTAACATATATCTTCAACTAAAAAATCATTAAGCCTAACAATATCTTTCGATCCAATCTCAATTAATGAGGTGTTTGTTCCTCCTCCACCGAAATTAGTTTCAAACTCAAGCACCTTCCTGTCAATAATAACTCTTTTGATATTTTCATAACAACAAGGTGGCGTAGCACCAGGATCGTAGCCGCTGTATTTGTGGGCCTCTTTGAAAGGACAGACTTTAACTTTACTACCAACAATCTTTTCAACTTTTTTAGTGTCTAATCTGCAGTTGCCAGGAATGATGCAAACAATCGCATAATCATCAACCAAGCAAACAAGAGACTTTACTATCTTCTCCAGTGGTATTCCAGTCTTCGCAGCCGCATCAGCCGTGTGGACTGTTGATTCCTTTTCGTGGATTTTGTACCAGACTCCCTTATCAGTGAGATACTTCTCAAGGATTTTTTGATTGAACATAATAAATCTCTAAATATTTTCGCAAATAAATGTTAAGAAAGTTAATTTTAATCAGAGGTGGGAATGATGCACAGATTGGATTTAGTTGGATTTGATAGGTTTGATGTTGATACAGTGGAAGAAGTTAAGGAGAAGATGAAGCCATTGATAAATAAGTACGACCAGATGTTCGATACAGATACAATACAGGCTTTCAGATTATCAGTCAAAACCACGAAAAAGGATGGTGGAAAAGATCTCCACGAATTAACCATGCTATTGAACACAACTCTCGGTGATTTTCGTGTCAGAAAAGATGGATGGGAAATACTATCTCTTGTAGACGAAATGGAGTCAGTCCTTGAAAGGCAGATCAAAGAGAAAAAGGAGCGAATAATCAAAGATAGAAAAGGGAGAAATGCTTAAATTTTAATTCTTCTTATTCCTAATTGTTCTTTAAAGTCCCTTCGTCTAGTGGTCAAGGATAGCGAGGTTTTAACCCTATAAGGCTTTGGTCGCTAGGAAGACACCCGTTGGCGGCGGTTCGAATCCGCCAGGGACTATTAATTAAGCTGATTTTATGAATAAAGAAATTCTAAATCATTATCTTCAATTCAGTGTATTTACAAACCCTGGCTGCTATAAAGAAATGTTACAAAAACTCCCGGAAGATATCAGAAAGATCGGTATACTTGTAAGAAAACAAATCATTCACAGAGTCACCCTCAGAAAAGGCAATATTGGCTCTAACTCTGATTTAAGATATGGGGATATGGATAAGTTCCCGTGGTGGAGATTAAGATGTGATGATGATATTCTTCCAACTGCCTCGGCTATGATATCAGAATTAATGAGATTGGATAAAAGAGGGTTTGTGCCGAATCGCCCAGTTGAGAATAAAATAGTTGTGACTTGTCGGTGTGTTTCAATCCTAACAGCATCAATTCTCAAAAGCAAAGGTATTCCGTGCAGAGTTAGATCTGGATTTGCACCTTATTTTTTTGAAGGAAGTTGGGATCATTGGATAAACCAATATTGGGATAAAAAACAAAAAAGATGGATCACAATAGATGTGGATGGGTGTTTAGAAGATTTAGGGTTTGATCCATTCGACATTCCTCCAAATAGATTTGACTGGGCGGCTAACACTTGGCTGGGGATAAGAAAAAATAACCTGAATGAAAACAATTTTATCAATGCCGGGGGTTATAGGGGATTAATGCCAGCAATGTGGGAAATATTTTATGATTTTCACAGCCTGATGAATAATGAGATCATATACTTTCATAATCCAAACTACAGCAGAATAAGTGAATTCAACAAACTGAAAGAAAAGGATTTCAAAGAGATTGATGACCTGGCTGAACTAATGTTAGATCCTGATAAAAATTTCCAAGACCTCAAAAAAATTTGGAATACAAAGAAAAAATTCAGAATATTAAGTGGTGGGTTAATAGAAGATAAAGACCATGTTAAATACAGGTGCTGACTGATGCATGAAGCCCTTCAAAAAACTTGGGATACAATAGCAGACTCCTGGTCTAATCTTAGAGTCAGGCCTTGGAGAGAAGTTTTGGAATTCTCGAAAGATGTTAAAAAAGGAGTTGTTCTAGATATAGGCTGCGGCAACTGCAGGAATCTTATCCCATTTATTGGAAATGGAATTGAATGCATAGGCATGGATTTCTCGAAAGGGATGATAAAACAGTCGAAAATATTCCTTAAGAAGCGTAATCTGAAAGCGAATTTAGTGATAGGCATCTCTGCGAACCTGCCATTCAAAAATGAGAGTGTTTCGACGGTGATATGCAATGCTGTGCTTCATGATATAATCCAAAAAGAAGATATAAGCAGGTCGCTGAAAGAAATCCGCAGAGTTGCAAAAAATAATTGTGAGGTTCTAATGAGCGTATGGAACAGATGTCAAAAGAGATTTATCTGGCCGCTAATCAAAAGTTTCTTTTCAGGAAATTATGCCGATATTTGGGTTGACTGGAATTATCATGGAAAAATTTACAAGAGGTTTTATCATCTTTACACAAAAAAGGAATTGAGAAATGAAATTGAAAAAGTTGAATTAAAAGTTGAAAAGGGCTGGAATGACGAAAAAGGCAATATTTGGTTGTTGATAACAAAGTGGGAATAGCCTCTGAAAACTATAAGTTAACACAATTCAATCTAATATAAGGATTGAATGGAAAAGAGTGATAGTGAAAATATAATAGCTGTTTTTCTTGGGATGCTAGGTGTATTCTTTATCTTTAGTGGATATTCTAACTACCAGACTATGAAATTCTTTGATGTTGTTAATGTAATAATACCTTTTGTGATTGGCGTAATTCTTTTGCTGTGGGTCTACAGGCTTGTGAGGAAATAAATGTCAAAGTGGGAAATTGAAAAGAACAAGTTAGATATGGAATATCAAAAAATTATGCAAAAATATCAGGTTATTTTAACGGGTTTATATGGAATTCCTGGCGTTGTTTTCGGGTTTGTTCTGTCGCAAAATTTAGGTTTTATGAATTTACAGACTCTTTTAGGAGGTTTAATGATGGGATCTATAGCTGCGTTTTCTCTTTGGATAATATTTAATCAGCTTGAAGAAAATATTGAAAAAGAGATTCTTTCATTAAAAAAGAAAGTGGATAGTTTGGATAAAAAGAAAAAGTGAGAATTATTTAAGAATTAACAAATAATGGTAAGGTAGTGGTTTCATGAGGATAGACATTGTTGCTAGCAGTGTAATAACAGAGAACAAGAAAATTCTACTAGTCATAGATGCGGAAAACCAATACAAAATACCCGGAGGAAGAAAAGAAGATAATGAAACCTTTGAGGAAACAGTAAAGAGAGAGGCAAAGGAAGAAATATCATCTGATGTGAAAGTATTTGATCTTATCAATGTTTTCTCAGTCATCTACCAAGGAGTAAAATATGCGATCTTCAATTATAGGGCAAAACTTCTTTCTGATCCTAAACCCGCGAATGAAGTCAAATCACTGGGATGGCATAGTTATGAAGAATGCAAAAAACTGAACTTATCACCTAACGCAAAGCATATTGTTGAATTTCTTCACAAAAAAGGCGAGTTTTAATGAATGCTAAAATTAATCAATGGGAAAAGATATTCAAAGAACAGGGAGATGTTTTTGAAAAACCACATGAATACTTAAAATTTTTTTTGAAAAAACTTAAAAAGAAGAATTATAAAAGAGTTTTAGATTTAGGTTGTGGCGCAGGTAGGCATCTTATTTACCTTTCTAGTTCTGGTTTTGATACTTATGGAATTGATTTATCTGAAACTGGAATTAAAATTTGTAATAAAAAATTAAAGGAGAAAAATCTTAAAACAAATTTAAAGTTAGGGAACATTTACGAGCGATTGCCGTATCCAGACAATTTTTTTGATGCAATCATATCAGTTCAAGTCTTGTATCATTCTAGAATTAAAAAAATAAGAAAACTGATAAGAGAAATTGAAAGGATTTTAAAACCAAGGGGTTTGATATTTATCACTGCAATGAAAACTAAGAGAAAAAATGGAATGACAAAAACCACAAAATATAGAAAAATAGGTGAAAGGACTTTTATGCCATTGGATGGATGGGAGAAGGGCTTACCACATTTTTATTTTAACAAAAGGTTAATAAGAAAGGAATTTTCAAATTTCAAAATAGAAAAAATTTGGCTTGATTCAACTCTGCGTTATTATTGTTTCGTTGGTGAACTTAAATGAAATGCTCATTCTGCAGCAAGCAATCAATCTACTTCCGCGAGAACGAAGGGCATTACTTTTGCGAAAACCACTTCAGTGAAAGCATAGAAAAAAAAGTAAGAAAAAACATCAGATCCAACAATCTAATCGGCAAGAAAGATAAAATAGCAGTCGCTCTCTCCGGGGGCAAAGACAGCTCGTCAACACTCTTCCTTCTGAAAAAAATCTTTAAAAACAACCCGAATATCGAGATAATCGCAATAACAATTGACCAAGGCTTCGGCTGCGTAAATGAATACAATGCTGCTCTTGCATCTGGCTTTTGCCAAGAAATCGGAGTAAAACACCACATATTCTCATTCAAGCAAGAATTCAAAAAAACATTTAAAGAACTCGTAAGAAAAAATCCTAAATCAAGCTACTGCAGCATATGCGGAGTCCTGAGAAGATATTTGATAAATAAGAAAGTGAGAGAACTAGGCTGCACAAAACTGGCGACAGGCCATAATCTTGACGACGAATGCCAAAGCATCCTTATGAATGTGATAAAGGGGGATATGATGAGATTAGCGAGAACAGGGGCAATGCCGATGATGGCAAAAAACCCAAAATTTATCCCAAGAATCAAGCCTTTATTCAACATACCAGAAAGTGAAGTCTTGCTGTTCGCGAAAACAAATAAAATAAAATTTTCCGGCCAATCCTGCCCATTTGCAAAATTTAACTCATTGAGAGGCGAGACTGAGCAGTACCTGAATAATCTGGAAAAAAAATCCCCAGGTGTCAAGCATAGCCTATTAGAAAGCGCGTTGAAGCTTAAGCCCCATGTTGAAAAACAATTCAAAAAAGATAAAATAAAATTATGTGAAAAATGTAAAGAGCCCGCCAGCAAAAAAATGTGCAAAACTTGTGAAGTACTTGGGGGTGTACTATCTTAGCGGACCCTTTGAACTTGAATTTCATCGATTCTTTCCATTAAAAAGCCAATTCTATCCTGCAGAAACTTGAGCTGTTTCACACTCTTGGCATTAAATAATTTATTCTTGGTTTCGAATAATTGTTCTTGGTAAAATCGAAGTTGATGGTATTCTTGACCATTCATTGAATCACTGTTACTATATGGTGGTAATACTATATAAATGTTACTACTATCAAAAGAAAAAATAGAGGAATGAAGATGGGAAACAAAAAAGTGTGCAGGGAAATTATCGAGGAATTAATGGTTTTAGACAGCCTAGACGACAAAATAATAGATGAAATTGCCAAAAAAATTGCCAAAAAACATGGCTTAAGTGATATCCCGAATAAAGTGGATATATTAAGGTCTTGTAAAGAAAGTGAGAGTGAAAAGCTTAAGAAATACCTGCAAACTAAACCATCCCGATCTATTTCCGGGGTTTCTGTTATAACTGTGGTTGCAAAACCAGCACCTTGCCCTGGAAAATGCATATACTGCCCTAAGGGAGCTAACGCGCCAAAGTCATACACTGGAATGGAGCCAGCTATCCAGCGGGGAATAAGGAATAATTATGACCCGCTCAGACAAACAAAAGATCGGCTTAATCAATACAAACTTACAGGCCACCCTTCTGACAAGATAGAGGTAATAATTATTGGGGGGACGTTCCCAGCTCTAGAAAAGAACTACCAGAACTGGTTTGTTAAATGTATTTTTGATGCTCTCAACGGGAAAGAAAGTAAAACCTTGCTGGAAGCGCAGAAGTTGAATGAGTCTGCTGAGCATAGGTGCGTGGGGCTGACAATTGAAACACGTCCGGACTACTGTTTTAAGGAACATATCAACCAAATGCTTGAATTAGGAACTACTCGGGTGGAAATAGGTGTTCAGTCAGTCTACGACGAGGTTTTGGAGAAAGTTAAGCGTGGGCATGATGTCAAAGCTGTGGTGCGTGCTACAAAACTTGCTAAAGACAGTGGATTAAAAGTGACTTATCATATGATGCCTGGCCTGTTCACTGATTTTAATAAGGATTTAGAGCAATTTAAAGTCTTATTTTCGGATGATAGGTTTAAGCCTGATTCACTTAAGATCTACCCTGTTCTTGTTATTCCTGAGACTGAACTTTATGAGTTGTGGAAGAAAGGTGAGTATAAGCCCATAAACACAGAAGAAGGGACTAAACTTATTTGTGAGGCGATGAAGCACATTCCCAAGTACTGTCGTGTAATAAGAGTGCAGAGAGATATCCCTAATAACAAAGTTGCTGCTGGAATCGACAAGAGTAATCTTCGCGAGCTTGTGGAAAAGGAGTGTGAAAGGGGAGGAGTGAGAATTCAGGAGATCAGATATAGGGAAGTTGGACATAAGATGGCTAAAGGAGTGATTCCTGATCCTGATAAGATTAAACTGTGTAGAATGGATTATGATGCGTCAGGGGGAAAAGAAGTTTTTTTAAGTTTTGAAGATGTTAAAAATGATGTTTTGTTTGGTTTTATTAGGTTGAGAATTCCTAGTGAACCATTTAGGAAGGAGATTGATAATAAGACAGGATTAATTCGTGAATTGCATGTTTATGGCTCTGCTGTTCAAATCGGGAAGAAAAAAGAAAATGCATGGCAACATAAAGGTTTTGGAATGAAACTTTTACAAGAAGTTGAACGAATTGCTAAAGAAGAGTTTAGTGTGAAAAAGATGGTTGTTATTTCTGGGGTTGGGGTCAGACCATATTATTATCGTCTAGGATATAAAGTTGACGGAATCTACGTTTCTAAATTTCTTTAATTTTTCTTTGAGATTCTTTGCCATTTTCAATTCTCTACTTAAACCCCATATCTTAATTAGCATATCTTTTTTGTCTAGATTAATCCTGAACCTCTTCATAGTATCATTTATTATACCTCTATTATCTATCCCACCTCTACTTTGAATCAGAAAATCTTTTTTGACTAATCTATCCAGTTGTCTATGAACAACCTGTTTGTGTACATGAAATTTCTCACTCCAATCTCTTACAGTAAATTCTTTATTTTCAAAATATTTCATCTTCATTAATGTCTTAGTTTTCTGATGATTCAAAAATCCTCTTAGAAATTTTATTTTTTTAGATTCATTCGTAAGTTGGGGAATTTCAAATGCATCAAGTAAATGAAGTTTATAGAACTCATCCCATCCAAATATACATATATCATTCACACCTTCTCTGTATTTTATAACCAATCTCTCTAATAACCTCTTGATAAATTCCCGATCCATTGGTCTTATAGAACCAATAGATACACTGACTATAGATTTATTTTTTATGTAGACAGAACCTTCTCCTGCAATTAACCCTTTTAGCCAATCTATACACCATTTCCTTTTTGTTAGAACAATTTTTTTACTTTCTTCAAGTAAGCTTTTAATCACACTTCTGAGAACAGTATTAGTTAGATACACTCCCATCAATCCATAATTTTCTTGTAATCTACTTCCAGAATTGGATATAGTCCTTATTCCAATACACTTCTTATCTAGGGTTAACCAATCTGACCAAAATTTCAAACATTCTTGTTTGTTTTTACTTTTTCTTTCATTATGTTCTAAATAAAAACTTAGTTTAGGTTTTTCATCTAAAATTCCCTCCAACCATTCTAGAAATTTTTTCACTAAAATGGGCTCTGAATTTCCAAGACTAATCTTTGAATTATCACTCTTTTCCGAAACTTTTGTATAACCCTCACCAAAATAAAGTGCACAACCTATCCAAAATACTTGATCCAATTTTACATATCTCTTAAGTCTCGTCTCTGATTTCTTCCAGCATGCCTGTGACCATACACGTAAATTTTTATTTGAGAATTCTACAAAAATAGGATGTTGTTTTCTTGCTCTTCTACTTGGTAAAAGATGAGATGGTAATAATGCTAACATGTCGATAATATCTTTTTCATTTTTTTTTCCAGAAAGATTTCCTTGGATATTGAATACCAATTTATTACGTAACATGGGATTTGCTGTTAGTGGGTTATACGCTATAATATGTCTATTTATTTCATCTAACTTGAATTCATCAAAACCACTTTCAATTAAAATATTTGAAATTTCCTCTATAACCCAATATGGAATGTAAATTTTCCAACCAGACACATGTTTTCCTTTTCTCCATCCTTTTACTGTTTCTCTCATTATTTTAGTGGGTTTCATTTTCCGAATTCTTGCTTTATTTGACAAATATTCAGCAAAGGTAGTTTGGAACTTGAAGATTTTAATTATTCCACAAAAAAGTCTTTCTCTATATTTGTCTTCCAAATAGATACTAAAATTCATATGTATATTATGGTATTGTTGTTATAAATAATTTACTATAAAAAGAATTATATAATTGAGATGCATCTGAATCTCTAAACTAACAAAAAAGAATTTTTCAAAGAAATATTTATTAGCAGGAAGGTAGTAAATTTGAACGCTTGGTATGCTTAGAGTTGAGTTATTATTTTAATGGTTTAGATTGGTTTAATCAGTTGAGTTAAAATGATGAGATTTTTGGTGGTTTTCTCGGGTTTTTAGACCGATTTCATACACGAGTGGTGGTTTTTGAGGGAGGATTTAAAACTAACCTTAAACGAGTTGAGAAAATAGAGAAAAGAAAGAAAAAAATCTATTAAGCTGTTTCTTCAGATGGTGGATTTGGATTACCTATTTGATTAACAGCATCTTTTCCCGCAGTTAACAACAAATATATTGGACACATTGCTACATTATGTCTAGCTAAGCTCTCCACTGTTTGTTTTCCCTTAAAAGCTCCTCTACTCACAGTATCTTGGTCAGCTGAAATACATTGTCTAACAGATACTTGAGGGTCAGAACCAAATCTATATTTAACACCACTACAGTGAATTGAACCTGGTGAATCTAATGTTATTAGGTCCAATGTATCTGAAGCCAACATACGATTATCTGTAACATAAGCTCCTTGACATGCTTGAGCATATGGACATAAAGTTCCAAGAGCTCTTGCAACCTCTGTTTTTTGTTGTAATCCGTCTTGTCCTACCCAACTATATGATGGCATATTTATATTCACCTCAACACTACTTAATAGTAACAACATTACTATTTAAACTTTTCTCTTTCTCTAACCTATACTTTCCACACTATACTTCCGTCAAAAAGGTCCCTAGATTTTGAGTGAAACCTTAATAAACTGTCACTATTGATTCCTAAAAATTACCTGCAGGAAATCTTTATTTTCACAGCCTGTTCTTCAAGGAAATTTGGGTTAGCCGAAGACAGGAAATTTGAACGCTTAGTATAGTTTCCTTTCGGTTATTATTTTAACAGTTGGGATTAGTTTAATTAGAATGATGAGGTTTTTTGGATATTTTTAGAAAATAAGATATTAAAATCGAGATTTAAAAATTCGATAATTTCCGCCTTCTATTCTTATAGCCTTGCCATTAATTAGCGCATCTGCTATCTTCTTTCTGGCTGACAAAACTAATCTATGAAAAGTGGGTTGTGAGATATTCATTTTTTTAGCCGCTTCTTCTTGTTCAAGCCCTTCCAAATCCTTCAGTCTTACCGCTTCGTATTCGTCTACTGCCAAAACCGTTTCTTGCAAATCAACCATCCTTACTCCTGCTGGCTTGAAGTAAGTTATATTAGGTTTTAATCTAACTCTTCTGCAAAGTCTTGGTCGTGACATAATTAAACCTTTTAAAAAGTTACTATTTTGTCGCTTTTCATTATAACATCGTCTAAATCTTTAAGAGATGAAATTGGACACAATTTTGAATCTTTATCACCTCTTGCTTTAACGCAAGTTCCGCAGGCAAATATTGTTCCGCCCCCGTTCTGAAACTTTTCAGCTTCCTCTTGTGTATTGAATTCGTCGGAACTTACTTTAAGATATTCGACACCTTTCCCAATCAAGAAGACTTGAACAATATATTTCTGTTTTAAGCCATAATTAGCATATCTTAATGCATTCCAACAGGTTTCTGCATCGTTTGTTGAGATTATTATTCCTAATTTCATGTTTCACGCCTCGTAGATTTTTAGCATAACAATCTTAATCATGCTCTTCAAAAGCTTTGTCCTGTTCCTTGTCTTTCTTTCTAATCCATTCGACCAACATAGCCGCATGTTCCTTTTCTTCGTTCTTATTGTGTTCGAGTATTTTCTTCAGTTCTGTATCTTTTGTCTCTTCTATCCTAGTTTCATACCAGTTTATCGCTTCCAGTTCTTCAATTACACTTTGTCTCGCTTTCTTTAAGTCAGAGTTTTCAACCTCTTTTGCATACATTTTTCACACCCTTATGAATAACTATTCATTTACATATTAAAAAATTTCTAAAACAAAAAAAAGAAAAGCAATCACTTCATTTCTTTCAGTCTTTTCTCTATCTCTTGCTTTTCTAAATCAATTTCTTTAAGTTCTGCTTCAAGGATTTTCTTTTCTTCTTCTTTTGTTAGAGTTACCTGTCTTCTAAATCCAAAACCTCTTCCGTAACCTTTACCAAATCCTCTTCGCATTCCACAACCACAAGGTCCAAACCCTCTTCCTGTAAGAGGTCCTTGTCCTAATGGTCCTGTTCCATCCATTCCTGGCACATTTTTCACCTCCATTATGAATTAGTATTCATTATTTATAGTGAATATATATTCATAATAGTATTTAAACTTATTGATTCAGAAGAAGTGATATTCTCTTGACAAATCTTCATTTTCTCAACCTTCAAGCAAATGCGGGTAAGTAAAAAGCAGAAAATTTGAACGCTGAGTATGTTTAGAGTTGAGTTATTATTTTAATGGTTGAGTTAAAATGACGAGATTTTTGCAGAGAGAAATAATATTCAGATGTCGCAATCACCAACATTCTATTTATTTGACAAGCAACAATTCTTCTATCAATTGCATGTTGCCTAAAAACATAGAGATAAACGACAAGTTCAAGGAGTCTCTCGGGTTAATGGAAAGCACGAGTAAAAATATCTTTATTACCGGCAAGGCTGGAACAGGGAAATCAACTCTTCTTAATTATTTCAGAAGCCTGACGGATAAGAAGCTGGCCGTGCTTGCGCCAACAGGAGTCGCTGCAATCAACATTGACGGGCAAACCATACACTCTTTCTTCAGGTTCAAGCCAGATGTAAACCTAAGCTCAATAAAGAAATACAAAGGCTCAGGCGGGGAAATCTACAGAAGAATCGAAACTATTGTTATAGACGAAATCTCCATGGTGAGGGCAGACCTGCTTGACTGCATAGACAAGTTTCTGAGAATCAATGGAAAAGATTCAGGAAAGCCTTTCGGCGGAGTCCAGATGATTTTTTTCGGCGACCTCTATCAGCTGCCGCCAGTCGTAAGGAGCGAGGAAAAAGAAATATTCAAGAGCCATTACAAGAGCCAGTATTTCTTTGACGCAAAAGTGTTCGACAGCCTTGAAATGGAATTCATAGAGCTGGAAAAGATATACCGCCAGAAAGATGAGAAATTCATCAGAATCCTGAATTCCATAAGGAACAATTCCATAGATGAAAGCCAGTTGAAATTAGTGAACGAAAGAGTCAAGCCGGACTTTAAGATATATCTGAAAGACATTTACATGCAATTAACCACGACAAACAAATTGTCTGCGGAAATAAACGAAGGGGAGTTGTCCAAAATAAGAAGCCCGCTTCTCAGCTACGAAGGAAAAATAAAAGGCAATTTCGAAAAACACTATCTCCCGACTGAAATCAGCCTGAAGCTTAAGGTTAACTCGCAAATAATGCTTGTAAATAATGATCCTAACGGCAGATGGGTAAACGGCACTGTCGGGAAAATAATTGGCATTGAAAAAGATGCGAAAGAAAATGATTCAATTATTGTGGAAGTTCTGAACGGGGATAAAGTAAATGTGGCCCCATATACATGGAAGGTATCAGAACTCTATTATAATAATGACACCAGCATGTTGGACTCAAGGGCAATCGGATCCTTCACCCAATATCCTATAAAACTTGCGTGGGCCATCACCATACACAAAAGCCAAGGAAAAACATTTGACAGGGTTGTCATAGATATAGGCAGCGGAACTTTCACTTCCGGCCAGGTTTATGTTGCTTTGAGCAGATGCATTAGCTTGGATGGGATTGTGCTGAAAAAACCGATACAGAAAAGGCATATCTTCATGGACTGGAAGATCGTCAATTTTATTACAAAATACCAGTACAAGCTGTCTGATAAAAGATGCTCCCTTGATAAAAAAATGAAAATCATTCAAAACGCCATTAAAAATAAATCAAAGCTTGATATTGTATACTTGAAATCAAAGGATGAAAAATCCAAGAGAATTATAGAGCCTATTTCAGTCGGCAAGATGGAATATATGGGAAAGCCCTATTTTGGAGTTGAAGGCTTCTGTTCTGAAAGGCAAGGAATGAGGGTTTTCCGCGTTGACAAAATATTGGATATAAAGGAACTCGCCCCTGAGTAACTGTTTTCTGGCATTTATCTATGGTTTATTTGGGCTTGGTTTGAAGATGCATTTGATCAATAAAACTCTTTATACAAAAACTAACAATAATTAATTATGACATCCCAAAAAATGAGAGAAATACTGAATGACGTCCTAAAGAAAATCAGGCCGACATTAGACCAAAGAAAAAAATTCAACGAGCTTAGCAAGAAGATACTCGAAGTGACCAATGAAAAAATGTCAAAGTTCCGGGGAAGAGCTATCATCGCAGGGTCATTGACAAGAGACACATGGCTCCCATCAAAGAATGAATTCGACGTGTTCATAATATTCCCAAAAGACCTATCAGAAGAAAGCCTTGAGGAGTATGGACTGAAAATCGGAAAAAATGTGATTGAAGTATTAGGAGGGACTTGGAGAATAGAATATGCCCAGCATCCATATGTCAGAGGCAGCATAGGCGATGTTGATGTGGATATAGTCCCTTGTTATGAGGTGAAGTCTGGAGAGGAAATACAGTCAGCAGTCGACAGGACACCTTTCCATGTAAAATACCTAGACAAGAAGCTGCCTAGGCAACTGTCAGATGATGTCAGGTTGCTGAAAGCCTTTCTAAAAGCAAACGAAATCTACGGGGCGGATACAAAGACTGAAGGATTCTCAGGCTACATTTGTGAATTACTTATCATTAACTATGGCAGGTTTGAAAGCGTTCTAAGAGCTATCAACGACTGGAAACCAGAAGAAATCATTGACGTGGAGAAATACTGGGATGAAAAGGATTACAAAAAACTAAGGAAAAAATTCAAAGAGGAAATACTCATAATCATTGACCCCGTGGATAAGAATAGAAATGCTGCCGCAGCGATATCACCAGAAAACTTCTACAAATTCAAAAAAATCGCAAAACAATTCCTAAAAGAGCCGGATGCAGAAATGTTCTTCAAAAAACCCATTCAGCCACTGACAAAAAAAGAGCTAGAGCTGCAGATGCAAAACCGCGGGACGGAATTGCTGCTCGTTAAGTTTGGAAAGCCTGATGTTGTGCCAGACATTCTCTGGCCGCAGTTGAGAAGAGCAACCAAAAGGCTGGAAGGAATACTTCATGAATACGAATTCACTGTGCATAGAAGCGATTGCTGGTCGAATGAAAAAGATTCCTGCGCAATAATTCTGGAAATGGAAATTAGCAGACTCCCTCTAATCAATGAGAAAGTTGGCCCTTATGTTTGGAAGGAAGAAAACTCAAGGGATTTCATCAAGAAATATGAAAGCGTTGCAATAAACGGGCCTTATATTCGAGAAAATGCGTGGAGAGTGGAAATCAAAAGAAAGTGGAAATCCGCGCTTGGGAAATTAAAAGATACTCTAAGCGACAAAGAAAAAATCCTGAAATCAAAAGGCCTGCCAAATTATATTGCGAGCGAGATTGTAGAGAGTTTTGAAGTATTTGAGAATGAAAAAATAAGCGAGATGTTAAAGGATAAGGAATTCGCTGTATTTTTGAGAAAGTATTTTGAGAAGGAGAAATTAGGTGTTTGATATGAATGTAAAAGAATTTTTGAAACCCAATGTAAAGAAAATTATATTATTTCTTATCATGTTCGCATTATTGGCCTTCTTGTCTTTTAAATTAGGAAGAGTCTACGAAGATCCTTACAAATATATTCCAGAGTATATGAGACCGGTTGGTGGATTGCTTCTTTATAAATTGAACCCAATCTTATGGTTACCCGCTCCGCTATTTTCGCAGACACATAATTATATAGAACATTGGCCTGTTGACAGCAACGAAATAGAAATTTCAAGCATTATTTATTGGCTAATTATTTCATACTTGATTTCATGCTCAATATTTTGGATCTACAAGAAGGTGAAACCATGATCCGCCCGCCAGCAGTAGCAGGAATGTTTTATGAGATAGACCCCGAGAGATTGAAAAAACAAATCAAAGGTTGTTTTACTCGAGGTTTAGGGAAGGAAAAAATTCAAGAGCAAAGCTTCAAAGCATGTGTTGCCCCTCACGCAGGATACCTTTACTCAGGCCCAATTGCCGCCCATGTTTACTCAAGAATCAAAAAAGCCAACTATATTATTCTCGGGTCCAACCACCATCCTATAGGGAATAAATACGCGATGGGATCAGGAGAGTGGAAAACTCCTTTAGGCGGAGTGAAAGTGAATAAAAAAGTTGCAGAACAACTGATGAAATGCCCTTTGCTAAAAAATGACCCAATCTCTCACCAGCCAGAACATTCAATCGAAGTCCAACTTCCTTTTCTGCAATATCGCTTTGGCAATGATTTTAGTTTTGTCCCGATCGCTATCAGCAATGATTATCCCAGTCGTGATTTCCTTGAAGAATGCAGAATCTTAGGCGAAGCTATTGCTGATGTAATCAAAAAACAGAAAGATGACTGGATTGTTATTGCATCGTCTGATTTCTCGCATTATGTCCCATATGAATATGCTTATCAAATCGACAAATGGGTAATTGAAAGTATTGTTGGATTAGACGAGGAAGAATTTTTCAGCAGGGTTCAAGAGAGAGATGTGAGTGTTTGCGGGTTTGGCGGGATTGCTGTTTGCATGGTCGCTGCTAAGAAGCTTGGCTCTAAAAAAGGTGAGTTGTTGAAATACGCTACATCTGGGGACGTGATTGGAGATAAAAACAGTGTTGTAGGCTACGGGAGCATAATAATAAAATAAAAAGAAAAAACTAGTCCAATAAACTATTCTCGATATCTGATGTGTCCATGTTGTCAACTGCTTGGTCTAATTCATTGTCAATTGCATCATAGGCTTGATTTTCTGGTGTTTTTTGGGTATCAGCTGTTTTTGTGCAACCAGAGAAATAAACCATTAGCAATACTAGCATCAATCCTACTAACATTAATTTCACGGATCACTCACACTCCTGCACCAGCATTCTGGCCTTCGTTTGGATTATTTGCTCCATCAACTACATCCGGATTTGCATTTACCGTAGTTTCTGTTGGAACAGTTGTTTCTGTTGCTATTTGGGTAGTAGTTGTTTTCTGCCCTTGATTAACACGCTCTTTTACTATATTAGAGTCTTGATTCTGGTTCTTGACTGCATTTATAGCAACCCTTCTTTCTTCGACCTTTTTGGCTATTGTATCAAAATTTTGGATTGCTTTTTTGATTTTCACGCATTTTTCTGAATTAAGATTTTCCTTGCAGAATTCCTTTGTTGTTGTGACTATGAATTCCCTGCATTTTTCTGAATTCTGGTTATCATTGCACCAATCCTTCAAAGCATTCCTGCATCTTGTGTCATCCATGTTATCTTGGCAGTAATCCCTGAATAATTCTTTGCATTTTTCATCGTCCGGATTATTCTTGCAATAATCACCAGCCCCCTGCTTGCATTTTTCATTTTCTGGATTTTCGCTACAGTAGTCTTTTACCTTTTCGTTAAGCTCTAAAGGTTGAATTGACCTCGGGGCTTCGACCATGTACAAGTTGAAAGTTCCGCTAAGGTCAAGAGTCCCAGCCCACACTTCCATTTTCATATCCTGATTCATGAACGATGTGAGGCTTAAAGACCCTACTGGCTGGTCGCTCACTTTATCGCCAGAGATTGAGTATATGTCTGCTGCTAATTTTCCCTCTTCTATCACAACGTTTTTTAGCCTGTATTTAACTTCGTCCATCACAAAAACTCCGACGTTAAATTCTTTCTCTTCCGCTCCTGTTGCAACTATCGCTCTTGCTACGCCTGCTTTAACCATTCTGAATTCCAATGGGTTGTCTGGTGATACTGCTATCCCTTTGCTAAGCGAGCCTATTGACTTAATTCTTGCTTGTGTTTGCACTTCTTCTTGGGATAAGATAGGTGTCACTATCAATAAAACTATAAACAATGCTATCAATAATCTGTCCATTAGTCCACCTCGTTATTCATTTAAAATAATATTGATTTTTTGGACTATAAAAAATAATAGCCGAAGAAAATCGAATGTGTTAATTCTTTATCTTTTCTCATCCTAAATGAATCATTATGAAAGACATTATACTAAAACATACATTATTGAATGCAATCCAGTACAGTGGAAAAGCGGATATTGGAGCGGTAGTAGGCAAAGTCCTAGCAGAGAACCCTGAACTAAAGAAAGACATGAAAAAAACAATGGAAGCAATCAGCCAGACAATAAAAGAAGTCAATTCTTGGGGGTTAAAAAAACAGCAAAAAAAACTCGATGAAATGGGGTTAAAATTAGAGAAAAAACCAAAAGAATATAAGCATGAATTGCCGGAATTGCCTAATGCCGATAAAGGAAAAGTCGTGACTGCCTTTCCCCCAGAACCTTCCAAGTATCCGCACATTGGGCATGCCAAAGCAGCATTAATAAACTATCTTTATGCAAAAAAGTATGATGGTAAATTCATTCTAAGGTTTGAGGATACTAATCCTGAGCTAGCAAAACAAGAATACTATGATGCTATTCTTGAAGGATTAAAATGGCTCGGAATAGAATGGGATAAGCTAGACTACATTACTGATCACATGAAAAAATATTATGAAGCAACAGAAGAATTAATCAAAGAAAACAAGGCTTATGCCTGTTTCTGCAAGTCAGAACAAATCAAAGAACATAGAAAAAATATGACTGAATGCATGTGCAGAGACAAACAAACCCAAGAAAATCTCGGCGATTGGAAAAAAATGTTATCAGGAGAAATACAAGAAGGCGAGGTATCAGTCCGGCTAAAGATATCCATGCAACACAAAAATGCAGCTATGCGTGACCCATCAATAATGAGAATAATAGACAGACCGCATGTTAGGACTAGGAATAAATATCGGGTCTGGCCCATGTACGACTTCGGAACAACACTTATGGATTCATGGGAAGGTGTTACTCATAGAATAAGATCAAAAGAATTCGAAGCAAGAAAAGAGTTGCAAAATTTCATCCAAAAAACACTCGGCTTTCCAGTGACTTATATTGATGAGATAGCTAGATTTAATCTTGAGGGAGTTGAATCTTCCGGGAGAAAAATAAGAGAGTTAATCGAATCGAAAGAGTTGCTTGGATGGGATGACCCTAGACTGACAACACTCATGGCACTAAAAAGGCGGGGATTTCAACCAGAAGCTATTCGAGATTTCCTCCTTGCAACCGGCTTAACAAAAACTGAATCCACAATAACATGGGACAAATTTGAAAGTTTTAACCGAAGAGCAATCGAGCCAATTGCAAACCGCTACTTTGCAGTATTCGATCCTTTTGAAATCAAAGTCAATGAATCCCCAAAAATAACTCAAGCAAAAGAATACTTGCATCCAGACCATCCAGAAAGAGGCAGCAGGACAATTCCTGTTAATACAAGCAAGATTTTTATCTCGAAAGATGACTATGAAAAATACAAAGGAAAAAAAGTGAGGCTAATTGGGTTGTTCAACATTGAACTTGAAAAAAATGTTGAGTATGCTGGGAATGAAATCATTCAAGAAATGCCAAAGATTCAGTGGGTTTCTGAAGATAATATTGAAGTTAGTGTAGTCATGAATGATGGGAGCGAGAAAAAAGGAATAGCCGAGCCAGAAGTCATTAGCTTAAAAGTAGATGATATTATTCAATTCCAAAGATTTGGTTTTGTTAGATTGGATGACAAAAGGGGAATGAAATTCTACTTTACACACAAATGAAATACTTATAAATCTTTAAATTCTACACTTGTTAACAAAATAATGAAGGAAGAATCGATCCGAATAGGAGGTGTGATTTGATGACTAAATTTGAGGTTCCAAAAGAGATTTCAGACAAGGTTTTACAAACCCTTGAGCTAGCAAAAAACACTGGAAAAATCAGAAAAGGGACAAATGAGACGACAAAAAGCATAGAAAGAGGGGAAGCAAAACTAGTAGTGATAGCAGGAGATGTCCAGCCGCCAGAAATAACCATGCATTTGCCAGTCTTGTGCAAAGAGAAAAAAATTCCTTACGTACACGTTCCTTCTAAAGAGGAATTAGGGAGATCAACTGGAATAAATGTAGGAACAGCCGCAGCAACAATAGTAGAGTCAGGGGAAGGCAAATCCAATCTAGAAGAAATACTCAAAAAATTGCAAGACTTAAAGAAAGGTGATTAAATACCAGAAGAAGCGGTTCCCGCAGAAGTAGTTGAACTATTAGGTAGAACAGGTGTACGTGGAGTAATGCAGGCCAGATGCAGGGTATTAGAAGGGAAGGATAAAGGAAAAGTTCTGATAAGGAATATTTTCGGTCCAGTCAGAGTCAAGGATATATTGATGCTCAGGGAAACAGAAATGGAATTTTCAAGCAGAATGGAGAGGAAGTAGATGTCGAAATGCTCTTTTTGCGGGAAAACTTTAAAGACAGGGACAGGGAAAATGTTTGTAACTAATGTGAACAAGATATATTATTTTTGCTCTGGAAAATGCGAGAAGAACTGGAGCATGGGCAGAAATCCAAAGAAATTCAAGTGGACTGAAGACTACAGGAAAGAGAAGGCACACTAGATTTAATAGTTCTTTTTTCATCTTAAGAGTTAATATTAAATAGAGGGAAGTCTATTCTCTATTATGAGTATCACTAGTTCGTTTGGGAGAAAGGAAATACTGGATAAAATAAGTAATAAAAGAGTAATAATATCATCGGAACAAACAAGAGAGTTATTGTGGCTATCTAAAGTATCGATGAAAGTAAATAAGTGGAGTGATTTTTGCGAAAAAATGGACATTAGCATTTCTACCTTAAAGAAATGGAGAAAGGGTAAAAGTAGTATAGATGGTGATTTCTTAGGAAAAATTGTTAAACTGATTCCAGAAGAAAAATATTACTTGTTCAAAAATATGAAAATACTTGATAAAAATTGGGGAAGGTCAAAAGGTGGAAAAAAGAGTGTAGAGGCAAGAATTGAAAAATGGGGGGTGGAAGGTTTTAATAAACAACTTCTAGAAGCATCTCTCGCATCTGGTGGTTTTTTAAATTGGCATAAAACAATGAAGAGAAACCAGCCAAAAATGTATTCTGAAATTCAGAGAAAAAGATGGAAGAATTATATTGAAATAATTAATAGGGATCCGAAGTTTCATCAAAGGAAAACGAAAACAATAATAGAAAGATTTGGGAAGGACTTTTTCACGAAGATTGGACTTAAAGGAGCTGAATCGGGTAAAGTAAACGAGATTGAAAGAGCTGTAATCCATATCAACAAGAAACTATTTCCTTCGATTAAATTCAAAACCCACATGACATTATATGATGTTAATTTAGATTGTGTTTATATCAAAAAACAAAAGATTATAGCTGTCGAAGAAATACTAGGATCAAGAAAAAATAGAAGTGTAACGTTTTTTGAATTAGCGAATATTCTGGAAAAAAAGAGAGTACTGGAAAAAAACGGTCTTAAAGTTCCATTCTTTCTAACAACTCGATTCAAAACTCCATACCAAAGGTATTTCCACTGTGACGGTTGTTTATGGATGATAGACAACGATATAATACCTATATTTACCGATTTAGAATGGTCAATAAAAACCAAGCAAGAAATTATAGAAAAAAATTCATATGATCTTAAAAATATTGATAACTTTTGCAGGTCGATTATACAAAAGAATAAAAGTCGTATGAAATCGGGAGTCAAGATAGAAATTAACAGAAAATTTGATTCTTTTGAACAAAGCGTGGATAATATCCTTAAAAAAAATGGTATTAAGACTGGTGGAAAAAGAGCCTTAAGGACGGTTTATAATACTTATATAGTCTCCGACAATTTTATGAAAGAAAAAAATACCGCTATTTTTATATCTAAAAGGCATATAGGAAGTATATTAGGAAACTGTTTAATTGCTAAATTATTGCTAGTTTCGCCAGTAAAAACAATAGGTATAATAATTTCTCCAAAGAGAGAAATAAAAAGGAAAATTGTTAAAAAGTTAATTGACTTATATGTGGATAAATTTTATTATAACTTGAAAGAATTTGAAAAGGATTTAGAGGGCCGATAGATCAACGGTAGATCAAGAATGCCGAAATCGCTTCCTTGGCAATAATTTACCAATCTGGAAGAGGCTTGGGGTTCAAATCCCCATCGGTCCATTGAAATAATTATACAGAATCTTGATGGTTCTTAATCTTCAAGTAAATTAATGAAATTAATGTGATTACAAAACCTGATAAAATAATTCCTACTTTTAAATCCAAATAATCAGAAATTAGACCAAAAGCAACTAGACCAAAAATTTCCCCAATTTTCATATTAAATGAGTTTACAGAAAGAACAGTTGCTCTTATTTTAGACGGAACGAACTTATTGAAAAGTTCCCTGAAAGCTGGGGCTGTACTTGCAGCAAATTCTCCAATTGAAGTATATGCAATCATACTTAAAAATAATACAGGCAAATATTTCGCAAATCCAATCCCTAAAATTGCTATTCCAAATAAAAAAGTAAACAATGCCAATGAGGACTTGTTTCCCCCAACAAACTTTACTATTTTCTGACTATAATTCAAACTAAATATGGTGATGAAGCCAGCAATAGACAATGCAAAACCCAAGAATTGTGGGGGTAAACCAACTTGAACGACATAAGGTTGATAAGAATTATAAGAAATCGTAGTAGCGAATGTTAACAAAGTCATGATCACTGTTAATGTAAATATTATTGGGTGGCTAAAAGCATGTTTAAATCCTCTTTTACCTGTTTTAACGGTTTCTATCAATACCTTTCTGATTTTAACATCTTTTCTTTCAAAATAATCTTCTTTGCCGAAAATAAGGACAAAAAATGCCAAAATTATCATACCAATTGATGTTGCCCAAAAAGCCTTATCAAATCCATATCTCACAAGAATACCACCTAAAAATGGACCAATTACAAACCCTAAGGATGAAATGCCACCCCACCTACCAAAAAATCTGTGCAATTGTTCTGATTTTTTCTTATGTTTAATTGTGTCAACAAACCAAGCCTCTAAAGCACCTGTTTCAAGAGTAAAAGAAATCCCAGCTATAAAATAAAATAACATCAATAGAGGTAAGTTTGATCCACTTAGTAGTATACCCACAAAAGCTAGCCCAGTAATTAAATAAGATAGAAAAACAGATATTTTTCTACCAAAAACGTCAGCAATCGCACCAGTAGGTATTTCAAAAATTAAAGATGATATCGGGTACATCAAGAAAACAAGTGCAATTGAAGAATAGTTTAAACCTAGATCAACAAAATATAGTGTCCAGTATGCTGCCATAAAACCAATAGAAACCCAATAAATTCCTGTCATTACATAAAAGAAACCAACTGTCTTAAATTCCTCTCTAAATTTTATTGGCATAATCCAAATTACTCCTTTTTTATTTAATAAATCTCTTAAAAAGAATAGTGTAAGGAATTAAAAAAACATGCGGGATTATAAGCTTTAAAAACATTTACTTTAAAATAAATGTGAGAGTTATATGGAAAAAATACAAAATCAAAAACAACCCAAGCAAGAGCTGAGGGGAATAGTGAGAATACTCGGCTCAGACATGAAAGGGGAAAGAAACCTATACGTCTCGCTCCAGGGGATAAAAGGTGTAGGCGCAAACTTGGCTAATGCTATTTGTAAAATAGGCAGCTTTGAAAGGAATAAAAAAGTCGGAACACTAACAGATCAAGATATCAAAAAAATAGAAGAAATATTAAAAGACCCGACAAAAGCTGGGATTCCTGAATGGATGTTCAACAGAAAAAAAGATCCGGAATCAGGGAAAAATATTCATATAACAGGTCCTGACCTCCCGTTTACTCATCAGCAGGATATAAAAGCAGAGATAAGACTGAAGAGTTATAAAGGCGTCAGGCATATGCTCGGACAGCCTGTAAGAGGCCAGAGAACTAGAAGTTCATTCAGAAAAGGCCGCAGCGTTGGTGTCGTAAGGAAAAAACAGCAGCCTACCAAGAAGAAAGAGTGATTAAATGAGAAAGATGAGAAGCATCATTAAAAAGCCATTAAGACCATGGGATAAAGAGAGAATAGATCAAGAAAAAAAACTTTTGCAGAAATACGGCTTAAGAAGAAAGAGAGAAATATGGAAAGTTGAGTCCATCCTCAGAAATTACAGGCACAGGGCCAGAGTTATCGAGGCAAAAGACGATAAAAATGGTGAAAAAATACTTTTAGATTATCTTTATAAAATGGGCATAATTGAAAAGAGAGACGTTGATTTAGGTTCTGTTCTTGGGTTGAAAATAGATAACATCCTTAACAGGAGGTTGCAGACAATAGTCCTTGAAAAAGGCCTTGCAAATACAGCCACGCAATCCCGCCAATTGATAACCCATGGGCATATTGCTATTGATGAAAGAAGAACTGTATTCCCAAGCTATCTTGTACCTAGGGATCTGGAAGGAAAAATCGAATATTATGGGAAGTTTACATTTGAAAAAATAGAGAAGCCAAAATCTAAGGCTGAACCAGAAGAAAAACCCAAAATAGAAAGTGATATTCCAAAGAAAGAAAAGCCAGCCGAAGTTCAAGAAGCAAAGCCGAAAGAGCAACCAGAACCTGTCGAGAAAAAAGGTGAGTAATTGGTGAAAGAAATAAAGAGAAAACCGATTCAGAAAAAGTATGAGCTTAGGGGACTTAAGGAAGGTTCCTGGGGCGTTGCACATATTTTCTCAAGTGTTAATAATACTATCATTCATATCACGGACATTACATGCTCAGAAACTATTGCCAAATACTCTGGAGGCCAGATGACTTCCAAGGATAGGGAAAAGGGTGATGCATTTCCTGCTTTGAAAGCTTCCAGCAAGGCTGCAGAAGAAGCAATGGAAAAAGGTATAATTGGCGTCAATATAAGAGTGAGAGGTAAAGGCGGGCATCACAAGAAAGCACCAGGTAAGGGTGCGCAACCTGCTATCCGTGCATTAGCGAGGGCAGGCCTAAAAATAGGGTTAATAGAAGATACAACTCCGACTCCAACGGACTCAACTCGCAAAAAAGGAGGTCGCCGTGGAAGAAGGGTCTAGTTATTAATTTATATACATTAAACTAGATTTTTATAATATTTGGTATCCTACTAAAATCGTTAACAAAACAAAAATCCGAATTAACTACTGACTTTCTAATTATGTTCTTCACCATGAATTCCTTATCTTTTCTACATTTTATAGCAAATATCGTCATCAAATTTGGATTTTCTATTTTTAATAGCTGGAATCTGTGATCCACAAAAAACAATCTTCTTTCAATATCCGAAAATCTCTTTGTTAAGAAACTAGTTACCTCAATTACAAAACTTGGGTTATCTGAATTAGGAACACTGAAATCTACATTAAACTCTTTTCTGAAACCACGTACAAAAGAATGGATATTGAAGGGGATATTATTAGATTCTAATATTTTTTTAACTATTAACTCATCTGGTTCGAAAAAACTGAATTTTTTAAAGTTTTTCAGAGTTTTTTTCAAATCAACATTCCCCATGAGTTCAATCTCTTTAAACAATTCTTCTATATCAATCATTATCGATATTGCACTTTCTGGCATCATTCTAAACTCAAACGACTCCCATTTTCTGATATGTCTAGAAGCGATTTTCAATAATGAACTGAATTTATTGATATTCATTCCAAAAATAACCCTAAAAACCACCAAAAATCTTGGGTTTCTTACTATTATGTTGGGATCAAATGATGTAAAATTTTTTGTTTCCTTTTTCAGTAAATTAAATTGAAAAATGAAATCCTTTTCGGTCATTTCAAAAATTCTCTTCAATTTAAATTTTGGTTTTGGAAATTCAATGAAGAACTTGTTTCTTGCATTTCTACATTCTCTCCAATTCTTAATTACATCATCTATTTCTATCTTATTTTTTCTCAAAAATTCTCTCTCAAAAAATTCCGAAACCAAAATTCTATTAGAAATTATTTTAAATCCTTGCCTACCCGCTTCAAAATGCCTCACAAATTGTTTACCTTTGTCCAACTTATTGTTTAGATCTCTTTGCGATAGACCCAAACAACATCTTAAAATTATCAAAAACTGTGGATTCTCCAAAAATAATTCAGGTCTAATCTCTGTAAAATCGTTAGTTTTATTTCTGATTATTTCAAAAACATTCCGGAATTCTTTTTGGTTCACATCCCTCAAGTCATCAGGTATCCCAAGTCTATCACCAAAAACAATTTTAACAAGCGGTATTAGATGCTTTTCGCAACCAATGTTGGAATGAATTCTAATAAGGAGGTAGTAGATATGTTATTTATGTCAAAATAAAACCTCTAATAGGACGAAAAAAATAGATAAGTTATTTTATACTTAAAAAAATCTTTTAGTGCTTGAAAAGTTAATTTTTCTGTAAAATAGATTATATTATACCATATTTAACAAAAATGAATCTAAATAATCCTTTATTGGGATGAAATAAAACCTTTAAAGTCTATTAAATTCATTAACTCCAAAACTAAAAACAAAAAGAGAAACAAACTTAAACTTTAATAAACTAAAAATAATAGCATTTGGTGATATATTGAAAGTAAAAATCTTGAAAAAATCCAACGAAAGAATAGAATTTGAAGTAGAAGGATTAACACCTGGATTAGCAGGAGAATTAAGGAGAATAATGCTTTCTGAGATCCCGACAATGGCTATAGAGTGGGTCGACTTCCACAAGAACGATTCGATCATCTGGGATGAAATAATCGCAAGCCGCCTTGGCCTGATACCGTTAGTTTTCAATTCTAAATTGTATGGGATGAAAGATGAGTGCAAATGCGACGGCAAAGGATGCAGCAGATGCCAGGTCATGCTAGCGTTAAAAAAGAAAGGCCCTTGCATGGTATATTCCGAGGATCTTAAATCATCTGACAAGGAAGTCAAGCCAATCTACGGCAAGATACCGATTGTCGAATTGATGGATAACCAGGAGTTGGAGTTTGAAGCGACTGCGGAGCTAGGATTAGGAAAAGTCCACGCTAAATGGCAAGGCGCGGTAGTTGGGTATGAAGCCAGCCCGAAAAAAGACAAATACACCTTTATAGTTGAAACGGCTTGTGGGTTAAGCGCTGAAGATGTTGTAAAAAAGAGTTTTGAAGTCCTTCAGGAAAAGTTGAAAGATTTTGGCACTGATGTGGCAAGATTAAAATAACTAATCCTATAATATTAACTAGACGCAGGGGTTGCCAAGTCTGGTCAAAGGCGCAGGATTCATTCGAATGCGAAACTCAGAATGCGAAACTTAAGAAAGCCACTTGGGAGATCCTGTCCGTTAGTCGGTCCGTGAGTTCGAATCTCACCCCCTGCATCCTTGTTGTATCAGGGAGTACTGACCTATAATCTTCAGAATTTTTTGGATTTTGGGTATAGTGAAACATTATTAAGACCCAACTCGTAATCTGGAGATATTATTTTGGAAACTCTTGAATTAGTTCAAGAGTTCAGAATTTTTGAGTATTTTATCAAAAATCTATATTGTAGAAAGTATAGGTTGAATAAATGAAATGTTTATATAGTAATTATACTACTATAGAATAGTGAAAAATATGACTGGAACCAAAGTATCACCCCAATTGGCTGCTGATGTTGTAAAGATTTGTGTAGTTCCTTTTGGATTTTCCCACGAATTAGGAAATCCCTTACAACCTGGAAGTGGTTATCCTTATAGAACCGACGAAAGAGGTTTATGGGGACACTACGAAGGTGAAGACAGATATACAAATAGAACTTTTTCAGAAGGACCAAGTGAATATTTCCCTAAATTTGAAGATAGAGTATTAAGACCACTAGTTGCTGCTGTTCGTGGATGTTATGACCCTACACAACTTGAACAATTAAGACAATTTGATGTTCATTGGGGTTCAAAAGGATTGTTTTTAACATCTGACCCACAACAAGCAGGTTCACAAGGTGCGGTATTCATAGACCCTTCAGATTATGACGCTTTCAGAAGAAGACTTGCTAACCCTTCAGTTCCATATTGGAATGAGGTTAGAGACCAAGTTCTTGCAGGAACAGATTCAAGAAACCCATTAAGAAAATTAGTAGAATGATTGATTTTTTCCTTTTCTCTTAATTTTTCTTTAATTCCCTAAAAAACAACTTTATGAGTCATTTAGACTCAAACAGAATCTCCGAATGAAGTCCAGAAATTAGAATGGGCGTGAGAGCAATAAGCTCCCAGAGCCCATAGTTCTTTCATGCTAATGTCAGAACTAGTAAAATTTGTGAATTCTGCAGTTAAATTACCAGCCGATACAGAATATACAGCAACTTGCCACACAAAGTTTCTGCTGAAAGCATCAGGCCATGACGCATACCTGGAAAATGTCGATATAAGAGGGAAGACACCAAGCGCTGATATAACACATATCTACATAGAAGAAACAGAAACATTCAGAATGCATTTGTCATTTCTCGACAGAGTGGAAACCTCAAGAAAGAAACTCAATCTGTCAAGAGGCATTGTCATTCTAGACTTCACTTATGATCCATTCTACGGTGATATAAACAGCAACACAAGATTCATACACGAATACAAGCCAAAGAAAGGATGCACAGGCTGCTTCATGTTTTTGTGCGCAAGCATCCTTATAGGAGACAGAAAGGTATTCTTGGATTCCATACCAGTGCCAGTTCTTTACTTGAGCGAAGTATTAGTCGAGGAGATGCTTGAAAGGATTAGGAAGATGAGAATAAAGATCGATATTTTGCTGCTAGACAGAGGACTGACAAAAAATTCAAAAACTATCGATTTGTTGGAAGAAAAGGGGATAGGATACCTTGGGTTGTGCATCAAGCATGAAAATGTCAAGGACATTCTTGTCAGAATGAAGGGAACATTTCTGAAAATAGAGGGTTTTACCATAGGCAAAGCAAAAACCACATTAGTGATAATCAAGGATGACAAAATTGACTGGGTTTTTGTAACCAATATCAACATAGGCTTGTTCAGGTATATCCAGATATACAAAAAAAGATGGGATATAGAAAACGGATTTCAAGTCTGTGACAGGGCAAACATAGATACAAAATCAGTGAAGGAGAAGGTTAGGTACTTCTTCTTTCTTTTTACACTGGTCCTATACAACCTTTGGAAATCAATGAAAATCCTAGTTCCATTCAAAAGGTTGGTAATTCTGCTTGCAGAATCTGAACACAAATTTGCTAGTTTGATAAGAGTCTCATGACAATGGTTTCCTGAAAGGGGATTTGTTTAGACTTGAAAGGGTACTAAAGCCTTGATTCACCGAGAAAAATTAACTGTTGATGAAAATTATCAGTAAGAGATGAGGAACAGTTCTGTATTGAATTAGTGAACATTATACCTTCGTCTTCAGTCCTCTATCCTAGGTGGTTCGGAGATTCTGAATCAATCCCCTCTCAAAAATCACCCCCGAAAAAACCTTCTAAAAACCCGAGAAAAACACCTACAAAAAAATCAGACTTATAAGACTAAAAACTATTTACCAAATCAAAAGTTATTTCTCCTTCGTCTTGAGCGGGATTTCAGATGTAGACTGGTCACCCCCCTGCACTATTCCAACAAAAGAATAGACTTTATTTCCTAGCCCCGGACCTATTTCTCGCGTAATAGTCAACAAAAGATATCAGCATCATAGGACATACAACAAGCCATAAAAAGAGGTTAGCGCCCAATTGAAATAGCCAGCCAAAGAAAGGAATGTATGAAAAAATAGCCCCGAAAAAACTAATCCCTGCAGAAATCGCAAAATAAATCAGCCACAAGGCGAACAAATTCAAATAATTCTTTTTTCCCGCATGCCATGCTTTTTTAAAGCAGCCGATTGGCGAGGCATCGTCAACTACCATAGCAGGCTGCATCAAAGACACTATAGGGATAAGAAGGAACAGAGCAAGAAACCCAAGGCCTAGGGTGAAAACGCCAATAATTATTACAGGGATAATAGAAATCAGGATAATGAGAAGCCATAAAAGCCCGGTTAATACCCATCTAAACCCAAGCCTCCCGGATACATTGAAAAGCGTTCTTAATTTAGTTTTGCCTCCTAAAGACTCGTATGCCATTCCAACCTGCCCTATGCTCAAATAAAGCGCGACTATAAATCCTATAATAACAAACACCGCCATGCCTAAAAACCCGACCATAACAGATCCGAGAAAGTTAGGGTTCCTAAACAACTGCGTAAAATACTGCCTTAAAATGGCTTCATCTGCTGTGTTAATTATCAAGCTCCAATCAACACTAGGCAAGACTGAGACAAAAAATACCATAAAACCCAAGAAGAAGAGCAGCCCAGGTATCAATCCCATAACTAATTCTGAAGCGATAAAGCTGAGATAATTCTTCTTATATATTTTCCAAGCCCTTGATATATATTCAGTTGCCATTTTATCAAATATAATTTCTCTCTTGCCTTTTAATAATTTATTAATCAATTCCTAAAGTAGTTGTGATTAAATGGATTTCGAGCTCTTGTCAATAGGATTATTCTTCGGGATAATTGCAACCCTTATAATCATAGACAGAAAAAACATAGAGTTCGGATTGATGTTCATCAGGAGAACTGAAAGAGGCAGGGATAGGATAAAGAATTTTGCGAACAGCCACAAGAAATTCTTTAATATTTTCGGCAATGTTGCTGTAGTACTTGCAATCCTACTGTCTGTGTTTGGCTTCTTATATCTTCTGAGGTTTCAATCTGCTGTAAGGCTAGTCCTGCCGAAAGTCTTTCCTGGGGAAGTGAGCGCAGGCGTTGAGAAGGTTGTCTTCTTTGTGCCTCTCTGGTACTGGGTTATCGGGTTGTTTGTTATTCTAATACCGCACGAGCTTTTTCATGGGTTCTTGTTTGCGGTTGAAAAGATCAAGATCAAATCAACAGGCCTTATTCTCTTTCTTATATTTCCCGGTGGTTTTGTAGAGCCTGATGAAAAGCAATTTAAAAATAGCAGGCCTATCACAAGAATAAGGGTTGCCTCTGTTGGCAGTGTTGCAAACATTTGTGTGGGTATATTTTTGATTTTATTGGTTCTTCTCTGGAATTTTCTCGGATCGATTTTATACCAGGGAATTGGTGTGATTTTTGAGGGCACTATGCCTGACACGCCCGCTGCTGGTGTTGGCTTAAAAGGTATGATCACGGAAATAAACGGCCAAAGAATAAAGGATCTGGTAGATCTCTCTGATGTGATGAAAAAGGTTAATCCAGGCGAGGTTATAAGAGTTGCTACAACAGAGGGCGAATATGATATTAAAACTATTGAAAACCCTGATAATTCCTCTTATTCTTTTATAGGCATTTCCAGGGTTTCTACAAAATTGGAATACAAAAATGGGTTTAGCCCTCTAGGAGACCCATCCAAATCTCTAATAGTTTATTCCTGGGTTTCTGGCCTTCTAGGCTGGATTTTTATGCTTGATATCAGCATTGCTGTTGCAAATCTTCTTCCTTTCCTGCCTTTTGATGGAGGCGTTATTTGGGAGGGCATATTCGAGAAAATAACCAAAAAGAAAGATCTTGCGAAGAAGATGATAAAAGTGCTGTCGGCTGTGACTTATGCTTTGCTTGTGATCAACCTGATTGGATTGAAAGTGTTTGGCTGAACTATAATAATTGGTTTTGTTCTGGTGGTGGATTGGTCCCAAAAACGATTTTTTCTCCATCGGTCGGCAAATCTTCCAGATTGATGCCTAAAGTAAGGAGCATATTTTCAATAGATGTGCATCCTCCAACTCCTTGATCAGAATAAACATCTAAGAAATTACCATTCTCGCCCCACACTAACCACACTAAATATCCTTTCCTTAAAAATGTATTTTCACCGTAAGCAGGATTATATCTAATTCTATATGCGTAAGTCATATGTTTTTCTTTTGGAGCTTAGATATTTAAAACCCTCTACCCAAGCCTTTCAACCTTTCTCATCTCAAAATTGTAGATAGGATAAATCTTGCTTCCTTCAGAAATAATAGACCTTTTTATAGAATCGTCCAAGACGCCTTGAATGAAGTTTTCCAGGCTCATCTTTGAAATTTTTTCCTCTAGTTTTTCTTTAATAAACTTCCTTAAAGCCAATTCAACTTCTTTCTTTGCTTTTTTGCTTGTCAAAGTGAGGGTTTTCACCCTTAATTTCGTTCCATCATTTGTTGAGATGTCAGCTACATTATCTATCCTTAAGACGCCGTGCCTGACCATTCTTGAAATATAATCCCTGAGGCATTCAAACCCCCAGAATTCTGTTAATGCAGATTTTTCCTTGACATCTGTTACCTTGAAATTGAATTTGAAATAGTATTTGCTCGGGTCGTTCATCAAAGTAATGAGTGAAGCTGAAACCACGCGGTTTTTCAAGTACTCCGGATCGCCGACTGGCGTCTCCCCGAGGAGCTTCTTGCCAAAGATATCAGGCGCTAAAAGCTTATACCATTCCTTTCCTTTGAGTTTTTTCGCCATTTCATCACTTTTGCTGTATCAATAATTTGACTTTTTCTGGTTCATATTTCCAGTTTTCAGGCAGAATCTTTTTCTTGACATAATATTTTCCAAGCCTTCTTATTTTTGATTCCAGTAATTCTAGCCCGCGCTTAGATGTATAATCTTTTTTGTTTTTGGCGAGATGCTCTCTTAGGTTCATAGCCTGCTTGAAAAGGTTGAATATATCTTCACGGAACTTGGGGTAAACATTATTCTCTTTCATAATTTTAGTCATGCCTTTTCCTGTCACTCTTTTTGTGAGAGGTATCCCGAATTGGTCTCTCAATATCATGCCTATTTCAGAGGAGGATTTGTCTTCTTTTGCATATTTGACTATCAATTTCTCAACTTCCTGTTTCTTGTACTTGACCCATCTGGGAGAACCTTTCCCAACAGGCCTTTTTGAGCTGGACTTGCCTCTTTTTCTTGCATGTATTCTTGCCATCTATTCACTCTTCCATTCTTTTATGAGCCAAACAATTATCAATGCCAAAGTCGAAAGGAATGCCAAAACACTCCCTAACATGGCTAATATCGCAGAAATCCCTTTTGGATTTAAAATACTTAAACCTATCCCCAAGCTTAGGATGCCTGCACCCGCAAAAATAGAAAGTATGCAGAAGCCTTCCAGCCTTTCCACCTTATTCTCGCTTTGAAGCTTGAATACATCAAAGATTTTTTTCAATTATTGCACCTTTCTTAAAACTTTCTTTATATGTTTATATTCTTTTTCATGGGATTAATAAAATTTAAAATTTGCAAAGTAATAAATTTGGGGTGTAGTTGAAGGAAAATTTTCCGTAAACTCTGAAAAAGATAGAATATTTCGAAAAGCGTGGGTTTTATAAATTTTACCCGCCATTAAAAATCATGGTCGATAATTCAAATATGAGACTATATAATGCGATCCGTGGGGAGACATTTACACCAGTCGAATTAAGAGAATTATTAGCAGGGTATACATTAGTTTCTGTAAGAAATTTAGGAACAGAAGATCAGAGGGTTGGAGAGGCTAGAATAAATGGGTGTGTGCGGGATTTGACAGTATTATTTCCAGATTTCCTACCAGAAGAGTCGAGATGGAGAATCTCTGCAACTGGGCAATGTGAAACTGATGTCGTATATAGGGATGGATTTTATGTAGACCAATTATTAGATTAGACATTTAATAATTTTAAAACCTGAATTATTTCTTATGGGAACGGATGTTGGAGTTATAATTCCCGCCTACAATGAAGAAAAAAATATAGAAGAAGTCATAGTAAGATTAAAGAAATCCCTTGAGGCTAGGATTATAGTTGTGGATGATTGCTCTAAAGACAGGACAGGAGAGATCGCTAGAAGGAATGGAGCGATAGTTATCAGGCATAAAGCCAATAAAGGCAAAGGTGAGGCTTTAGTAACAGGGTTCAAAGAAGTTCTAAAAAATCATCCAAACATAGAATATGCTATTCTTATTGATGCCGACTCGCAGTATGACCCCGAAGATGCGCCTAGACTGGTTAAAGCATTGAAGCAAGGGAATGATTATGTGACTGGATTTAGACGATGGAAAAGGGATGTTCCTGTCAGGCATAGAGCTGCCAACTTTCTATGGAGAAAGGCCTTTAATATTCTTTTCGGGGTGGATTTATTCGACAGCAACTGCGGCTATATTGGAATGAACAGAAAAGCCATGAAAATCATTTCTAAAGGCAGCTATGGCGGATATATTATTGATAATGTGATGCTGGCAAAAGCAGTTGAAAATAAACTAAAAATAAAGCAAGTCCCTGTCAAAGTTCATTACTCGGAGAAGAGGGATGTCAAAACTGGCTTAAGGTTTTTCTTAGGCAATTTTATCTTTATAATCGAGGAAGGCTTCAGGTATAGGTTTGGAGTGGATTTGGAAATATACGGAAGATTGGTAAAGACGAGGCTGGTTTTTTCAAAAGAGGGATAATTTAAGAAGTTAAGTGGATAATAATTAGTAATTGTGGGACGGTAGCTCAGCCTGGGAGAGCACACGGCTGAAGACCGTGGTGTCATGTGTTCAAATCACATCCGTCCCATGATTTTTTTCTAAAGTTTGGTTAGTAGAATATTTTTTAGGGAAATTTGAGTTCCTGGGGGTTTTAATTGAATTTAAATAAATTAGTGTCAATATTTTACTTGATAGAATGGTACAAATTTCACAAAATGAGTTTTTAACAAAAATAAGAAATAGTCGAGGACTTCCGGTGCCTTTATATGTCGAAGGGGCACTAGGGTATGCCTATTCAGAAATTTATCCTACAGAAAGTCCTCCAGTAGTGTTTGGTATACAAGAAATAAGAGATACTAGAGAAGCTATGTTAGCGGCTTGTATAAGAGCTATTCAAGAAGTTAATAGAGACCCTAGATTGATAATTTCTGCTGATTATGCTCGAGAATTAATGGGTTTATTAAAAGCTAATAGGGGTTTTTTATATAGACCTCCTTGGTTACCACAATATGAAGGTGCTCCAGTGCCTAGTACAGTATCCCTTTTTTAGTTAAAAGAAAATTAACAAGAAATGTTTTTCATGAAAATATAGCCATCAAGTAAGACATCTTCAAGGAAATATTTATTAGCAGGAAGAATCAAACTCCAATAAATTTAACCCCAAAAACACAAATCTTAAATACTTTTACAACAAGTGAGAATTATGATTAAGGGAGAATTAGTCGAACAAAGAGTATTCATACTCGAAAAATCAGAAGATGTTGAAAAACTGGTAGAAGCCGGATACGGAAAAGAGCTAGAGGATAAATTAGAGTTAGCGCTAGTAGAAGCGATGTATCTGGTAAATAAAGACAAACTGGAAGTCAAAAAAGACGACAAGAAAATGAGCAAACAAGGTCTCATGAAATATTCCGAAGAGACTGAGCGCAATTTTCATGCCAAATTGATTGTCTATTCTGACCTCCGTGAGCGGGGTTTTGTTGTTAAGACTGGGTTTAAGTTTGGTTGTGACTTCCGTGTGTATGAGAGAGGTGTTAAAGTCAAAAAAGGCCCTAAAGAATCTCATGAGCACACGAAATGGGTTGTTCATGCAATACCAGAAGAATTTAACTGCTCTTTTCCTGAATTATCCCGTGCAGTAAGGCTTGCCCAGAACATTAGAACAGAGATGATTTGGGCTGTAATCGACTCTGAGAATGATGCCACATATTACTCAATCAAAAGAATAACGCCTTAATAAGAGAATTTAAACCTCAATATCGCCCCTAAACCGCCCATCCTGTCGAATTGGTCACCTGACTCATGCGCTGTCGAAATAACCTCAACTTTGCCTCCTTTGCTCTCGACAGAATTCAGCAGTTTTTCTACACTAGAATCCTTGATTTTCTGGTCGGACACAAGAATGATTTCTATAGCTCCCATATCATCCGCTCCCTTAACAGAATCAAACCCGTATGCAACTAAACCATCATCTTTTTTCAAGTGAGAGAAGAACTCCTCAACTAGCTTGGTTTCAATTGCTATCTCGTTTTCCTGGATTACCTTATCTAGATTTCCTCTTTTCAAGAGTTCGCTTATGCCCGATTTTGTTGCTGATGATGTTGAATCAAGAATAATGAATTCGTCGACTTCAGGGTTGTTTTTTTGGATTATTTTTTTGACGTGCTCTTTTGCAAAGCCAGGCCCTGCAAGGATTATTTTTTTGGATTGGGATGATAGCCTTTCTATCTCCGTGGCAACAGCCTTGTAGAATTCCTGGGTTTTCTCTTCTTCATATTGGATGGAATACTGATTCCTTAGGTCGGAGACTATCTTCAAGCCAGAGCTTCCCATCATAGCAAAAGTTGCTTCATTATTGTCTACAACAGCCAGCAGCACCTTCGGGGTTTTTTTCTGGGATTTCTGGATTTTCTGAAGCTGGTATTTTTTCCAGGTTTTCTTGATTATTGAGAGTATGTCGTTTACTCCAATTTCTATTGTGTGGTATGAGCCTAGCTGAACATCATCAGGGCCTTCCAATATCTTTCCCATGAGCCTTAATCTGAACAGGGATTCATTGAATTCAATTTTTTCGAGCTCTAGTTTTAATATCATAGGTTTTTTACCAGTCTTTATTTTCTGGCCGTTCCTTTCGATGAACAGGCTCCTCATGGTTCTGGATTTTATTTTATCCCCGATCTCGACAATATTCTTCAGATGCCATAAATCCTCTTCCACTTCAACCTTTACAGTAAGCAAGCCTTGCTTTAAGTCAGACTTAATTATTTTCATTAATAATCCCTAAATAATAAAATATAATTAGTTCAAAAACAAAAGTCTTTTCAAAAGGTGTGATTATGGATGAGTTCATATTCGTATTATTGGCTGGATTAATATTTATCGGGGTTTTGATAGTAGTCTGGGGTGTTCCCGGAGAAGAAGGTGTAAACGGGAACCAAACAATAATCAGCGAGCCGTTTTCAATAGGGATGTTCCCGAAGGATGTGGCTAGGCAGGTATCAATAGGCGACTTTAAGGTTAGCTATGCTGTCGGCTCTGGTGTTCTTGAGGCAAAAAGAGATGTGAGTGTTAGCAGCAAGGAGAAATTTTCAATGTCCGGAGCAATAGACCAGGATATGTCTGTGGTTACTGGAGGCTTCTTGAATGTTTATGTCAGAGAAACAAACCAGCAGGGAAATCTTATAGTAAAAGTTAATGGGAAAGAAGTCTTCAACCAAAGGGTTACTGCTGGGAAGATAGAAATACCATTGCAAAAAGAGGATTTGACTGACTACAATATTATAGAAGTGAGTGCTTCTGGGGCTGGATGGAAATTCTGGGTGACGCCATATTACAAGATTGATAGGGTTGAGTTCGGCGCGAGTTTTTATGGAAACCTTGCAAAAACAGAAGAATTCCAGGTTTATCCTGATGAATTGAATAATTTTAGGTCTGCGGAAGTATCCTTCAAGCTTAAAGATTATTCAGGCGACGGTGACATGATCATATCCATAAACAGCCGCAGGATTTTTAGCGGTCAACCGAATTTAGACTTTCACCAATCTTTTAGCCAGTATGATGTCGGACTGACAAGAGGCCTTAACTCAATTTCTTTCAGTGCAGAAAGCGGAGCGAGTTATGACATCGGGGATGCTGTTGTAAGCATAATAAGGGAAGAGTCTGCGACAAAATCCAAGTCTTTTGGCTTTACTGTTGGCAATTCCTGGAATGACAACCTCGATGGAACAATAAGCTTCTATATCAGCGACACTGACTACAAGGGCAACCTGATGGTTACGATAACAGACACTGCAGGAAATAAGCACCCAGCCGAAGTATTCCAGTCCTATTCAATCGGACAGACCAAGAAAATCGACATCAACAAGGACTATGTTGACAGGGGAAATAATACTGTTACCTTTGAGGCTACTGCTGGTAATTTTGTTCTGAGCAATGTTGAGATTAAGGGGAAGTGATGTTTAAGTAGTTTACTATGATTATAGAGCGTGGTGTAGAAACATACGGGGGACTTTGAGTTTTTTGGTATTTTAATACAATAAGAGTTTAGAAGTCGCAAAGTTGAGTTTTCTTGGATTTTACCTATATCTAACCTGAAAATTCTTGGGTTCTATTTATTATTATCCACCGAGCTATTCTACATCACGATTATAGAGGTTATGATCCCAGATATTACTATCTTAGGTTTATATGAAGGTTTGGATCCAAAAGAAATAAGGACTGAATCGACTAACACAGCAAATATTTTACATTCTGATACAGCTGGTGATCATACTGATGTACAAAAACCTTTAAATTTTCCAGATTATTTTGACGATATAGTGTCTGAATTGTGGAGTCCAAGATATAGAAATGGAATCTCACCCAACCTAACAGGTTTATCAGAAGATGGAAGGGTGGTAAGAGTTAATAGAACGGATTATAGAAGTTCTCTATTAATGAAACGGGGAGCCGATAGACCATATTTGGATCATGATGTTGAAGAAATTAGAGTTGATCTAGAAGGATTTAATGATTTAATAGCACCACTGAATGTTGGAATACTAGTATTAGGTAAAGATGAATATGGGGATTTTCTACTTCTTCATAGAAGAGGTCGTGAAACAGGGACGGATCAAGGAAAATTAGCCGTATTTCCTGTTGGATATGTTAGATTAGGTGAAGAAATATCTGATGCATTCGGAAGACAATCCTTGGATGAACTAGGACTTGAATTGTATGATGATAACTTACATAGTGGCGTAGAATTAAAGGTAATAGGAACTGCCAGAGCTAAATATGATACACCTGATATGACAGCAGTTGCTCGTACAAATTTAGGATATGGCGAATTTGAACTAATGTTAACCACTGCAAAAGATAAATTTGAAACAGAAAATCTCATAAGATGCGGAATTGACCCAAAAAGTCCTGAAAGTTTATATAGATTTGTTTATGAAAATTGGGATTCATTTAATCTGGATGCTATTTCCAAAATTTTACTTCTTGCAAATGATTTATATGGAAGGGAAGCTTATAGAAGATTTTCAACTGATTTAATGAGTAGATATGGAATAACAATTAAAGAAAGAAATCCTTTTTCTTTTTAAACCAGCAACACCAGCCTCAGCAAATCCCTTAATCCTGTAACAAACCCGAGAACACCTATCATAATCTTCAAATAATTTGTGAATTCCTTATCATCAGAATACCTGTCCAAAATATTCAGAACAGCAACAACTACTATCAGCTTGACAACAACAAATGAAAAAGGCGTTCCCGTCAACTCAATAATAGTCCTAGGCAGAACATGCTGCTCGAAATAATTGAAATACTGAAGGGAAACAAAAGTTGTAGTCGCATCAAAGAGGTGGAGCGCGGTAACAATTTTATTTTCAACAGGCCATTTTACCATCTTTAAAACTATCAGCCAGGGAACAAGCCAAAGTAGAACATACCATAAGCCTAAAGCATTTTGAATATTAAAAAATCCTAGAAGAGGGCCAGAGAACATTACTCCAGAAATAAACATTATCTTATAGTATGGGATTTTATATTTTTTTTCAATTAGCTTCGAAGCCACTAAAAGTGAGTTTATCAGAAAAACGAACAATAACCAGATGTTCGGCGTGACAAAAAGATAGCCGCTGATTATACCCATATCCTCCAAGATCCTCAACAGAATGCCAAAAATAATCCAAGGCGCAACCGCAAGTACAAACCTTTTATCAGTCTTTATTCCGGATTTCTTCAAAAAAACAAAGAGCAGGTATGTTAAAGAAACGAACAGCAAAGCATAAGCCAGGGTGTTGACAGGATTGTAGCCGTACCCTAGCTCAATCGGCTCTACAAAATACCTGTAAAAGAAATCCAAAGGCATGAAAAGAATATTATCTGGAAAATATATAAACTATCCATGGATCCAAAGAAAGCTGCTATATCAGTGTCGAAAATACTGATTGTTTTGGCAATGCCTTTCGCCTTATTTTCTAATAACATCCAGCTGTTGGCAAATCCTTATTATCTCAGATGGGAAAACTCAAAGGATGTTTTCTCGGGGTCAAGCCTATTTACAAGCGAAGAAAAAATGGTATACAGTGAAAAAGTGTTGGATTATGTAAGCAACAGAACCGATATATCCACCCTAGAAAATATGGAGATATTCACAGGAAAAGAGATCGACCATCTAAAAGATGTAAAAGAAATGAATGAAAGGCTTAATTTTGTCCAAAAGTTCTCTTTGCTGGCTGTTGTTTATCTTCTGCTTTTTGTAGTCCTTGTGGATAAGAATAGGTGGTGTATAGTTAATTACATAAACATCGGCTCTTTGATCACGATCTTAATAGTTCTGTTTCTGCTTCTATTCATATTCCTTAAATTTGACTTGCTGTTCGAAAGCCTGCATACGCTATTATTTCAAAAAGGAACGTGGGTTTTTAGTGAAGATAGCTCATTAATACAGCTATATCCTAGGAAGTTTTGGGTTGACAGCGGGTCTTATTTGATAGCCATAACTTTAATTGAGTCTTTGGTATTATATTTAGCAAGCCTCTTTCTTAAAAAAAGGATTAAAAGGATAAAATGTAAATATTAAAAAGTTGAATTGTTAAGTATTATTAAATATTAAAAAATGAGGGATATCAAATGAAAAAAATATTGATTGCTCTTTTGATTTTAGGTGTTGTTGTTCTTTCAGGCTGCACCAAGTCCACTGCTTCAACCGGTGGAAGTGCTGGGGTTGTTATCACTAGCTTCGTAGCAGACCCAACTGTAATCCAAGGTGGTGAAGAAGTTTATTTGCTAATGGATATTCAAAATAAAGGTGGGACTAAAGCGAACAGTATCGAAGCTAATATTATAGGCCTGCCAACCGGAGGGAGTACAGGCTGGATTGTTCAGCAGACTTCTCCTCCGCCCGCAGAATTATTGCCGCCGGAAAAGGGTATGGAAGGCGAATCAACAACAGTAGAATGGACATTAAAGTCGCCGGAATCGCAAACAGATATAGATTATCCTCTGGAAGGGGCAGTAAAATACAGATATGACAATCAAAAAACAGAAACTTTGGTTAGATTAGGAAATAGGGATTGGTTAAGGTCTCTGCCAACAGATCAAAGGGATCAGGAAACTAAAAAGCAAGGCCAGGTTAGTTCAAGCTCACAGACTGGCCCGATATCTGCTACAATAAAGGCTGCAGCAAGCGGCTCAAGATTAATTCTAGATATTCAAAACACTGGAGGCGGGGTCGCAGAAAACGATAAAATTATAATTTCTGTCGAAGGAATGACATGTAGCGGCTTGACTGGCGAAGTAACCCTGATAAGGGGAAAGAGCAAGCAATTGAGGTGTGATCCTTTAGGCGAGCCTACACAAAAAGAGCAGTGGAAAAACATCAGGATAGATGTGACCATGGGGTATAATTATATTGTAAAAAGCCCGTTGGTAATTAAAGTTGAGAGGACTCCTGTTGTTTAGATGGGTTTGAGGAGAGTCGAACTCCTGTTTTCGCCGTGTGAGGGCGATGTCCTAAGCCGTTAGACTACAAACCCGAAAATTCTAGCAATTGTTTCTGTTCTGAATTTTTTATTCTTTTAACTTCTTGAGATTTCTCATCAAGAATAGGCTCTCCGTATACCCCATCATAACCAGGGTTTATTTTAATTTTTCCTTCCCTGTTCAGCATAATCAATTCCGCTAAATTCCGATCAGCAACCTTTTCTAATTCTTCTCGTGAGACATCTAGGAGTATATTGAACTCGTTTCCAAAGCTTTCTATCAATCTGTTGTATTCCTTCCAGATTGTTTGGGAGTAAAGCGTTTTTATGCCTAGGTAAGCTTTTATCAGCTCTGATAATGGGATCAAAGTCTTGAACGGTATCGCATCTTTAGGGACAAACCCCTCAGGCCTATCAGCTAACTCCTCTACCCTCTGTTCAACGCCTACAGTGAGTTTTTTTCCGCATTTTGGGCAGATATTATTCACGTCTAATGCTTGTTTGGGTGACATCTGAACCATGCAATTCCTATGCCCAGTCCAATGGTATTTTCCGTAAGCAGGATTGACTTCTCCTGTGAAAAGAAATCTTTTCTTGTCTTTCTTCTTGATTGCATCTACAATCTCCGAGTAAGTAATCTCATCCAGTTCAAAGGCATTGAATTCCCTCCCTAATCTCCAAGGCCAAGCAGAGTGGGAGTCAGAGTTGCTAACCAAACAGAATTTATCCAAACTCGACAATCTCCAGTTCATTGTAGGGTCCGAGCTTAAACCCGTCTCCAAGGCGTGAATGTGTTTAGTCTGGTCCTGGTAGCATTCTTCCACGGAATCAAAGCCAGACTTGCTCCCGAATACCGAAAACCATGGAGTCCATGCATGCGCAGGTATAATCATTATTTCAGGAGAGATTTTCATGAGCCTTTCAACAACTTCCGGGCTTGACTTGAAGAGAAGCAATCTTCCGTCTTGATCTAAATTTCCGCCCATTTTTTTTAATTCCTCATTGATTTGCTCAACTATTTCAAATGAAGGAGCGTGAATAAGGTGATGGACTTTCCTTGTCTGTTTGTCTTGTTGGTATATTGTGCTAATTTCAGTTGTTAGCATGAATTTCATACCGGCATACTCATAGATGCCATGGCCGGAAAGAGGTTGCAATTTGCTTTTGATTTCACTAAACCATTTAGGATGCGAAAAATCCCCAGTTCCAATGATGTCAAGACCCTTGATTTTGCCCCATTTTGCAATATTCTCTAGATCCATGTCCTGACTAGTCGCTCTTGCGAATTTACTGTGTAGATGAAAATCTGCAAAAACCTTCATAAACAATTATTTTGATGTTATAGCTTAAGTTCCTTTAAAGAAGCAATATACCAATCTTCACCTTTGTATTCAGGATATCTTCCCCTGCTGTCGATCAGTATTGCCTTCATCCCCAACATCCTCGCAGGAACAATATCCAGCTTAAGGGTGTCTCCTATCATTACAAATTCTTCTGGCTTCATTTTAAAGCGCTTCAGAACTAGCTTGAATATTTCCGGATCTGGTTTAGACAAGCCAACATCAGAAGAATAGATTATATAATCAAAATATTTCTTGAGGCCAAATCTATTCAATGTTTCTTCGCTTTCATCCTTAGTTGTATTCGACAGCAAAGCCAGCTTGTATTTTTCTTTAAGCCTTTCAAGGGTTTTTACTGCATCAGGAAAGATGCCAACATGCTCTTTGCATTCTTCCCACAGGTTTTTTACTTCATCTAATATTCCTTCTGGGAGATTTCTTTTTTCCATTATCTCCTTGACAATATCATAAAAAGTGAGGCTTGTGTGCATGTAGTGCTTATCCAAATGCTTCCAAAATTCAAGCTTGTCATTGAAGCCGAGGAGTCTCGCAATTTGTGTGTTCTTTTCAACAGACGGGTCATAGACTAGCGTGTTCCAGAAATCGAAGACTATTACTTTTGGCTTCATGAAAATAATTAAACATTCAGGAATAAATCTAATCCCTAATCCCTTCAGTCAAAACCCTAAAAACACACTCACCAGGAGGAAGATCAGGAGAATCCATTATCTTTGCGATTCTTTTCTCGCCAGAAGATTTTCTCAGATAAACACGATAGGTACTATTATGAACTAAACAACCATTTGCAATAAAATTCTTGAATTCTGGTACAGAAATGTCGTATAGTGGGTAATTATTTTTTAATACATTTATTTTTTTTATTTTCTGCCAACCAATATCAGAATTTGCGAGTTTTTCCAAATTTTTCAAAGCTTCTTCATATTCTTTTCTTTCTATATTCAACTCCTTTTCTTTCAATTTCCCTATTACTCTTTTCAATTCTCTTCTAGTCGCATATTTGGAACTATCTGGCCTTGATTGCATCATATGTGAAGGGTAAACTCCAATTTTTTTCAACAATTTCCATAACATCTTTCGATCGATTGGTATTATTTCTTTTCTATATTTGTAATAACTCGCCCATTTTCTAAGTTTTTCAGCCTTATCTGTCGCAGTTAACCCTATATGTTTCTGAAAAATAGAAATATTGGTGCCGTGGATCTGCAACTTATGACAGTCATTAATTTCTGATATAACTGAAACTATTTCGAATCTCAACAAGAGTAATTGTATGAATTTAAGTATTTTTTCGTCTTTCTGACTTATTGTAATCCTTCCATTCTTTGTAACATACCCTTCTGCGTCTGCAAATCCTTTGATAAAAGCAGCTACACAATCTTTTCTTGATTTTGATATGAACTTAAACGTCTGTTCTTTTAGTTTCTTGAAAAATTCTGAAACAAATTTATTATTAATAGAAAGATTATAGCAGTTTTTGTCTTTAATTTTGGTTATCCTGACATCTATATTGAATAACTCCTTGAAAAGAGCTTTACAGTGTTGAAGAATTTCTTTCCTCTGATCTCTCATTCTAATAGAATACCTGTAAAAATTTCCATCTCCCAGTATATATCCAAATAACTGTGATAATTCTGGAGTTAAAGTTCTTGGTATTTTTATTAACTTGTATTTTCCTGTTTCGGTAGTTTCTATTTCATCCAAAATCTTTTTGTCTAATCCAAAAGTGTTAACGAGTTTTTGTATTTTTTCGATATGAGTTGGATAGCATTGATTCAATACTCTCCTTAGTTGTCTTGGTTTAATATTAATTTTTTCTGCGGCTGTTTCTCTTTTTATTCCCCTGGATGACAATTCTTTTTTAATTTTCTCCGCGGTTTTTTCGGGAACTTTCACAAGAGTTGCTATCTTTATTTCAGGGGTTTTTTGTACTTGACCCTCTATATCTATTTTTCTAGCGTATGATATATAATCCCCTTCTTTCAAGGTTCTTGCAGGAACTTCCAAAATGTCTAGACCATCAATTTTAAAAACAGTATGATCTCCAGATAATTTTAGATTAAAGTTAGATTTAATTTCATAGATATGAGATATATTTGGATTGACAAAGACACCATTGCATCTTCCGTCAGATAATTTTAAACTGTCATTAAAATCCATAGATTTGACCTCAAGAGGATTATGCATGTCTTCAATTTTAATAATATTTCCATCCTTTAGCTGAATTAATGTATCAGGGGGTAGGCATTGATGGGCCAAAATGTGTCCACCAACCGGTCTAGTAGGATCTCCAAAAAGAATAGCAGGATTTGCTTGGACTTGATTAGTAATATAAATTGCAAGATTATGAGCATCAGCCAATCTTTGCAACGCATGAAGATGTTTATTTAATTTCTGCTGCCTTGAAGCTAATTCTCCACGACCCATATAATCAGCACGAAAATGGGACATAAGACTATCAATAATAATCAACTTTATATTTTTTTCTTCTATCATATCAGTTGCTTTATCAATTAAAAACATCTGATGATCTGAATTAAAAGCTCTAGCCACGAATATATTCTTCAAAACTTTATCAGTATCTAATTCCAATCCTTCTGCAATCTGAATTATTCTGTTAGCTCTAAAAGTATTTTCTGTATCAACAAACAAACAATTACCATTCAATCCACCTTTCTCTTTTGACAACTGGACATTAACTGATAATTGAAAACCTATTTGGCTATTGTGCATAAGAGTTGGCATGATGCCTCCAATAAAACAATGGTTCTCTGGGATTACGAAATCATAAACAAAATCTTTATAGACTTGTTCTTGTATATCTGAGATTTCATCCCAATCAAGATTATGGATATTTTTGCAAATAGACAATCCAAAATTAAGTTTATTCAACCTATTTTCTATTTCTGCGACTAAAACGTTTCTAATCCCTAATACAATGTCTGGCCTTTTTTTTACAGGCAAGCCCCTAATTACATAGTTGTATAAGGTTGAGCCCTTGATCTTCAGCTTAGATTCAATCATTTTTCTATAAGGGAAAGGCAACAAATCCAAGAATCTTTTAAACTCTTTTTTCCCAACTTTTTCCAAATTTCTAGAAATTTTTAATGCTTCTTCTAAATCCTTTTTTCCCTCCAAAAATATCTCTAAGATTCCAACAAAAGTCTTCTCACTTATGTTTGTTTGAAGACGTTTATTAGTGAGAGTTATGTAAGCTTGATTATTTTTCAGGGATCTTTTGCCTATTTTTTTTCTAAAATTCCCTCTATTGCCGCTTAATGTTTCCTTGTAGATTTTTCGAAGAAACTCCTGTATTTTTGGTGGATAGCCGTGTTTTGAATTTTTTGTATCAAAATTGGAACCGAGGATCTGATTCATTTTATCCCTGTCAAAGCCTACTATATATAATCTGTAATAAGTTTCCTTCTTGATTATTTTCTTCGCAAAAGTGCATGAAATGCCAAATTTTTTAAGCATATACGATAACTGTGTGGCGAGCTTTTCGCTCTTGGTTGTCATTTCGATTAAACCTTCGGATATATGCCCATCTCCTTTTATATAACCCCTCAAGAAGGCGGATAGTATTTTTTTGTTTGATTGAATTATAAGCTCTGGAATGTATTTTTGACCTGCTTTTGATTCTGCCAAATCCTTTAAAAAATCTTTTGTTGGGTTTCTAAATAATATTAAAAAACTGTCTTTTCTTTTAGGAGCTGTTCTCAACCTTACATGGGGTTCGTACTTAAATTTCTTTTTAACATAATCAACAATGAAAACCTTTGTATCAGTATCTGTCGTAGTTATCGATAATGGATTGGGAGTTCCTTCTGCAACAAACAAGCCTAAAAAATAAGCGTCTTCTTCGTCGAAGGTATTTTTTTCATCAAAATCTAAATTTTTAGGAACCGCTATTATATCATTTTTCCTTAACATTCCTACGGGTTTCCACTTCATCCCTTCCTCATCTACTGTCAAAAGCTTATGCTGTTTAGTTAATTGGAGCTCTCTTCCTCTTATAGTTTGAACTTTACTGATTTTATTTGCAAACTGCTTCCATAACATGCTAACTTTAACTTTTTCAATTCCTTTTTCAGTAATTCCAAAAACTTGTATTTTATCTACAGGAACAATAAAACCTCCTTTTCTAGGTATTTCTCCTGTTTTTTCTTTATAAGTGTTGTAGATGTTTTCTATTTTATCAAAATGTAAATTCTCATCATTGAAAAAATATATTGGTGTATTTTTTTCTACGCATTTCCCTGTTCCAAACTGACCGTAAAATTCTGTAATGGCTTGTGTCTCTAAACCTCCACCAAGTAATTCATCTAGGTTCTGGCTTCCAGTTGTGATCTTTGTCATTGCTTGCCTTTGCTTCCAGACCTGGTCTGCAGATGTAAATCCCATCCTAAGCGCTTGTCTCGCCCCGTTGATTATTTTTCCTGCTGTGGCTTGGCCTATTTCTAGAATAGACGCAAGCTCTCCAGGTGAAGAAACAGCGATAGTCATAGGATCTGTAAATCCTAACTCCGCCAGTTTTTCAGCAAGTTTAGGGCCAACACCAGGTATGTCTTCAAGGCTGATCTTATCTCTTGGTATCACCTTGGTTTTGCTTTCTTTGATTTCATCATCAAAATTCTCTTCTTCCAAGCCTTTCACAACTTCCTTTTTCACCATATCAACCACCGTAATTTTCCATTTCAATTATAAGCCTTTTGCTCTCCTGCTCAACATTCAGCTCTTTGACATCATTAACAACCATTTCAAGATTATCAAACATGGTATTTTTCCTGACTTTTCCAGACAAGGCAACATCCTTTCCTAGGACATTTTCTTTTATCAGATTGAACGCCTCATCTTGGGATAAATTCATTAAAACCGTAGGCTCTAGCCCAGAAAAATTTTGTGCCTGCTCCCTGAAAAAAACCGCCCTTATGCTGGAAGTTCCGTCATCAACTATCCCTGAAATTATCATAACATTCTCCGGCTTGACTTTCCCATGCTCTTTGCATGAGTAGCCTTCATCATTCTTTTCCAGGCCAGACCTGCAGTTCGGGCATAACTGGATAACAGTATTAGTGTTAAAAAGCTGGACAAAGTTGCCTTGTATTTCATAAAAGCCTTCTTCTATATCTTTTATATCAGATTTTTTCAGGGGGGTCTTAGTTGTTGCGGTCTCAGGGATGGAAGAATCATCTTCTAGTTTTTTCATTTGGGAATATTTAGGCATCCTAACTTCCAGGCCACCATACATATTCTTCTTAACAACCCCATCCGATACTTCAACTATATCTCCGGTTGAAATTGTATTATTCTCTATCATATCTACTTGCTTATCCCATAAAGGAATTCTAATTTGGCCTGACCCATCAGAAATAATTATATTGGAGACTTTGCCGTCTGTCCCGTCTTTCCTTTTGAAAGCCCTTATTGGCGTTATGTCGCTTATCCTTCCTTTCACTCTAACGTTTTTTAAGCCGTCGGAGAGGTTTTCTATTTTTACTGGCTTCCTCTCAACAGTAAGCAAATTAACCCCCATGTCCCTTGCAACTAGATGACCTGCACCCTCTAAAGAAACCAATCCTGAAAGCTCTGTTTGTTTTTGGTTTATTTTTTCCTGAAGTTCCTGGCGTGAGAGTTTTGTTTTATCTTCCAATTCTTTTAATATTTCTTCGAGGCTAAGCATTCTATTCTCCAACTAATTTTTTTAACCAGCCTTTATTTTCTTTTTCGGTATCTTTCGGGACTACAGATGGAAGGACGTCTTTGATTGCTTCATTTGTAAGATGATATCTTTTGAAAACATCATTCTTTTTTGTGGATTCTACAGTAATTTCAGGCACTTTCAGCTCGCTTTTCAGCAGGATGATTGATTCCCCAACAGCATTAATCTCGTTTATAGGAATGAAAACCCTGTCTGTAGCCGCTTGGCAAACGAGGACATCTGTGCTGAATGATTTAATTTTTTCCTGCTCTTCCTTGCTGTACTTGACGCCTAAGAATGATATTTTTGCGTCCAGAAAATTTGTTATCCTGTCTATGCATATCCCTTTCTTCCCAGCGCTGATATCGACAATATCCTTGCCTATGCATTTGCTAGTCTCGTCCATCGACTTCTTTATCATTTCCGACATTTTCCCTATAAAATCAACTATTGTTTCCATAGTATACCCCCTTGACATTTATGGTCAGTAAAAGTAAAATAGGTTAGGCTTATATTTAATAGAAAAGAAAAAAACTACGCCATTTTTCTTCTTGCCATTCTGACGTCTGATTCTATTATTGTTTTTCTGCCTGCATGCTTGGCTAGTATGGATGCTTCTGAAGACAGATCAAAAGCATAATCCCCGATAACAGCAGCAAACTCTTTTACAGCGCTTTTAGAGACTCTTTTTGCACCTGCTACCCTTAAAATTCTTTCTAGCGGGGCTAAAGGCAGTTCTTTCTTTGCTTTTGCCATTAAATTACACCTCCTTATATTTTTAAGGGAAAAGAAGATATTTAATAATATTGGTGATTGGTTTAATAGGTTTAAGGGCTAAGATGTTAGATTCAACTCTTCTAATTTATTTTTGTATGCCTCCATTATATCATCTAAAACTTTTCTTAGATGCGCTTCATTCCCAAAAACATCCTTCTTTATCTGGCCTTTTTCTTTGATTATTAACAGAGACCCTTCAGATGTATTTAAAGTATATTTTGTAGAAAGGCTGCTCTGCTCTATTGCCAAATCCCCTTCTTTTGTTTTTATTTGCGAGGTTGTTTTCTCAGGCGTCTGCTCGATGTGAATAGTTATATTCAAGGAAACATAATCGAGAATGGTCTTATCTCCGATCTTCTTGGCTGTATATTTTTCTTTAAAGCTTTTTTCCTGGTTAAGAAAGCCTGCCGGGTTAATTTTGAAAAGCTTGTATATTGGATATAAAATTTCCTTAAAAAAGGATCTCTTAACAACCTTGAAGTATGTGTATTTAGGCCCGATAACAGCTCCATCTGAGACTGCTAGAATGGAAACAGAATAATTTCCCGTAGATGTAGTGTTTTCGAAAATTAATTGAATCCTGTTGCCGCCTGGCTTTATTTCTGCTTTTCTTGCGGATATATTTTCAAATCCATCTGTCTGGATTTTTAGGATAATTTCTGCCTCTTTATTCTGATTCAAGTTGCTGAATAAGTTTAAATCTATTTTTTCGCTTTCGCCTTGTTTGATATCCTTAGCACTAATTTCCAATATCTCAAGAGGGGATTTGTATTTTAATGATATGTTGATTCTTTCAAAAATCTTGGCTGTATTATTCGAATAATAGACTATCGGAGAGAACAAGCCGGTGAAAATTGTCCTGTTGTCCAGCAGCCTTGCTTCTAGATTCCAATAATTTTCTTCCGGAAACATGCCGTTAAAAGTTTCATTGGTAAAGTGATCTGGGTCAGAAGGAATGATTGGCAGTTCAATATTATCATAAGTTTTATTTGAGAGCTTTATTGAAAATCCAAGCAGTTCAGAGTCTGCAGGGAGCATAAATTCTTTTTTGTAGATGGGTATTATCGGCTTGTTTTCGTCCACAAAATAGTCATCCGCATCCTCGAAGATGATGTAAGAATTGCTGTCATAATCAATTATTTTATAACTGGGGTCAAATGAATATTCAGCAGCAAAATTTCCGTTTTCTTCTTTTATATTAACGGATTGTTCAAGATGTAGATTGGGGTCAAATGATATGGACGGGTCTCCCAAGAGAATAGTGTCATAATACTCCTTTTCATAAATATTTTTGTTTTTCATTATTTGCGAGAGTTCATAATTTCTGTTCCTTGCCTCTATTAAGGCTTTTCCAACTGGCTGGTCGAAATATTTGAAAAAATAGTGCGCAGTCCGATCAGAGTAAATATTATAAGAGTCGCTTGTTGATGAAACTATTGACAATGCTCCTAAACCAAGAATTTTATCCCTGATGCCGAAGCTGTTGGAATATTTTAGATAGTAGAATAAAGGTTTATTCCCGAGGTTAGAAGGGTCAAATTCATCGTATAGGGTTGAATGCCAGCTTGAATTTATTGGAATAAGCCAGTGCGTCTCATTCCCCTTTGAAAGGTATATCACTGCTTGATTCTTTTTTGCCTCATCTCTAAGATTGGCCTCATTAAATATTGGCAGGTGTTTTGGGTATTTTGGCTTTAAGTCGAGCAGGCTCTTCCATGAATCCCCCCAGTCAAATTCATAGAACGAATAAAGCGCTGTATCCCCGGCTTTAGCAATTAAAACTATTTTAGTAATGTCCCCAAGCAGGCTGGAAAACAAAGAAACATAACTAGTTTCTTCCAATGAGCCTATTTTTTCAATTATTTCATTTAATTTTTTTACAACTGTAAAGTTCAGCTCATCGAACTCTGATCTCTTTTCAACCAGTCTTTTTACATTAAAATTCTTCTCCAACAACTCAAGCTCTATGTCTAACACAGTAGGCATAGTTCCACCTGCAATTAAAACATCCCAATACCTACCTGGAGTATTATAAGATGCCAGAATCAATGCTGTTTTGTCAGGCTTGAATAATTTAGAGTATTCTATCTGGTATGATAATGATTCTTGATTCCCTAGGAGCCTGCCGCAAGATAAATCCTGATAGCCGTCCCCGTTTACATCGCAGTAGGGAGTGTCGCTTATTATTGTTTTAGGTGCAGTCGGGTCAGCAATAGAGAAGTATGGAGCATCTATCAATAAAAGATAGATTCTTCCATCAAAATAATAGGATTGCGGCAGATTGAATCGGGTTATTTTTTTTATGAGTTCGTTTTTAGATTGATGCTCATCCCCTGAAGAAATTGCCACGAATGCGTTCTTGTTTTTAGCAGCTGAGAATGAAAATATTGAATTCTCTTCTTCTGGATTTGTCAGCACGAAATAATCCGGGTTTGGATTTTTCTCTTTGAATAGATCATCCGCTTGCTGCAGGCTTGTAAAATTATGGATCACATTAGGCTTAAGGTATTCAATTGTTTTTTGCGAAGGCCCAAAAAGCATAGGCAAATCCATGAAAGAAGATTTTAATGCTATCTCTTTGTTGGAAGGAATGATAAGGTCAGACTGCGTGAAAAAGATCTTAACTAACGTCTCGCTGGAATCCGCAAAATAATTCTCCTTCAAAAAGGTGAGAGTTGTTCCAAGCTGAAATATCTGGTCTGGGTTGTACTCATCTATAAACTGGTCGATTAATTTTCTGGATGATTTGTAGACTAGAACAGGGTATCCTGTGCTTGCTGCAGAAATGTAGTTTTTCCAGTTCCCATCCGTTATTATTAACGGCTTGTTTTTTGGATGAATTAGAAGTATTATTTCTTTTTCGCTTTCAGATGGTTTATTATTGTAATTCACTTTGATTTTTAATTTGTGCGAGCCTATATTCTGAGAGGATAATTTCACGTCAAAAGCGTAAGAGCCGTTATTGAGATTATAGAATTCTTTTTGCTGTATATTGGTGCCATCCAGATAAAGTTCAAAGTTGTTTTGCGTCAGATTGTTGATTGCAATCTTGTTGTAATAAACTACTGCGCTGATTTTATTTGCTTCATTTATAAAAACATGTGAAGGAAATTGCATTTCTATTTCCAGCTCTTCTCTCTCTTTTATATTTACATAATTTTCAAGCGGGTGGTCTATTGCTATGCTCCAGTTGGCTGCTCTTTCATATGCTTTTTCAAGTGTTTCATTTGTGATTGCAAACCAAATTGTTTTCCAGTCTATTGGATTGAAAGATGGTAAAGCCCCATAATTGTCTTCTTTATTTGTTGGGTTGTATACCATAAGCCATAACGCAGTTGCATTCCAAGAAGATGAGCCATTAGTCATCGCAGAAACAATATTTGTCCCTTTTGTTGAATTTGCAGCGCCAAACCTGAACTCATACCTTTGAGCTTGATGTATTGTTATATTCGATCTTTTAATTTCATCCTCTTCATTTGTCCTGTAGTATAAATTCTCTGGGTTTATTGGGTCGTAGAAAAGGTCTCTTGATGTTGCAATCGTTCCTTTTGTTTTATTCTTCCCTTCATTTTCGCATGAAAGAATGTTTGATTTATAGCAAACCCTGCAAGTAACGCTGCCCTCGAAATCATATCTCCTATATTTTATGCAGGTTGGCGTATTATATATCCAAGAAAAGCTCTGCCTTGTGCCAATATCCATAATTGATATGGGTCCACCAGCAAAACTTCCAGGATAATTCGTTTCCTCATCTCCATAAGCAGTGTACTTGAATATTTTAAAGCCTGCATAATCTCCCTGTGAATAAATCATGTCATAATCTCTTGTCCTAGCCCTCCAGCTATAGTAGTAATCCTGCAGTTCTATTCCAGAATAATTCACTTGCGGCTTATCCTCTGAATCGTAATAGATTGAAAACTTATTTCTCGAATTTTCAGTGGCGTTGATTTCAAGAACTATATTGAAAGATTTTAAAGTATTATTCTCATAAAAAGTCTCATTCCACATTCCGTATTCTATCTCTTCTCCTGTTGAGCTGCAATCAGAATTTATTATTCTTATCGAATCCTTATTTGGTTTTATTTTCCATTCAGATGAATCAACAAAAATTTCTACAGGCTCTTCCAATCTTGAAACACCAGCTACCTCGTCTATTGTTATATCTTTACAAAATCCCCATGAATCATCCCACCATGAAAGAGAAATGTTCAATGAAATTAAAAACGCTGCTATAAAATATAAAATTAATTTATTCATGATAGAAATTAGTTTGAATTCTATTAAAATTTAACCTTAAACAATTTCACTTCACTGTTCGAAAAAACCAATTCAAAATGATCTAATCCTTCCCCGTTGAAGAAAAATAGCCTTGTGAAAATGCTGCTCTTGACAGAAGGTGAGAAATAAATCAAATTCTGAAAACTTGGGTCAACCCAGATCATTCCATCAATCTTTTCCAGATTAAGAGTAGAGTTTGACAAATTCAGTCTTTGTTCTTTTCCTTGGTTGTAAAATATCATGTTATTGATTGCATACTTGTTGCTGTAAACTGGGATTAGTTCATTGCCTTTTTGGATTATTGCAATTTTCAGCCCAGAATAATCATAAACAAAAACTGGGTTTCCTTGCTGGTCTTGCTGCTGGCCTTCAAAATTAAATATCCAAGGGCACCATACCCAAACTCCTTTTCCCTGACCAGCAAATTCACCACATGACATTTGACCGGGCTCTGCATCGGGTGTAGATGGGCAGCAAACTCCTGGGTTTTTTTCAAAATTTTGTGGTGAAGCAATTGGAGCCCTATAACCTCCAAAATAATCCATCCAAGTATATTTTCCAATTAGATCAGAGCTTGCTATGAAGTACATCTCTGTTGCAGACTCGCATGCTTCTTTTGGAACGATATCCCCGTATTTTTCTTTAACTTCATTGCACTGTTCTGGTGTAAGAACCATATATTTTTTCAGCAACTCAACTGTTTCTGTTTCATTGCTTGTTGTCATCATTCTTCCCATATCTTGTATTCTAGTGTTGTGTGGATAAGGAATGCATTCTTCAGTTCCGCAGTGTGCGCCGTCTGCATGAACCCTCAAACCAGTGTAACCTGCAATTATATGACCAGGGTCCCACCAAGTCGCAACCTCAGCTTTTGGATCAGCATTTTTCTTCATCCATTCCAACATTTCAATCCAGTTGTGGCTTACTTCCATCCCACCTGCTTGGTTAGCAAAGATCATGGCATCTGAAATAAATATTAAAACTAATAAAGCAGTCACGCCAAGAAATGTAGCCTTGATTAAATCGTTTTCTTTTTCATCATTTCTTTCCAGTCTAAAAAACACAAATAGAGATGCTAGAACTAGAGCTATAGATCCAAAGACAAAAAAAAGTGTCAATATCGCAGAAGGATTAAATATCATAAAAGAGTATATCAGGAAAGACCCGGAAAATATTAAAAAACCTAAATTTATTTTTTTAATCAAATTACCGACAACATATCCAGCAGCAGTTGTAGAAGCAGCCGAGAATAATAATGAAAATCTGACGCCATGAAGTATCAAATAAAATGTTATAACAGACCACATAAACAAGAATATCTCTACAAAGCTTGCTCTTTCCTTCTTATAAATTTTGTAGAAAACAAGTACTGGCAGCCCGATAATAAACAACAGCATTGGACCCAACCCAATTCTCTGGACCACTGACATAAAACCTGATTTAGTTAGAATACTTATTGGTTGCAATTCAGCAACAGATACATTAACTATTCCACCTTCGGACCCGCCAGCAAAACCTAAGCCTATTTGAACGAAATCAATTATACTGCCAAAACCTATTAAAAAACTGAGTAAGCCCATTAACAAAACAAAAACAAAAATTTCAACTGTTTTTTTGACTAAATCATTGTCTTTCAATAATTCTCCGAGATTCTTATTAACGTATAATCCAGTTTTTTCAAAAATTTTGTATATTATGATCACTGGAGGTGAAAGAAGGGCTACCAATGTCTTTTGATCTAATTTTCTGTTCTGTATCAAACCTTCAAAAATTCTATATCCTATCAAAATGGGTATGAAGAGGAAGAAGAAAACTGTTACGTACCATCCAAAGAACCAATTGTAAATGAAAAGTAAATTAACGGCAAGGGCAATAACATAATAATATATTTTACTTTTTTTCAATGCCACAATTATTGAAAGTATGGAAATGAAAGAGTAGAAAACAACGACAACATCAGTATCGCAATAACCAGCCATTGAGACCCCAATAAAAGTTGGCGTAAGCGCTGCAAATATTCCAGTTGCAATACCGCCCCAATTGTTTGTCAAAGTTTTTCCCAAAAAGAAAGCTGCTACGCTGGCAAAACCCACCATAAGAGCAGGAGATAATTTAGCGGCTTCCATGAATGTAAAATCTCTTATGAAAGGAGAAAGAACCTTATAAAAAAATATCATCGTGTATTCCCAACCTAATGCTGGATTTGTTGGTCTTCCTGGTGGAAAGAAACTGAGTAGATCCCATTTTGGTATTTTCATTCCGTTTTCTAGAATCATCTTCGCGTATCTATATTGCCACCATGGATCATAATCAAGTACTGTTTCGTCCTTCATCGTCCCAAGTCTTGTCCAAGTAGTGAAAAGAAATAGAAATAAGACTATTATAGGAATTACAATTAAACTTAGTTTTATTTCAATTTTTTTTGTTCCCATTTTTTTCATCTTTAAGTTTTCGTAATTAATTCATTTAAATCTACTTGGTCAG